>ERZ1292645.794-Hain-H14-02um-R2-794-length-10350-cov-8_pt1 | contig 10350 bp, 9 predicted proteins | sample MGYA00564401_ERZ1292645 | MGnify/ENA primary metagenome ERZ1292645 (study PRJEB36523, sample SAMEA6512644) | groundwater metagenome | collected 2019-01-09 | study: AquaDiva: Metagenomics assemblies of 32 groundwater samples | reverse complement strand
AAATTCTATAAGATAAATTTCTGTTGTAATGTCTTTTGATTTATGACAATATGTTTTTTTTGCTAAAAGAAAAAGAGCGCCGTTATTACATGCTGATTTAAGACAAGGGGGATAATATCAAGGATGAAGCAGTCTATTTATAAAAACCTGGCAATGTGGCTCATTATAATATCCACAATGGTGCTCCTGTATAACATGTTCAGCCATACCCCACAATCTCAGGAAAAGATCGTATTCAGTGATTTTATGCAGTCAGTGGAAAAGGGCAATATTGCAGAAGTTACCATACAGGGAAATGACATATATGGAAAATTTAAAGACGGCAAGGAATTTAAGACCTTCGCGCCTGATGATCCCGAACTTGTAAAAACACTGAGAACAACGGGTGTAAAGATAACGGCAAAACCAGCGGATCAGTCCCAGTGGTGGGCCGTGCTTATTTCATGGTTTCCCATGCTTCTTCTTATAGGGGTCTGGGTATTTTTTATGAGACAGATGCAGATGGGCGGCGGCAAGGCAATGGCATTCGGCAAGAGCAAGGCAAGGCTTTTGAACGAGAGCCAGCAGAAGGTGACATTTAAGGATGTGGCAGGCATTGAGGAGGCTAAGGAAGAATTGGAAGAAATTATTGAGTTTTTAAAGGACCCGAAAAAGTTTACAAAACTCGGCGGCCGCATACCAAAAGGCGTGCTTCTCATGGGTTCGCCTGGAACAGGAAAAACCTTGCTTGCAAAGGCAATAGCCGGAGAGGCCGGTGTTCCGTTTTTCAGCATATCCGGATCTGATTTTGTAGAAATGTTTGTTGGTGTCGGGGCATCCAGAGTCAGGGACCTCTTTCTTCAGGGAAAGAAGAATGCGCCGTGCATAATCTTTATAGATGAGATAGACGCTGTCGGAAGGCACCGGGGCGCGGGTCTTGGCGGCGGTCATGACGAAAGGGAGCAGACTTTGAATCAGCTTCTTGTGGAGATGGATGGCTTTGAATCAAATGAGGGCGTAATCCTGATTGCTGCAACAAACCGTCCTGATGTTTTGGATCCTGCATTGATGCGGCCAGGAAGGTTTGACAGGACAGTTATTGTCCCTAAACCCGACTTGAAGGGCAGAAGCGATATACTCACTGTCCACGCCAAAAAAGCGCCTCTGGCGGAAAATGTGAATTTTGAGGTGGTTGCAAGAGGAACCCCCGGTATGTCAGGGGCAGACCTTGCAAACTTAGTTAATGAAGCAGCCCTGCTGGCGGCAAGACGCGGCAAGAGCAAGGTTGAGATGGCCGATTTTGATGAGGCAAAAGACAAGGTATTGATGGGTAAGGAACGAAAAAGCATGATAATAAGCGAAGAGGAGAAAAAGAATACAGCATATCATGAGGCAGGTCATACCCTTGTTGGAAAGTTTATCCCCGGTTCCGACCCTGTCCACAAAGTAACCATTATTCCGCGGGGCTACGCCCTTGGCCTTACCCAGTATCTGCCTTTGGATGAAAAACATACATGGCCAAGAGAGTATATCCTGGGAGGAATTGCCATAATGATGGGGGGACGGGTAGCGGAAGAACTGGTTTTGCATCACATGACAACGGGCGCCGGTAATGACATTGAAAGGGCGACAGAGATGGCAAGAAAGATGGTGTGCGAGTGGGGCATGAGCGAAAAGATGGGGCCGTTAACATTTGGCAAAAAAGAAGAGATGGTATTTCTTGGAAAAGAGATAGCCACACATAAGAACTACAGTGAGCAGACAGCCGGAGAAATAGACTCGGAGATAAAGGTAATTGTAATGGAAGGCTACAACAGGGCCAAAAAAATCCTTGTTGAAAATATTGACACACTGCACAGACTTGCCAACGCCCTTCTTGAAAAAGAGGTGCTGGACGGCGATGAAATAGACAGGATAATACGCGGCGGAACCGAACCTTCAAAGGAAGCCTCAGCAACCGCTGCATCCCACTAACCTGATAGCCTTTCTAAACCTGCGAGGTTTTTGTGAATTTGCCAAGGCATTTAAACATTACCTCTAAAGAAGAAACCGTATCCGAGATGTCCCGCATTGGGGTTGACCGTGTGGGCATAAAGCTCATGGCCCCTAAACTGCTCCATCTGAATCTCAAGATAGAAGGTCTGACCGCCCCGCAGGCAAATATCCTTAAACAAGAAATGCTCTCAGTTGGCGGAGATGCAGCGGTATCGGTGGGCGTTATTAACTGTAGTGTTAAAACTACAGATGCCATTATATCCGGAACGGAAAAACAGATATACAGTGTAATTAAAAAGTTAAATATGCAGCCGTTTGGTTTGAAACAAATCGGCAGCGCCATTAAAAATGCTATTGACAATATATGTAAAAGAGAATGGGTATTTGAAGTAAAAGGGAAAAAGTGGATTTTAGAAAAGCGGACATTGGTAATGGGCATCTTGAATGTAACGGCCGATTCCTTTTACGATGGCGGCCAATATCTAAAGAAAGGAGAGGCTGTAAAAAAGGCGCTGCAAATGGCAGAGGATGGCGCTGACATTATAGATGTGGGCGGTGAATCATCAAGACCCGGCTCTAAACCGGTTTCTCCGGAAGAAGAGCTTAAAAGGGTTATACCTGTAATAAAAGAAGCGGCTAAAAAAACCGATGTCGCCATATCAGTGGATACAACAAAGGCAGAGGTTGCGAGACAGGCTATTGACGCAGGGGCGCAAATAGTGAATGATATCAGCGCCATGAGATTTGATCCAGCGATGGCAGAGGTATGCGCAAAAACCAAAGTTGGTGTTATACTTATGCATACGAGAGGAACACCGGTAACAATGCAGATGGATGTCAAATATGATGACCTTATATCAGAAATATTCAACCACCTGAAAGAGAGGGTTTGTTTTGCTGTTAAGGCCGGCATTAAAAAAGAAAAGATTGCCATCGACCCAGGCATAGGTTTTGGCAAGGGCGCTGAAGATAATTTGAAGATTATAAAAAGACTCTCTGAATTTAAGTCCATTGGAAGGCCGGTAGTTCTTGGGACATCGCGAAAATCATTCATAGGCAAGGTTCTCGGCTTAGATGTAAAGGATAGGTTGGAAGGGACCATTGCCACCATTGCAGCCGGCATATTAAACGGAGCAAGTATTGTTCGGGTTCACGATGTTAAGGAAACGCGAATGGCAGCAGATATGGCGGATGCGATTAAAAACAGTTACATGTAGGTAGCCGCAGGCTTCAGCCTGCGGTTTTTCGCAACCTAAAGGTTGCACATATAAATCGGGGTTATATGCCGCAGGCTATTTTTGATATTCGCTGGATAGATGTAGTTGATGTCCTTATCGTTGCCTTTGTAATTTACAGGCTCATGCTCCTTGTAAAAGGGACAAGGGCGGAGAGGATGCTCTGGGGGCTGGCTGTAATAGTCCTTGTCTATTTCGTATCCCAGAGGATGGAGTTATTTACACTTCACTGGATATTGAGCAATTTCCTCAGCGCAATAGTAATAATAGTAATAGTGGTCTTCCAGAGGGATATAAGACGGGTATTGGTGCAGGTCGGCAAAACATCGTTATTTGGCAGAGGCGAAGGCTCAAAGGAAGAAATTTTTGAGGAACTGACCAAAGCAGCCTTTCAGATGTCAGGGAAAAAAATCGGCGCATTGATAGTTCTGGAAAAGTATGTGGGATTGGGAGATTATCTTGATATCGGGATAGAGGTGGACGCAAAGATGAGTTCAGAAATGCTCCTTTCCATCTTTAATCCCTCGTCGCCGGCGCATGACGGGGCGGCCATAATCAGAAAGGAAAGAATAAGCAGGGCCGGGTGTTTTCTTCCCCTGACAAGAAACCAGGAGATAAGTAAATCATTGGGCACACGTCATAGGGCGGCCCTCGGGCTTACAGAGGAGACAGATGCTGTTGTAATAGTTGTATCAGAAGAAACAGGCGAGGTTTCTTTGGTTGTTGACGGGGAGATAGATAGAAATATGGATGCAGCCTCATTGCTGAAAAAACTCAAGGATATATTCCGCGGCGCTCATCCGCAAAATGAAGCCAAAGGCAAAAAAGGGATATTTTCACGAGAGAGGGTTCTTTGAAAGAGTTTTTCTTTAAAAATAAGATATTAAAAGTAATGGCTATTACTTTTGCAATTGCCCTGTGGATTCTGGTAGAAGGCGAAAAAAGGACAGAGGTAGGTTTTTTGATTCCCCTTGAGTTCAGGAATCTCCCTAAAGATATGGTAATAATTGGTAAACCCGTAAAAGAGGTAGAGGTAAGGATCCTTGCTTCAAAAAAGGTTATGTCAAAACTCTCTCCGATGCAGCTATCTGCATCTATTGACCTTTCTACGGCTAAACAGGGCATTAACAATTTTATAGTTGCCTCAAGGGATGTAAAGACCCCAAAGGGCGCAGAGATTATAAAGGCGAATCCATCATCTATACTGATTCATCTGGAAACCGTTGTCACCAAACTTGTCCCTGTAAAGGTAAAGCTGTCCGGAAGCACAGCAGGCGGTTTTAATGTGAAAGATATTTCTATTGAGCCTGATTCGGTTGTCTTATTCGGGACACAGTCGGAGTTAAAAGATATAAATGAAATATATACCGACCAAATGGATATAACCGGAATAAAGGCAGATAAAACCACTATGCTGCATATCCAGCTTGCTGATACGGAATTAAAAAAGGCGGAACCTGATGTTGTAAAGGTAAAGGTGTCAGTAGCAAGAATGCGGAAAGGGAAATGACTATGAGAAAACTGTTTGGAACCGATGGTGTCAGAGGTGTTGCCAATATCTATCCAATGACCGCTGAAATTGCCATGCAGATTGGAAGGGCAATTGCGTATGTATTCAAGAAAGAGCCGCGAAGACATAAGATTGTAATCGGCAAAGATACAAGACTTTCCGGCTATATGCTTGAAAATGCAATGGCTGCTGGCATATGCTCCATGGGCGTTGATGTAATGCTTGTCGGCCCGCTTCCGACGCCGGGCATCGCCTTTATTACCTCCAGCATGAGGGCGGACGCAGGGGTTGTGATTTCAGCGTCCCACAACCCGTATCAGGACAACGGCATAAAATTTTTTTCAAGGGATGGTTTTAAACTGCCGGATAAACTTGAGAAAGAGATAGAGGATTTTATATTTAAAAATAATGAGCCGTCTCACAGGCCGACTGCAAGTGATATTGGAAAGGCATACAGGATTGACGATGCAATAGGCAGATATGTTGTGTTCGCAAAAAACACATTTCCAAAGGAATTAACGTTGGACGGTTTGAAGATAGCGGTTGACTGCGCCAACGGCGCAGCATACAAGGTTGCTCCAGAGGTCTTTTATGAGCTTGGCGCAGAGGTTTTTCCAATCGGCGTCAAACCAAACGGTGAAAACATAAATGACAGATGCGGCTCTCTCTATCCAGAGGCTGTCGCAAAATTGGTTAAAGAAAAAAAAGCTGATATCGGGATTGCGCTGGATGGCGACGGAGACAGGGTTATTTTGATAGATGAAAAAGGCAGGGTTCTGGATGGAGACTATCTTATGGCAATAGCGGCAGCAAGGATGCTGAAACAAGGCACATTGAAAAATAAAACACTTGTGACAACCATTATGAGCAATATGGGCATTGAAGAGGCTGTAAAAAAGGCGGGGGGGAGGATAATCAGAACAAAGGTTGGGGACAGGTATGTAACCGAGGAGATGTTGAAAGGCGGGTATAACCTTGGCGGCGAACAGTCAGGCCATATAATATTTATGGATCATACTACAACCGGAGACGGAATCATCTCTGCCCTGCAGGCTCTGGCTGTAATGGTAAAGGAGAATAAAAGGCTTTCAGAACTTGCCGCTGTTATGCGGACATATCCGCAGGTTTTGATAAATGTAAAGGTAAAAGAGAAAAAAGATCTTACAAAAAACCCTCAAATTGCCAAAAGGATAAAAGAGATAGAAAACAAATTGAACGGAAATGGAAGATTATCTGTCAGATATTCCGGCACAGAACCTCTTGCGCGGGTTATGCTGGAAGGAAAAGATATAAAAGAGATAAAAACAATGGCAAAATATATTGCCGATGCAATAGAAAAGGAGCTCGGCTGATGGCAAGGTTATCTGTAAATATAGACCATGTTGCAACAGTAAGACAGGCAAGATGCGCCAAAGAGCCTGACCCGGTAACAGCAGCAAGCCTTGCGGAACTTGGCGGCGCAGATGGTATAACCATTCATCTCCGTGAGGACAGAAGGCATATTCAGGATAGGGACGCAATCATCCTGAGGAAGACGGTTAAGACCAAACTTAATCTGGAAATGGCTGGAACGCAGGAGATGATGAAGATTGCCCTTGAGCTGAAACCGGATATGGTTACACTTGTGCCGGAAAGGCGGCAGGAGCTGACAACAGAAGGCGGTCTGGATGTAAGAACCCAGAAGGATTACCTCAAAAAGTTTATCGCTACCCTTAAAGAAGCCGGAATCAGGGTAAATCTTTTTATTGACCCTGAGCCGGAGCAGGTAAAGGCCAGTCACAGAATGGACACAAATGGCATAGAAATACATACAGGGAAGTATTGTAATACGCAAGATGGGGTATTGAAAAAAGATAAAGAACTGGAGCGGATATATAATACAGCCCTTCTTGCGTCAAAACTCGGCATGGCTGTTCATGCAGGCCACGGCCTTGATTATTACAACATAAAGAGGGTTGCAGAGATAAAAGAGATTGAAGAGTTTGCCATTGGCTTCAGCATAATAGCAAGAGGCATATTTGTTGGCATAGAGAGGGCAGTTAGGGAGATGAGGGAGCTTGTAAAATAGTATGATTTACAATATAGGCATAGACATTGTGCATATCCCTAAGTTCAAAAAGGCGGTTGAAAGATGGGGAGATAAACTTAAAAAAAGAATATTTACTAAAGGCGAGTTAGCATACTGCGAAAACAGAAGATTTTCTGAACAGCACCTTGCAGTGCGCTTTGCAGCCAAAGAGGCATTTATAAAGGCCTTCGGGCGCGGAGTTGGATCTAAAGAGATAGAGGTAACAAACAACAGTGATGGCAGGCCTTACTTAGTATCAAATGCCCAATTACCTAACCCCAATTTAAAATTCCAAACGCATTTATCACTTTCCCATGACGGTGATTACTGTATTGCACAGGTGATATTAGAGACAAACGAGCAATAAATATGAGATGGACAACATTGACAATCTTTGCTTTATTATCAATTATGATAGCGAACGGCTGTTCAAAGATTGGAAAAGAGGATAAGACTGAGGGGGCTTCTATGAAAAGTGAGGCTAAAAATCTTGAAAAGGCAACCTTTGCCGGAGGATGTTTCTGGTGCATGGAACCTCCATTTGAAAAACTTGACGGAGTTGTTGATGTCGTATCCGGGTATACAGGCGGAGATAATGAAAGCCCCACCTACGAGGAAGTATCTTCCGGCTCTACCGGCCATCTTGAAACAATTCAGATAATTTACGACCCGGCTAAGATAACCTATCAGGAACTCCTTGATGTATTCTGGAAGCAGATTGACCCCACAGATGCAGAGGGTTCTTTTGTTGACCGGGGGTATCAGTATAAGTCAGCCATCTTCTACCATAACGACGAGCAGAGACGTCTTGCTGAAGCCTCTAAGGAGAAATTGGCAAAATCAGGACTCTTTGATAAACCGATAGCAACAGAGATAGTCAAATTAAAAACCTTCTATAAAGCCGAAGAGTATCATCAGGATTATCATAAGAAAAACCCGTTAAGGTACAAATACTACAGGTCAAGGTCAGGCCGCGATCAGTTTATCAAAAAGGTATGGGGAAAGAAAGAAGATGAATACCAAAAACCTGCTGACGAAGAGCTTAAAAAAATATTAACCCCATTGCAGTATGAGGTAACGCAAAAAAGCGGCACTGAAAAGCCGTTTCAAAATGAATACTGGGACAACAAGAGAGAAGGTATATATGTTGACATAGTTTCAGGAGAGCCGCTCTTTGCCTCTAATGATAAATATGATTCCGGCACAGGATGGCCGAGCTTTACAAAACCCCTTGAGCCTGAGAACATCGCAGAGAAAGAAGACAGCGGTTTCTTTACAGTGCGCACCGAAGTAAGAAGCAGACGCGCCGACTCTCATCTGGGGCATATATTTGATGATGGCCCGAAGCCCACGGGTTTAAGATATTGCATTAATTCCGCCGCCCTGAGATTCATCCCAAAAGAGGATTTGGAAAAAGAAGGATATGGAGAGTATAGAAAGCTTTTTATACATAACAACATAAATCCGAATTAACCCGCAATTACCCCATCCCCCCGATGCTACCTTACCTCCATATCCTCTGCCCATTCAATCACCTCGCTTGTTATAATCTCCCGCTTGCCTATGAGATAGCCGTACCATTTATAAACAGAGTCGGCAACAGTAACTACTGATAGAGCGGCCATAGCGGCAACAAGCGCCGCGTCAAGTTTAAAGACAAATATATCGCCGGGTAATGCGGCATTTGAGGCCTTGTCAAGGAATATCCATGAGAGTTCCCATGAAGCTGTTAATGTGGTGATAAACATGAAAAGCATTGGCAAAAAAGTTACCCACGCATATTTAAGTCTTCCCATTTTTATAATTACCGTTGTTCCAACGCAGAAGGCAATGGCTGCCAGCAATTGATTTGCCACGCCGAACATGGGCCAGATGGTGGATATATTTCCTGAGTGTATTAAATAGCCCCATGCGCCCACTACAAGAAAACTGCTCATGATTGTCCCGGGCATCCAGTTTGTCCTTGCAAGAGGCTTATATAAATATCCGCCAATTTCCTGCAAAATAAATCTCGCAACCCGTGTGCCCGTGTCAACTGTTGTCAATATAAATAACGCCTCAAACATGAGGGCAAAATTATACCAGTATGGCATGAGGGTTTTCATTCCAGGCAGGCTTGAGAATATATACGCCATTCCCACAGCAAGTGAGACTGCTCCACCCGGTCTTCCTGCAACATCAACGCCAACAGCTTGAGATAGTTCCTGAATCTTACTTACCGGGAAACCAAGCTGGGCAAGCTGCTCAAATGACAGTTTTGTGTTTATTGCAAAGTAGTCGCCGGGTATGAGTATGGTTGCTGCTATTATGGCAATGACTGCAACAAAGCCTTCAGCAAGCATTGCGCCAAAGCCTATCATCCTTATCTCGCTTTCGCTCTGTATCATCTTCGGCGTTGTGCCTGATGCTATGAGTGAATGGAATCCCGATACTGCGCCGCAGGCAATGGTTATGAACATGAACGGGAAAACGCTCCCCGGGATTATAGGTCCGCCGCCGTCAATGAATTTTGTTACAGCCGGCATCTGGACATCAGGAGCAATAAATATTACACCCAAGGCAAGGATTATTACAGTGCCTATCTTCATGTATGTTGAGAGGTAGTCACGGGGACAGAGGAGCAGCCACACAGGCAGGACAGATGCCACAAATCCGTATATTGCCATGAGAATTACCAGTGTGTTTCTGTTAAGATTGAAATATGGCTCAAGGCCTGAGCCGGGGATGATGTATCTTCCAAGTATTACAGCAAGCAGAAGCAATACAACGCCGATTATACTTACCTCCGCAACCTTGCCGTGTCTTATTTTATAGAGGTATATGCCCATAAAGAGGGCAATCGGTATTGTGGCGGTGATTGTAAATGTCCCCCATGCGCTGTGGGTGAGCGCATTCACAACAGTAAGGCCAAGCCCTGCCAAGGCAACGATTATAATGAACAAAATGGCAAGGGCTGCGGTAATGCCGGCAACTGGGCCGATTTCGTCTTTTGCGATTTGGGCAAGGGAGCGGCCGTTTCTTCTTACAGATGCTGTGAGAATTACAGTATCATGGACAGCGCCGCCCAGCACTGCGCCGATGAGTATCCAGAGGAATCCGGGGAGATACCCGAATTGAGCGGCAAGCACAGGCCCGATTAAAGGCCCTGCGCCTGCTATGGCAGCAAAGTGATGGCCAAATAGGACCCATTTGTGTGTAGGATGATAATCCCTTCCATCAGCAAGCCTTTTTGCAGGGGTCAGCCTTTTTTCATCAATGTTTAATACCTTTGCTGTTATGAATGCGCCATAGAGACGATAAGAAATTATAAAAAAGCAGGCTGCAGCTACAACAAACCACAAGGCATTGACATGCTCGGACGGGTTTATTATCTGTGTCACAACGCCAATGGCAAATGTGCCGATAATGGCCAATATTAATATTATGATGCTGGATGATTTCATAAAAACCTCCTGCTCTGTTTTATTATAAGGCAGGTAACTGCGTAAGGTCAAGACAGGTTTTTATTTTTTTACTTAAAAAGATTGAATTTTAACTGTAAGTTGGTTAATATCATCTTCTAA
>ERZ1292645.245-Hain-H14-02um-R2-245-length-22080-cov-9_pt1 | contig 10352 bp, 11 predicted proteins | sample MGYA00564401_ERZ1292645 | MGnify/ENA primary metagenome ERZ1292645 (study PRJEB36523, sample SAMEA6512644) | groundwater metagenome | collected 2019-01-09 | study: AquaDiva: Metagenomics assemblies of 32 groundwater samples | reverse complement strand
ATGGTGACTATGCAACAACGATACAGACAAACAGCGCGTTGTGGAAGCAAGATGGATTTTATAAAATCACAGCTCAGCAAAGCTCAGCATTAATGTACACATTATCTGTGCAAGTAGAAATATCAGATGGTACAACTGCAGAAACTTCTGTTTCACAATCATCATTTGATAGCCTTGTAACAGGTGGCGTTGCTCCAACTCCGCTTCGTGGTTTGACAATGGAAGTTGATGCAGGTGGAATAAGAGTTGCAATTTCAGGACACACAGATCGTACCAATACAGCTGTAACTATAGTTGTGAAAGCACCAAATGGAAACATTGTGACTATTGATCAAGTAACACCAAATGCAAATGGTGACTATGCAACAACGATACAGACAAACAGCGCGTTGTGGAAGCAAGATGGGTTTTACACAGTATCGGCTCAACAAGTCGGCATTAATGGCTATAGTGCTTCAGCACAAGTAGAAATCGCTGATGGTGCAGTAATTCCAGAATTTGGCACAATCGCAGTCATGATTCTAGCAGTTGCGATCATATCAATAATTGCAGTGTCTGCAAGATCTAAACTGAACGTGTTACCAAAGTACTAAAAATCACATCTACTTTTTTCATTTAAAATAATACATAAATAGGCATGCTGTTAATTCGCAAACAAGATGAACAACCATGCGACATATCTGCTTGCTGCATTATCTTCTATAGTAGCGCTGTCTGTTTCTCCAGTATTTGCTGCTGTTGATACACCTGTATCAATTTGGACAGACATGTCAAGCTATGATCATAATTCTATGATAACAGTGCAAGGAAAAGTTGCAAATATCAGACCAGGTGTTGATATTACCATAAGAGTGACAAACCCATTAAACAATGTAGTTACTGTTGATCAACTCAAAGTCAATAGTGATGGAACTTTTCAAACAACATTTAACACATCAGGTCTGTTGTGGAAACTAAATGGTCCTTATGTTATCAAAGCAACTTATGGTACACAAGAAGTAAACAACAAAGTCATTGTTGAACTAACAGGCGAGATACCAAGTACCATTCAAGAAACAGCTTGTAATGAAAATGAGCTGAGTGCTAGCGGCCAGTGCATACCATATAGCATTTCTGGTGCAACTGTAACTGGCGCAAGACTAAGTACTGGCACAACTTCACTGATCATAGAGCTTGATGCAAACAATGATGGCGGAACTATTTCGTTAGATCTTCCAAGATCAGTTATTGATGCAAAGATGGGTGGAACTGATGACCAGTTTTTTGTCCTAGTGAATGGAGAAGAAGCTGATTTTGATGAAACTACAAGATCAAACACTAGAACATTGTCAATAATGTTCCCGGCTGGAACAGAAGAAATTGAGATAATTGGTACCTTTGTCGTCCCAGAATTTGGCACAATCGCAGTCATGATTCTAGCAGTTGCGATCATATCAATAATTGCAGTGTCTGCAAGATCTAAACTGAACGTGTTACCAAAGTACTAAAAATCACATCTACTTTTTTCATTTTTTAATTACTTTACTTATTAGTAAAGGAAATATACGATCAGACATCAACTTTTTCGTGCAATACAAGAAAATTCACCTTGCACTAATTTTTTTGTCAATATCGTCCATCCCAGTTTTTTCACAAGAAATTGAAGAAGTTTGTAATGTTGTAGATGAGTTAATTTGCGTAGATGTAGCTGAAGGATTCTATGAAGAAGGAGATACTGTCGTTGTATCAGGTAAGGTCAGGGCAGTCATACTTGATTCACCAGTATCACTTCAAATTTTCTATGGAGAAACACTAGTTCAAATTGATCAGCTTGGTGTTGCGCAAGATGGTACATTTACAACAACATTGATTGCAAAGGGACCTCAATGGGCCAGAGAGGGAACATATCTTGTAAGAGCAGCCTATTCAGGAAACATAGCTGAGACAAATTTTGAATTTAAACCAGCAGAAACTGGCGTAACAACAACTGATCTGTTTGAAGTTGATGCTGGAAGTTTTGGCACATTTGATGTTCCATATACGATCAATGGTGGCACGATAAAAAATATTCAAGTTGAGCCAAAAATTTTAGGTCTAGTTGTAACAATAGAGGCTGAACGTGATGGCATAATAACATTAGAGTTGCCACGATCGTTTATTGATGCAAAAAAAAGTGATGGGGTAGATGAGAGATATCTTATTTTTATTGATGGTTCAGAAATTACTTTTGAAGAATCCTCATCAACTAGAGATTATCGTACTCTCAAGTTTGCATTTGAAAAAGGCGATACACAAATCGATATAATTGGTACTTTTGTAATTCCAGAGTTTGGAAGCTATATCATATTGACATTAGTGCTATCGCTTTTGACATTAATTATAATTCAACAAAAAAGTAAGTTACTAATCAGAATTTAATTTCAAAGACCATATTTTGTCTTAAATGGAGACACTTCACGTAGTTCTTTTACAATCTTTTTCAAGGTAGCTACAGTTGTGTTGATTTCTTCAAAAGTATTAGAAAGTCCTACAGTTAGTCGTAGCGAGCCTGTAATTTGTTCGTGAGAAAAACCCATTGCCTTTAGAACATGCGAGGCTTTTTGGATTTTGACAGAACAGGCAGAGCCTGTTGATGCTGCAATCCCATTTTCGTCTAGTTTGATAATTAGATCTTCGCCATTTACTCCAAGGAATGTAAAATGTGCATTGTTTGGAATTCTTTTTTCTTTGTTCCCGTTAAATGAAACATGTGACATTTCACTAGTTATTTTTGACACAAGAGAATCACGCAAACTCTTTAGGTGTACAATGTTTTTTTGAAGATTTTCTTTTGCAAGCTCACATGCTTTACCAAAACCTACAATGCTTGCAACATTTTCAGTTCCTGATCGAATTCCATTTTCCTGTCCGCCTCCAAGAATGAGCGGTTCTATTTTGATTCCTTTTTTTATGTAAAGAGCACCTATACCTTTTGGACCATTGAGCTTGTGCGATGATATTGACATTGCACTCAATTCTAAATCCTTGATATCAATTGGCATCTTGCCAACTGCTTGTACTGCATCTGAATGAAATGGTATTTGTTTTTCTTTACAAATTTTTGATATATCTTTTATGGGTTGAACCGTACCTACCTCGTTATTTGCAAACATTATGCTTACAAGGCATGTGTCTTTTGTGATTGCATTTTTAACATCCATTGGATCAACGAGCCCGTCTGAGCTAACAGGCAAATAGGTAACCGAAAGCCCGTCTTTTTCAAGTCTTTTACATGGCTCTAAGACTGCTTCATGTTCTATTGATGATGTGATTACGTGGTTTCCTTTTTTTGCATATGCAAATCCATACAGAGTGATGTTATTTGATTCTGTTCCGCCAGAAGTAAAAAAGATCTCATCAGCCTGTGCATTAATTAGATTTGCAATTTGTTTTCTTGCATTCTGGATAGCTTTGTTTGCAGTGCGGCCAAGTTTGTGAATTGATGATGGATTTCCATACTGTTCAGCTAGAAATGGAAGCATCTCAGTGAGAACATCTTTGTGAATTGGTGTTGATGCTGCGTTATCTAGATAAATCAATCCGCTATCACGTTGATCTTGCCAGACTTATAACCGTCAGGATCAACCATAACCGAAATAAAACCAATCTGGTGCAATTTGCTTTCTAGTTCTTCTAGTTTTGATTTGTCTGAAAGCACGTGTAATTCGTCTAAACCAAGTTCGATTTTTGCAACTCCATCTAAATCTCGTACACGTACTTGTTTTGCGCCAGTTGCTTGCTTTACCATTGTTTCTGCAACTTCGATTCGTGCAAGCCGTTCCATGGTTACCCTCTGACCCCAAGGAATACGTGACGCTAGGCAAGAGTTTGATGGTCTATCATAAACTGATAAACCTGCCATTTTAGCTTCTTTTCTTACATCTTGTTTTGTAAAACATGCTTCAACAAGTGGACTCTTTATTCCGTTATCCGATAGTGCCTTAATTCCAGGCCTATAGTCTGCAAGATCATCAAGATTTGTTCCATCCACAATTACATCGATATTGTGTTGTTTTGCTAATGCGTCAAGATGTGTTGCAAGCTCTGTTCTGCAGTAAAAGCATCGGTTTTTGTCATTTTGAACAAAGTTTTCATTTTCAAGTTCGTCATAAGATATTATAATGTGTTTTATTCCAATTTCTGCACAAATTTGTTTTGCAGAGTTTAATTCCTCTTGTGAAAGCGTTTTGTAGTCTGCAGTTACTGCAATGACATCATTTTTTAATTTTTGAAAAGCTGCATATGCTACTAGTGCACTATCTACTCCGCCAGAGAGAGCAACAAGAACGCGGTGCTTGTCACCAAACCAGTTGATTAGTTTTTCTAGTTTTGTCATTTTATGATAATTCCTTTTTGATTATGTTTCTGATCAACTCTTCTGTTTGCTTGTATGATTTGTTTATTGATTCAGCTATTGATTTTATGTCATCTGACTCTATCTTGAAATTTTTGTCTTTTCCAATTATTTTGTAGCGTATTGGAAATTTTTTGTCTTGGATTGTAATTGTTGTCTTGACAATAGAGCGTGGAACTATGAATCTTTCAGAAGCACGAACTCGTATTCCCAAAGTACCTGTTTCAGAAAATAGCAAGTCAAGAATAGAATTCATAGAATCAGTATCACATATTGCCGAAATCAAATGAGTTGGTCTGCTTTTCTTTGTTATGGCAGGAGTTATAGTAACATCCTTTGCACCTTTTTCCATAATCTTTTCTAACATATTTCCCAGTACTTCGCCTGACACATCATCAACATTTGTTTCCAAAATTATTACAGAGTCACGTTCATAGCTGGTTGTCTTTTCACCATGTACAATTTTTAGAACGTTTGGAAATTCATCAAAGTTCTTTGTGCCTGCGCCATATCCTACTGTACTTACCTTTAGCTGCGGATAAAATTCTGAACACTTTGTTGCTAGATTTACAAGCATGCTTGCACCTGTAGGCGTTGTAAGCTCGTCTTTTACCTTTCCGCCAGAAATTGTTATTTTTGAATTTTTGAAAATTTCTAGAATTGCCTCACCCGGATTTGTTGTAACCCCATGTGAAAATGATAGCATACCACCACCAACAGCGACAGGTGTTGTGATTATTTCATCATCAAAATATCTTAAATCATTTAAGGCTATGGCAGTTCCTACAATATCTATTACAGTGTCCAGTCCTGAGGCCTCATGAAGATGAACCGATTCAATTGTTGTTCCATGAACCTTTGTTTCTGCAGCTAAAAGTGTGTCAATGGCACTGGTTGCAAACGATTTTGCCTTTTCTGCAAGCCCTATCTTGTCTGATGCCAAGATGATACATTTTCTAACGTCTGTTCCTTTTCGTTCATCTACTTTTTCATCAATATCAAGAACTATTTTGGTAGCTTGTATTCCATGTTTTTGTACTTTGGTAAAATCAATATTTTTGATTTTAGAGTTTTTTAGATAATCTTGTGCAAGATAAACACCGTCTATTATTTTTGATTTGTTTGCTCCAATATTTACAAGAGCACAAAGTAGCATGTCTCCAGAAATTCCAGCTATTTGCGGATCAATTACTGTTACCATAAATTGCAAAATGACAAAAATGCATATAAATTCTGTTAGAAGCTTCAAACCCTTCATTAGATTTAATTATTGAGCAAATAGACGGCAAAATATGATTACAATAATTGGTTCAGGTAAAGTTGGTGGCGCAGCTGCACTCTTTACTGCACTGAAAAGACTAGATAATGAAATTCTATTGCTTGATGTAGTCAAAGGCTTGCCACAAGGCGAGGCAATGGATCTAAATCACATGCTTTCAGAACAGGGAATTGATGTCAATATACGTGGATCAAATGATTATTCTGATATGAAAGGCTCAGACGTAGTAGTAGTAGTAGCAGGATCTGGCAGAAAACCAGGCATGACTCGCATGGATCTTTTAAAAATTAATGCTGGAATTGTAAAGGATGTAGTTGAAAATATAAAAAAATTTGCAAAAGACTCGATAATCGTTCCAGTTACAAATCCTTTGGATCCAATGACTCACATAGTCTACAAGGTCTCAGGGTTTAAGCGAAATCGAATTTGTGGAATGGGCAACATGCTTGACCTTTCAAGATTCAAGCAGTTTATACACGAAGCAACTGGTCACTCTCGTGACTCAATTCAGGCACTAGTAATAGGCGAGCATGGAGAAAACATGTTGCCACTAGCTAGATTTACTTCGGTTTCTGGAATTCCACTTTCTTCAATTTTGCCACAATCAAAGCTAGAAGAAATTGTCAAATCAACAAGAGAGGTTGCTGCAAAGGTAATTGAGTTAAAGGGTGCAACCGTTCATGCACCAGGTAATGCAATCTCTACTATAGTTGGTGCCATTTTAAGAGATGAGAAGTTGGTTATTCCTGTAGCAACTCCACTTGATGGCGAATATGGGCATAGCGATGTTTCAATTGGAGTTCCTGCAGTAATTGGTAGAAATGGTGTTGAGAAAATTATCGAGCTTGAACTAAACAGTGAAGAAAAAAAGTGGTTTTCAAAAGGCATTGACAGTGTGAAAACTGCAATATCAGGTCTTTAATTTATAAGATTTTTAACCAAAATCCATAGTAGCAAGACATGGAGCTTTACGATATTTTACAGTCATTAAGTTTGGGAAAAATTTCTGTTTCAAAAGCACAAAAGATGCTTTCTCTTCATTCAATTGACAAAATCGAAGACTATGCCAAGCTTGATACTGGACGAAAACACAGGAAGGGAATTCCTGAAGTTATATTTGCTGAAAACAAACAGCCTGAGGAAATCAAAAACATCATCAAAAAAGTTTTGGCAAAGTCTGATTGTGTATTGGTTTCTAGGCTAAAGAAAAATGATTATTCCAAAATAGTTAGTTTTGCAAAAAAAAATAGAATAAAAGTAAAAACAGGAAAAAATTCTACTTCGGTTCTAATTTACAAAAAGGACACAAGAAAAAATGGCGGAAAAGTAGGAATTGTGACTGCAGGAACCTCAGACATTGGCATTGCTGAAGAGGCTCGGCTCATGTGTGAGGCAATGAATTGCACATGCATTTGCAGCTATGACATTGGAATTGCTGGAATGCATAGAATGTTTCCTGTTTTAAAAAAACTCATTTCTGAAGATGTATCATCAATAATTGCTGTAGCTGGAATGGAAGGGGCGCTTGCATCACTTGTCTCATCACTTGTAAACATTCCAGTAATTGGAGTTCCTACATCTGTTGGGTATGGTTATGGTGAAAAAGGAGTTGCAGCCCTTGCCTCAATGTTGCAGAGTTGTTCCCTTGGTTTGTCTGTAGTGAATATTGATAATGGGATTGGAGCAGGTGCGATAGCAGCCAACATCGCAAATATGGTAGAAAAGACTAGACATCAATAATTCCAAGATTTACAAGCTCACTTCCAATTCCAAACCCAATTAGCGCTATACCTGTTCCAAGTCCTGTCATCTCAATTCCTCCTTTAATGATGCTGGTGTTTGCCATCCTTGATTTTACTGCACCAACCAAAAATGATGTTGTTAGACTAATTCCAATTGCAATAAAAAGTGGAGTATAACCTTCTCCAAAGAAAAATGGAATTATTGGCAACATCCCGCCAAGTAGAAAAGAGCCAAACATTCTAAATGCACTTTTTAGTGGATGGCCTGCAATCTCCAAGTTTAGGTTCAGCTCTTCTGTAAGCATTGTTTTGAGCCAGACTTTTTTGTCTGATGTAATTTTGTTAACTATCATTTCAAGATCTTTGCCTGAAAATCCTTTTTCTTTGTAAATATCTTCAATTTCTTTTCGCTCAAGGTCTGGCTTGTTTTCAATCTCCCAGTTTTCCCTGTCAATTTCAGAGTTTAGCAGTTCACGTTGCGATTTTACAGCAAGATAGTTTTGTACTGCCATTGCCTTTGCGCCAGTAAACATTCCAACTAGTGCTGCAAGTATGATAATGTCTGATGCCACATTAGCTCCACCAACACCTGCAGCTATACCAAGCGATGTGTTTATGCCATCGCCAAAACCAAACACAAAATCCCTCATTGCACTTAAATCTTTGATATGAGGCTCTACATGTCGTGGTTCTGCACTATCTTTCATAATACTATGTTATATCAGCTAAAAAATAAGTGATTTTATTCAAAAAACTTGTCGTAAATGATTTATATCATATTAAAATGAGAGAGTTAAAGTTGGCAGGCAAAAGGATTGTTCTTACTGCGGATCGCAGTCTTATGACAAATTATCGGGGAAATTTCCTTTATGGGTTTATTGCCTGTGGGCCATATGAGCTTCTTCCTGAATGGGTGTTTGACAAGGTATTTTGTCCTGCAGTTGAGACTGATCCTAAAACTGGCGAGGCAAAAGTAGCCCAAGTTGGACTGCGACGAGTTGAAAGTGCCTTACTTCAGGGATACAAAAGAGACGAGGTCTTTGTTGCAAATCCTGATTATTTGGAAAAGGCAATCGGTCCTGATACCAAAGTTGTTGGGATAAATGTAATGGACCCATTGGGCATGGCACCTGTTACAACTACAATGTCGCCTGAAAAATTGTCTTATGTTGCAATGAAGTTTAAGCGAATGTGTGCCAAAGTAATTCAGCTAAAGAAAAAGTACAATTTTCATGTTGTAGTCGGAGGCAACGGCGCATGGGAGCTTGCAAAATCAGACAGAATGAAGATTCATGGAATTGATACAGTTGTAGTAGGAGAAGCAGACGAGCTTGCACTTGATTTGTTTAATGATTTAGAAAAAGGCAATGCGCCAGAGCTGATGCACTGCTTTGTTAAAAACATACAAAACATTCCAATCATCCAAGGACCTACAGTTAATTCACTAATTGAGGCAATGCGTGGATGTGGAAGGGGATGCGACTTTTGCGATGTAAACAAGAGATCAAAAAAAGATCTGCCGCTTGAAAGGCTGCAGTATGAGGCAAAAATTAATCTTGATTACGGCTTTGATTCCATATGGCTTCATTCTGATGAGATGCTCCTTTATGGTTGTGACAACAAGGACTTTCAGCCAAACTATGATGCAATAATAGAATTATGGAAAGGACTCAAAGGGCTTGGTGCAAACTTTATTGGCACAACACATATGACATTTTCTGCAGTAGCTGCCGATCCAAAACTATTGCATGATATGTCCGAAGTAAATGACATGCACAAGACTGGCAGATGGCTTGCAACAAATCTTGGAATTGAAACTGTTGCACCAAGAATGGTCAAAAAACATCTTGGAGTAAAGGCAAAACCGTTTTCAACAGATGAGTGGGGATGGGTTGTTCGCGAAGGCGCAAGAATTCTAAACGAGAATCACTGGTTTCCTGCAGCTACTATTATCATTGGCTGGCCTGATGAGACACCTGATGAAACGCAATATACAATTGATATGATGGCAGACTTTAGGGCCACAAACTTCCGCGGCCTTGTTGCGCCATTACTTTATCAGGACTTTTCTGAGAAAAACTCGATGCATTTTGGAAACCTAAATGAGGCGCAATTTACACTGTTTTGGAAATGCTGGGAGAATAATTTGCAGGTAATTAATGATATAATTCCAATCATACTTCGCAACAAGACCTATGGACCACCAATGAAGCTTGTCATGTATGGCATGATAAAGGCAGGAACATGGGCAATCATGAGATACTTGCGAGGCTTGTGTAAGGATCTTTTCAATGGAAGACTGCCAGAAGAAATTGTTGAAAAATATGCAAGAAGCAGATCTGTTACTGCGCCGCTATACACAAAATAGATTTTATAGATTTTTTAGCGCTTGATCAACAAGCGTGTTTCTCTTTGGAGTCATTACAATAAAGTAAACCTTGTCTGCCCGCTCTATCGCATTTACTGCTTTGTAAGAGTTTGCGTTAATATCATACTCTAGAATTTTTCCATCAAGTGTTCCTTTTGTGTATATCAAAAGATAGACATCGCCAGTTGAGGGGCTGAGTGGGATTATAGAGAAAACATAGCCTTTGTACGAGTTTATTGGCATTGTGTTTTTCATTGGTGGAATAACTGATGCCATGTATCTGAAGATATCTTCGACTGTGTCAAACTCTTCATATTCTACATGCATTATTTTTCTAGAATTAGTTTGAATATAATAACGTAGGGGATTTTTTCGGCTTAATTGAGTCACATAAATTAGTTTAAACTCAAATGCGGTTTGATTCCATTTTTGATTTAATACCGCATTAGAAACTCAAATAATAAGGATTTTATAGAAAAATTTGAAAAACAATAAAAAGAAAAGTCAAGCAAAAAATTAGATGTTAAAAAATTTACTTTCTGTTCTTTAGCTTGAACACTATCAATGCTGGCGCAACAAAGTACATTCCAA
>ERZ1292645.793-Hain-H14-02um-R2-793-length-10357-cov-5_pt1 | contig 10357 bp, 4 predicted proteins | sample MGYA00564401_ERZ1292645 | MGnify/ENA primary metagenome ERZ1292645 (study PRJEB36523, sample SAMEA6512644) | groundwater metagenome | collected 2019-01-09 | study: AquaDiva: Metagenomics assemblies of 32 groundwater samples | reverse complement strand
TTCTCCTGCCAGCTTTTCTGAGAATAAATGAAAATCTCTACTTGATCTTGATCTTGCAGCTTGTATTATCCAACGCATCGCCAAAGCCATTCTTCTGTCTCCTGCTACCTCCATTGGAATTTGGTAAGACGCTCCGCCTACTCTTCTTGGCTTTACTTCTTGTTTCGGTCCGATATTATCCAAAGCTTTCTCAAAAACATCCAGCGGATCTTGACCTTTGGCTTTGATAATTTCCAACGCTTGATACATGCATCTTTCTGCAGCTTGTTTTTTGCCGCTTATCATAATCTTATTGATAAACTTAGCAATTAATTTGCTGTCGTAAACTTTATCTCCTTCAATTTGTCTTTTGACTACTTTTTTATGTCTCATAAAATGTTATGCCGCCACTGGTGCTGGCGCTGGTGTGGGTGCAGGTGCGGCTTTTGGTGCCGAAGCTGCCGGTGCGCCTGCCATTCCTCCTCTTTTGGCTCCGTATTTGCTTCTGGATGTTTTTCTTCCCTCAACGCCTAGAAGGTCAAACTTACCTCTGACGATATGATACTTTACTCCTGGTAAATCTTTGACTCTTCCGCCTCTAACCAAAACTATTCCATGTTCTGCCAAAGAATGGCCAACGCCTTGAATATAGGCTGTAACTTCCATTTTATTTGAAAGCTTAACTCTGGCAACTTTTCTTAAAGCCGAGTTTGGTTTCTTCGGGGTCATGGTTTTTACCAATGTAACCACTCCGCGTTTTTGTGGAGCTACTATGGCTTTGTATCTGCGCTCTCTGGCATTAAAAAGCTTACGCAAAGCTATTGATCTGCTTTTTTTGCTTTTTCTTGCTCTTCCATATTTTACAAGTTGTGATAATGTTGGCATAGTGTTAGGTATTATACCTCATCGGGGTAGCTGCCATCAACAGGTATGAGTCTTCCGATAATAACGTTTTCCTTAAGTCCAACAAGATTATCAACTTTGCCTTCCAATGCGGCTTCCATTAATACCTTTGTTGTTTCCTGAAATGAAGCTGCGGAAAGCCAAGAATCAGAATATAAAGCGGATTTCGTAATACCCAAAACTGTTTGTCTGGCTGTTGCAGGTTCTCCTCCTTCGGAAAGAATTTCTTTATTTATTTCTTCAAATTTATTTGTTGTTACAAATGCTCCGGGGATAAGAGATGTATCTCCAACTGTTTCAACTATAACTTTATCGGACATTTTACGCAGTATCACTTCAAAATGTTTGTCATTAATCGTAATTCCTTGAGATTCGTATACTTTTTGAGCTTCGGTTAAAACGTATGCTTGAGCATCCTGCAAACCTTTAACCTTAAGGATTTCTTTAGGATCTATGTATCCTTCTGCCAAATGAGTGCCAATTGCCACTTCGTCCCCATCGCTAACTATAATCGTAGAGTTTAAGGGTATAAAATATTCAACTTCCTGTATTGGTTTTACCTTTGCGCTTCTAATTTTCAAAATGTGACCATCTTCTGCCTTCTCAATTTTTACCTTGCCTGATATTTCTGCTATAGGAGATAAAGTTTTTGGAGTTCTCATTTCAAACAATTCCTCTACTCTTGGCAGACCTTGGGTAACATCAGACATAACAACTCCTCCGAAATGCCTGACTCTCATTGTCAGCTGGGTTCCCGGTTCTCCTATAGACTGGGCTGCGATTATACCAACAGGTAAACCTGAAGCAACTGCTGTTCTGGTGCTAAAATCCCAACCATAGCATGAAGAACAAATTCCATATTCCAATTTGCAAGTTAACGGAGATCTGACGGTTGCTTCTTCAACATTATTATCCATAATCAATTTTACTTTCGTTTCATTTAATTCGTCTCCGGCTTTGGCAATTATTTTTTTGGTCTTTTTGGAAATTATGTTTACGCTAAGCGTACGGCCCAAAATCCTTTGCTCAAAAGAAGCTGTTCTCTCTTTATCGTCCTTATTGATTATTATTCCCTCTGTAGTTTTACAGTCTTTCTCTCTAATTATTACATCGTGGGAAGCGTCAACCAGACGGCGGGTTAGGTATCCTGCATTAGCTGTTTTGAGAGCTGAATCTGTCAATCCTTTTCTGGAGCCTCGAGCAGATGCAACGTATTCAAAAATAGATAAACCTTCTCTGAAATTGGACTTTATTGGCAGTTCAACGATTTTACCTAACGGATCAAGAATAAGTCCTTTCATTGCGGAGAGCTGTTTCAATTGTTCCTTACCCGCTCTTGCTCCTTCGGAATCAATAATCATTTTTATAGAATTTGTTGCTTTTAGATTATTCCAAGTAAGGTTTGCTATTGTATCTGTAGCCTTAATCCAAATATCATTTGACAACCGTTTCTTTTCTTCCACGGTAATCAGTCCTTTTTGATAATCGGCCTCTATCGTAGACACTCTCTTGTCTGCTTCGCCAATAAGATTTTCTCTATCGTCAATCATCTCGTTATCAAAAACCGAAACTGATATACCCGATATTGTAGATCCATAAAATCCGAGCGTTTTAATTGCATCTATTAAATTTTCAACTTCGTCAAAAGAACATTTGGCAATTGCTTCGGTTATGATTCTTTTTATTCCGGATGCATTAATAGGTTTGTTGATAAATCCAATGGATGCGGGTATACTTTCATTGAATAAAATTCTTCCAACGGTTGTTTCTATATTTTTGTCATCCATTCTCAAAATTATAAGTTCTCTGGATTTTATTTTGCCTAATGAATGTGCCAGAAGAGCATCTTCTTTATCTTTAAATACCAATGGCTCTTTTTTCTCTACGGACTCTTCTATGCTTGTTAAGTAATATGTTCCGACAGCCATTTCTTTATTAGGAAGAGTTATTGGGCTTCCGTCTGCAGGCTTTAAGAGATTGTGTTTCGGCATCATCAGAGTTATTGCTTCTTCTTGCGCTTTTTGGGAAAGAGGGATGTGCACAGCCATCTGATCTCCGTCAAAATCCGCGTTATAACCAGCACATACACAAGGATGCAAGGCAATAGCGGCACCTTCAATTAATATCGGGTAAAATGCCTGAATACCAAGTTTATGCAAAGTTGGCGCACGATTAAGAAGAACAGGATGATTCTTAGTAATTTCTTCTAAAATATCGAATACTTCCGGCGGACGCTTTTCAATAAACCTTTTTGCAGATTTTATATTTGGAGCAAATCCTCTGACTATAACTTCCTTAAGTACGAAGGGTTTGAACATTTCAAGCGCCATTTCTTTAGGAAGTCCGCATTGTGAAAGTTTCAGTTGAGGACCAACTACGATAACCGAACGGCCTGAATAATCAACTCTTTTTCCTAGCAGATTTTGCCTAAATCTTCCTTGTTTCCCCCTTAACATATCCGACAAAGATCTAAGAGGCGAACTGACAATAGTACTTCCTCTTTGAGATACATCGATCAATGAATCTACTGCTTCCTGCAGCATTCTTCTTTCATTTCTCAAAATTATCTGCGGAGCCCCAAGAGAAATTAGATGTTTTAATCTGTTATTGCGATTAATAACTCTTCTATATAAATCATTCAGATCCGAAGTCGCGAAACGTCCGCCGGAAAGCTGAACCATAGGACGAAGGTCCGGAGGAATAACCGGCAAAACAGTCATCATCATGTAAGTTGGGTGAACTTGAGCTTTCCTCATTGCCTCTATAAGACGAAGCCTTTTAATCAATTTTAAGTATTTTTGACCTTTTGCTTTTTCTATTTCTTGTCTCAAACTTACTATAAGAGATGTAAAATCCGTTTTGTTGAGAAGATCTAGGAGCCCTTCGGCGCCGGTTTTGATTGTGAAGAATAGCGGAATATCATATTCTAAAATTCTAAAGTATTCATCCTCGGAAAATACTGTTCCGACTTTAAAACTTTTCAAAAGTCTGTGCAAAGCATCATAAACTTCATCTTGTTTTCTGTTTTCTGCCGCATATCGTTCTTCCACAGAAGCTCTCTTCTGTCTTTTAAGAAGCTCTAATTCTTGCTCTATAAGTTCCTTTTGTTCATTTTTTCTCTTAGCGCTGGAGCCTTCTTTTTTCTTGGCTTCTATTTCCTGATTTATTTGTTTAAGCTCATTGTCTTTTAATTCTGCCTGCTCTTTTTTCTTCTTTTCTACCTTTTTGGCCAAAGCCTCTAAGGACTCTTTCTTTTTCGCTTCACTTATCTCTACTATTACATAGGAAGCATAATAGATTACGGATTCAAGACTTTTTTGAGACAAATCCAAAACCAGCGATAAAGGCGATGCTGCACCTCTAAAAAACCAAACATGGGCAACAGGAGTTGCAAGAGTGATATGTCCCATCCTCTCTCTTCTAACACGAGACAACGTTACCTCAACTCCGCATTTATCACAAACTATTCCTCTATACCTAATTCTTTTATATTTTCCGCAATAGCATTCCCAATCTTTGGTTGGTCCAAAAATACGCTCATCGAATAAACCATCTTTTTCCGGTCTTAATGTTCTATAGTTAATGGTTTCCGGCTTGATTACTTCTCCGTATGACCAAGCTAAGATATCTTGCGGACTGGCTGCTAAAATTTTTAGCGCTTTAAAGTCCAAAATGGTTATATCTTTCATTTTCAGATCAATTGAGCTCATAACGTTTTTTCCTCCTTACTGCCTTCTGATGTTTCTCCAATACTTACGTTGTTATTTTCTGCGACTGCCACATCCTTACCACCTAACACCTCTTGCAGTGCTTTTGCTTCTTCTTCTACTTTTTCTTCTATCTTTTCTTCCTGCAATGTAATTGCCGGTTCGCTTGCAACTGTTGCACCGATAGGAATAATTTTTAGAGCAAGCGATGCCAATTCTTTTATCAAAACTTTAAAGGATTCCGGAACTCTTGGCATTGGGATATCAACACCCTTAACTATTGCCTCAAATGCTTTGGCCCTGCCAACCACATCGTCTGACTTTATGGTCAACATTTCCTGCAGAATATACTTTGCTCTGTGAGCATCAAGAGCCCAAACCTCCATCTCTCCCAAACGCTGTCCTCCCATTTGCGCTTTTCCTCCCAAGGGCTGCTGTGTAACCAAAGAATATGGCCCTGTGCTTCTTGCATGAGTTTTATCTTCTACCATATGTATAAGTTTCATCATGTATTCTATTCCCACAACCACAGAATTCTCATAAGCTTCTCCTGTTCTTCCATCAAAAAGAGTAGTTTTGCCGTTGACAGGAAGACCTGCAGATTTAAGACTTGCAACTATCCTGTCTTCCTTCACATCCTCAAATGCGGGGATACCTACTTTTATATTCAATTTTGCTGCTGCCCATCCAAGATGAGCTTCCAAAAGCTGTCCTAAATTCATACGCGCCAAAACGCTTATTGGGGAAATTACAATATCAACAGGAGTACCATCTGCAAGATAAGGCATATCTGCTTGAGGTAAAATTTTTGAAATAACTCCTTTATTGCCATGTCTTCCTGCAAGTTTATCTCCTACGACAACGTGCCTAAATTGCGCAACTTCAACAATAATTTTTCTTATCGTTCCCGGCTCCAATTCGTCTCCCTTTTTTCTGTCCAATATCTGAACGCTTATAACTGTTCCTCTTTCCCCATGAGGAATAATAAGCGAAGTATCTCTAACTTCTCTTGCCTGTTCTCCGAAGATAGCTCGAAGAAGTCTTTCTTCTGCTGTTAATTCTGTTTCTCCTTTTGGAGTAATTTTACCAACCAAGATGTCTCCCGGTCCCACTTCACTTCCAACAACCACGATTCCGTCTTCGTCTAAATTCGCCAAATCTTCCTCTGAAACGTTAGGAATATCTCTGGTTGTTTCTTCAGGACCTAATTTGGTTTCCACAACTGCTGTTTCATATTTCTCAATATGTATTGACGATAAAGTGTCTTCTTTAACCAATCTGTCTGAAATAACAATTGCGTCTTCGTAACCTAAACCATCCAAAGATGCGTAGGCAATAAGTAAGTTTTGTCCCAAAGCCAATTCTCCATTATCCGAAGAGGGACCGTCTACTAAAAGATCTCCCTTATTTACTTTCTGATCTGAAACTACCATTGACTTTTGTGTATATGCAGTAGCTTGAGAAGTTCTATTGAAAGAATCGATATAATAAGTTATCTCCTCGTTTTTATTTTTCCCTTTGAGAGTAACTTTATTGGCATCGGCAAAAACTATTTTTCCGTCATACGGGGCTCTTATAACTCTGCCCATCACTTCCGAGATCATGCCTTCTATATCTGTACCAACAATCGGACTTTCAGGTGCGACAAGAGGAACCGCTTGGCATTGCATGTGAGTTCCCATCAAAGCTCTGTTTGCTTCATCATGACTTACGAAAGGAATCAAAGATGCCGCCGTACCTACAACCTGCCTTGGCACAATGTCAACGAAATCTACTTTGGCCTTATCCTCAACCGCAAATGCGCCTTTATATCTCACAGGAACACGATCTTGCAAAATTTTGTCTCCGTCCAAAACTCCCGCATGGGTAATATAATAATCACGTTCATCGTCAGCAGCCAAATAGACTATTTCATCTGTTGCTTTTACCAGAGTTTCTTTTCCTTTTTTGACTTTAATTACTTTTCTGTAGGGAGTTTCCAGAAATCCAAACTTATTAACTTTGGCATACAAAGCTATGTACGTAACCAAACCGATATTGGGACCTTCAGGGCTTCTGATCGGACAAATTCTTCCATATTGTGAGCTATTGATGTCTCTTATGGAAAATGCCGCTCTTTCTCTGGATATTCCGCCTGTTCCCATAACAGTCAGACGATTTAAATTATCTATTTCGGAAAGAGGATTTGTCTGATCTAGAATAGTTGAAAGCTGGGAAGTTCTAAAAAACTCATTAATTGAAGCCATAATCGGTCTTGCATTAATAAGGTTTCCGACCGAAACAGGAATATCGGGCTGAATAAGACTCATTCTTTCCTTAATACTTCTTTCCAATCTTAAAACTCCAACCCTAAAAGCAGTTGTGGCAACCAATTCTCCAACTCTCCTAACGCGCCTATTGGCAAGACTGTCTATATCGTCAACTCCATCGTATCCTTGAGCAAGTTTAATGAGAAAATTTATTGTAGCGATAATATCGTCAATTGTTAAAATTCTGCTATTGGAAGGCGCAAATCCGGGCATATCTTTTAATTTTTTATTTATTTTGTATCTTCCGACTTCTCCAAAATCATATCTTCTATTATTGAAAAACATGTCCATAAAATTTTCCTTTACCTTTTCAAAAACAATTGGCTCTCCGGGATGCATTTTCCTAAATATTTCTATCACTGCTTCTTTTGAATCCAAAGTTTCATCTTTTTGAAATGTGTTTTCTATAAATGCTGTTTTCCCTTCATTCTCCATCGCTTTAAACTTCTCGCTTATTTGATCTCTTGAAGAAAACCCAATTGCTTTAAGAAATGTCGTTGCCAAGAATTTTCTGCGTCTGTCTATTTTTACCGTAATTGTTTCGTGTCTGGTGGTTGCGAATTCAAGCCATGAACCATGCACCGGCCTTATTTCGGCAATGAATAATTTTTTACCGGTAACATTATCCTGCACTGCTGTGAAGAACACTCCCGGAGAACGCACTAATTGGCTGACAACAGAACGCTCTACTCCGTTTATCACAAACGTTCCTCTGTCTGTCATTTGAGGAATATCACCCAAGAAAACTTCCTGATCAATCTCGCCTTGAGTTTTTTTATTCAAAAGGCTTGCTTTTACGTATAGCGGAGCATCGTAGGTTACCCCTTTGGATATTGCAACTTCAGAAGTATCACCAGGTTTACCTATGCGATAATTTTTTAAAGTTAAGTTCCAATTCTTGCCGGTAAAATCATTAACAGGAGAAATTTCTTTTAATATCTCGCCAATACCTTCTTCCAAGAACCACTTATATGAACTTTTTTGAACATCAAGAAGATCTAGTTTTGGTAAATTTGTATATTCTTTTCCCCAGTTTTGCCTAACAGATGAAAGGCTTTTTTTAAAATTATCTTTTGTTGGTTTTTTAGTAGATTTAGGCATTTACAAAGCAAAAAAAATGCACAAGGTGCATTACCTTTATATGGAAATATACAAAGTAAGTATTTATACCATACTATTTATATAAGTGTCAAGGGGTAAAGTAGAATGAAATTCACTTTACCCCGCAGACCCTGAGCGGAGTCGAAGGGTCAAGCCCCAAGATAAAAATTATATTCTCAAAAGATATCTTGCAAACTTCGTGGTATAATTTAGATTAAGATGACGGCTGCGGAAATTATTCAAAAATATATTGCTTTTTTTGAGAAAAGAGGACACAAAAGAATTCCGAATACCTCTCTTGTTCCGGAAAATGATCCGACAACTCTTTTTACTTCCTCCGGTATGCAGCCTCTGGTCCCCTATCTTTTGGGTGAACCTCATCCTGCCGGAAAAAGATTGGTTAACGTACAAAATTGTTTCCGCTCTCAAGATATTGACGAAGTCGGAGATAATCGCCACACAACTTTTTTCAGAATGCTTGGTAATTGGTCTTTGGGAGATTATTTCAAAAATGAAGAAATACCATGGCTTTGGGAATTACTGACAAAAGAATTCGGACTACCGAAAGAAAAACTATACATTAGTGTTTTTGATGGCGATAACGATAATGGAATTATATTTGATAGGAAAAGTTATGACATTTGGTTAGACGTTTTAGACAAGTCTTTTGGATCATCACAAAAAGGGAGAATCTTTAGCTCAATAGAAAAAAATTGGTGGAGTAGAAGCGGTTTACCGGAAAATATGCCCGTTGGAGAAATAGGAGGTCCCGATACCGAAGTTTTCTATAGATTTGATGAGATAAGTCACGATAGGAAATGCAAAGGCGATAGTCCTGTGCTGTGTGAATGCGGAACATATTTGGAGGTCGGAAACTCTGTTTTTATGCAATATAAGAAAACAGAAAATGGCTTTGAAGAACTTTCTCAAAGAAACATCGATTACGGCGGAGGCGTAGAAAGGCTAATGGCTGCGATTGAAAATCAACCTGATATTTTTCAAACAAATTTATTTGCACCAATTATTAAATCCATAGAAAAAGCAACAAATAAACCATATGTTGGAAACGAAAAAAATATGAGAATAATTGCGGATCACTTAACCGCATCGTCTTTTATGATTTCTGATGGCTTAGTTCCTAGCAATAAAAATCAAGGTTATATTTTAAGAAGATTATTAAGGAGAAGTTTTGATACCTTAATAGATGAATTTAATGCTAAGATTATGTATCCAATTATTGAAAACATAGTAACTCAATACGCGGAAACTAACCCAAAATTAAAAGAAACATTTGAAAAAATTGCTTTGACAATTACAAACGAGATTGGTATTTACGAAAAAGTTGTTGGAGAAGCTTCGAGATTCATAAGGAGTAAATATAAAATCCAAGGGGACGAATTAAAAGGTATGCTCAATATTTCTGCAGATGATGCATTTATTCTTTATACAACTCATGGACTTTCCCCTACTCAAATAAAAAGTTTGGGATACGCCTTTAATGACCATGAGTTCGCCGAGAAAATGAAATCTCATCAAAATATTTCCAGAGCTGGAGCAACAAAGAAATTTGCGGGAGGGTTGGCGGATCATTCGGAAAAGACGATTATGGGACATACCGCAACTCATCTAATGCATCAAGCGATAAGAGATCTTCTGGGAGATAAGGTTCATCAGAGCGGTTCGAATATTACGCCCGAAAGAGTTAGGTTTGATTTTAATTTTGACAGAAAACTAACGGATGAAGAAATTAAAAAAATAGAGGATATGGTAAACGAAAAAATAAAAGAAAATCTGCCTGTTCATTTTGAAATTATGCCATTGGAAAAAGCTAAAAAACTTGGAGCAATTGGACTTTTTGATGAAAAATATTCGGACCAAGTTAAAGTTTATTTTATCGGCGATTATTCTAAAGAATTTTGCGGAGGACCGCATGTAGATTTTACTTCAAAAGTCAAAAGGTTTAAGATAATAAAACAGGAAAATATCGGCAAAGGATATAGGCGTTTATACGCTTTGGTCAGCTAACTATGACCCGTTCGACTTTGCTCAGGGTCATATTGAGGAAATCGAAATATGAAAATACCTTTTTTTCCGTTTTTTAATAAAAAGAGTAATTCTTCTTATTTTTTGGCTTTAGTTCTTGAGAATGAAAAAGTAAATGCTGTCATCTTTGAAGAAATTGAGGGAAAAATCAAAATAGTTGGAAACGAAGAGAAATATTTTAATGATTCTATTGAAAAAATTTCTCCGGAAGAAATGCTGGATGCATTAGATAAGGCAATATCGCAAGCCGAACAATCATTGCCCAACAATACCCAAGCTTTAAAAACTATTTTCGGAGTAAAAGAAGATTGGGTA
>ERZ1292645.244-Hain-H14-02um-R2-244-length-22105-cov-6_pt3 | contig 10384 bp, 4 predicted proteins | sample MGYA00564401_ERZ1292645 | MGnify/ENA primary metagenome ERZ1292645 (study PRJEB36523, sample SAMEA6512644) | groundwater metagenome | collected 2019-01-09 | study: AquaDiva: Metagenomics assemblies of 32 groundwater samples | reverse complement strand
ATATATGCTATAATGAGATTCGCTTTAACTCTTACCGCCCTACGAAGCGAGGGAAATGAACCAAGGGTTCATTTCCGAGCGAGGACGGGTGGTATCGTTCCGATAGCTATCGGAACGATACACTTACTCTTACTTTATATGGCACGCAGAGCATCCACCGAACGCGCCCGAGAACCGCAAGAAGCGGGAAACAAAGAAAAACCTCACCTTGAGGTGATTGAAGGCGGAAAAGGGAAGGAAAAACGCGAGCAAGAGCCATCCTGGCGACAACGCGCCGGAGAAGAACTTAAAACGATGGATGTGCTTGCGAAAGAAGTGAGAAATTTGGAAAAAGAAATCCTTGACGCCAAGAGCGAGGAAGCGCGGGCGGGACTCGTGGAAGCGCTGGAAGAAATTGAAGGGAAACTGCGCGAGACGCGCAGCGAGTGGAAGCAAATCATCATTGACGCCACCTTCCCCGAGCCGAGCAAGGATGTTGAAGCGGCGCTCGGCGAGATTCGCAAAATGGAAGCGGAACTGAAAGGCGAGAGTAGGGAAAGCGACACGGAACGGGCGCTGCGCGAAATTCGGGAAATGGAAGCAGGTCCGTCGGTAGAAGTAGAACGGATAGAAAGAGAAGGCGCGAAACCGTGGGAGACCCAGGAAACTCTCATGTGGGAAGAACTCCGGCCAGGGTGGGAGAAGGATGCCAGGACCGCAGCAGAGGACATCAAGAAAAAAGGTGCTCCCGAGGAGAAGGCGCTCGCCGCGGAGATCATAGAGACGAACGAACTCCCGCCGCGGGTGGAGCGGGATTTGGCACACGAGGCGCAGAAGCTGGGACACGAGGCAGAACGCGCCATGCGCGAGGTTGAGTCGTTGGAAGCGCGGCTTGATGATGCCGGAGTCAACACGGACAAGCTCGCAACCTCAAACGTCGCGCGCATGAAGCTCGGACTCCGCACTCTCTTTAACCGTAAATTGCGCGACCTTGTGCGCCGTTATGACGGGGCGGTCACGCGAGCGGTGGAGCTGGATGAAGATGCAAAAATTGCCAAGCTCGCGGAAGTGGATCCTGCGCGCTTCAGCAAAGTCATGAATGCTCGCATTGCACGAACGAGCGCACTGCGCGCGAGGATGGAAAAGCGTGACGCCGCCTTTGAGAAAGTGATGCAACAAACCGGCAGCGCGCCGCGGACCGGATGATTACCGGTAGTCCGATACAAAAAATCCCCCGCCCAAATTTTTGGAGCGCAGGAGAAGACAAACGGTATCAAAGTTTGCTCTGCTCTTTTTTCTCTTTATCCTTGAGAGAAGCAGTTCGAAAAACTTGGGCGGGGGATTTTTGTATTTGGGACCGCTCCAAAACTCTCTGTTAACCCCTGAGCTTGTGGTTCGATATGCTCACCACGGTGAGCTTGTCGAACCTGTCGAAGGGCTAACAGAGTTAAGCCAAAATTTACCCTTCGACAAGCTCAGAGAATGCCTGTGGTGAGCCGCGTCGAATCAAATTTTGGCAGTTTCGGAGCGGTCTTTTATGTGCTACCTTTTCCTTTCGGCTTCTTTCAAAACCCTGGCAATAAAGGCTTTACGGGTCATAGAAATCGTCTTTTGCTTGCCGCGGATGCGCACCGTAAGCGTTCTCCCCTTTGCTTCTTTATCGCCGATCACGAGCATGTACGGAATCTTCTGCTTTTCGGATTTTCTAATCTTGTAACCGACCGTGTCCCGACCCTCGTCAACGGCCGCGCGTATACCGGCGCCTTTGAGTTCCTTCCCGAGCGAGCGCGCAGGACGGAGGTGCTTGAGTCCGACCGGAATCACCTGCACCTGAACCGGAGAGAGCCACAGCGGAAATGCTCCGGCATGGTGCTCTATCAAAAAGGCAAACACGCGCTCCACCGATCCCAGCGGGGCGCGGTGGATAAGCACCGGCCGATGTTTGGCACCGTCGGAACCGACGTATTCAAGACCGAATTTTTCCGGAAGGTTGAAATCCAGCTGAACGGTTGAGGCGGTGAATTCGCGGCCGAGCGCATCCCGAAACTGAAAATCAATCTTCGGGCCATAAAAGGCGGCCTCGCCTTCGGCAGAAACATACTTTGCCTTCCGGGCGGCGAGCGCTGCGCGCATTGCATCCTCGGCACGATCCCACATCTTGGGGTCGGCGATATACTTCTCGGTGTCCCGCGGATCGCGCAACGAAAGCCGCATCCAGTAATCTTTGAATCCGAAAGCGGAATATACTTTTTTCACAAGATCCATCACGGCAATCACTTCTTTTTTAATCTGCTCCTCGGTGCAGAAGATATGGGCGTCGTTGATGGTGAATCCGCGCACGCGCGTTAGCCCGAAAAGCTCGCCGGATTTTTCAAAACGATAGACGGTGCCAAATTCCGCGATGCGCAAGGGAAGATCGCGATACGAACGCTGCTCGTGCCGGTATATCTCAATATGGTGCGGGCAGTTCATTGGCCGAAGGAGGTATTCCTCCCCTTCAATATCTAACGGCGCATACATGGAATCGCGATAGTGCTGCCAGTGGCCGGAAATTTCGTACAGGTGCTTTCGCGCGATGTGCGGCGTGTAGACGTACTGGTAACCAGCAGCTTCCTCCATGCCGCGTACAAAATCTTCCATCTGCTTTCGGATGAATGCTCCTTTGGGAAGCCACAGCGGCAGTCCCATCCCCACTTCCGGAGAAATCATAAAAAGATCAAGCTCGGCGCCGAGCTTGCGGTGGTCGCGCCGTTCGGCTTCTTCCATCATGGCGAGAAAATCCTTAAGCTCCGTTTCCGCTCCGAACGCGAGGCCATAGATTCTCGTAAGCATCGGGTTCTTCTCGCTCCCGCGCCAATATGCGCCGGCGATTTTCGTGAGCCGGAATACACCGATGTCCTTGGAGGTCGCGACATGCGGCCCGCGGCAGAGATCAACAAACTGACCTGTCCGATAGACGGAGGCGACCTCCGGCCGACCGGCGTCCACATCCTGACTCTCTTCGGAGCGCACCTTCGTCGTGCCCTTGGAGCGGAGGTCGCGGAGAAGCTCCACCTTATACGGCTGATTGCGCTTTTCAAAAAAATCAATTGCCTCTCCGAGCGGCATTTCCTCGCGGACAAAAGCGTCTCCGCGAGCGATGATCTGCCGCATGCGCTTCTCTAATTTCAGAAGGTCGGCCGGCGTAAGCGGCCGCGGCAAATCAAAATCGTAAAAAAAACCGTTAGGAATCACCGGGCCGACGCCGAGCTTTGTGCCGGGAAAGAGTTCCATAACCGCCGCAGCGAGTATGTGGGCGGTGGAGTGGCGGACAGTTTCGATGGGATATTTTTCTTTAGTCATCTGCAATCCTTATCACTATTTGTCTCGGCAGTCGTGGAAGTTTTCTGCTCCAAAAGGGCGTGAGAGCAATGTCCACGTCGCGGATGCGCTCAAAGCCGATGAGATACTTTCGTGCCGCCTCCTTATCTAACCCCGCCAGGCGATCTTTGGCAAGAATGGGACTCGTGGAGGCCAAAATCGCTTTCCCCTCCTGAATGATCCGAAGCGTCGCTTCTTCCGACGCTCCGCCCGAGGCGGACTCTACCTGCACGCGCAGACTCTCACGATCTTCGGAGACGAACGTAGCGTCTGCGGGCGTTGCTTCTGTGAGACGCGCGTGGGCGAGCGCAGCCAAGCGATCCGCGTCCACGAACACCCCGACGACGCGAAGGCGCGCGGTAAGCGTAAACTTCTCCGTTTCAGTACCGACCGGAATATTCGTCGCGTGGAGAAGCATGGTCTCGCTCCACACCTCGCGCTTCGGGGCCGCTTCCAATGCCGCGCGCTCGCGCAAAAGCGCCGACCCCTGCTGGAAGAGGACTGTCTGCAACTCGTCAGAGGCGCGAGTAATGTCTTCTTCCGCAAGCACGCGGAGCGCGCGCGTTCCTTCCTTCATCGGAAGAACACTCCATGCGTAAATCTTATCTTGAAGCGACTGCGGAAGTCCGGGAATGGTGAAACGCGTAGGCCCGATCTCCCCCGCCGGACCCGGTTCGTCAGCCGCGGCTTCCACCTCAACATTCCCGCCGGCGGGAACGCGCACCGACTCCTCTATGCGAAACAGCACTCCTTCCGGAGAAAGAAGTCGGGTTGTTGCCACCAGCGTCTGACTGCGTGCGGTCGTATTCGTAATGGTCACGGTCCCGTGGGCGCGGTTCGGGAAGGTCTCGCTGGAGCTAGCCACCGAAAACTCCTGTGTCGCGGAAACAACCGTTTCAAAAACGCGGCCAGAGATCACTTCAGCTGAGTCTGGATTCCGGGCGACATCAATCGGAAACTCCGTCCGGATTGATTCCGGTTTCGGGTGAATCGTAATCGTCGCGCGCGAAAATGACAGTAAAAAAACTCCTCCGGCAAAAACAGACACGAACAGGATGAACGTAAAAGCAATCTTCCGGTAGAGGCGGAGAGAGACGGCGCTTGCGGGCACTGCGGGCGGGGCCTGGGATTCTCGGGACGCGCGCGGTTGTTTAGATGAAGATCGAGGCATGGCTACGAAAATAAAAATTCAAAATGTGGCGTTCCCCTTCACTTTTGCATTTTTTCGCTGTGGGAAGCAGCGTCTTTAGAATAACAAAAAATCAGCCGCTTAGCGAGCCGTTTTCCTTTTCGCCAGCTGTTATTTCGAGAGCTCCGCGCGAACGCGCTTTAAAGCAGCGAGTTCTTCTTCCAGAATCCGAATACGCTCGTCTTTGCGCCCGTCTGATTGCCTCAATTCTTGAAGCTCGGCAAGGAGGGTGCCGATGCGCTCTTCCAACCGGCGCTCGCGCACAAAATCCTCAATCTTTTCATCAACAAGCTCTGATTTCTGGCCGTCAATCTCGCGCTTTAATTCCAGTTCCCGACCCACGAATGCCCGCACCTCGTTTTCATGTGCGCGCGTGAGCTCCGCGAGGGCTTTTTTCTGCTTCTCCATCGCTTTCATCTTCCCCCCCGCCTCCAACTCTTCAACCTGTTCCCGAAGAACACGGAGTTCTCGGGCGCGAGAGCTTGCGAGCGCCAAAAATTCTTTCCCACGGGAGCCAAAAATCGCCTTTTCAGAATACTGGACGAGCGTATCCACCGTTTTGCGCTCTGCCGGATCCCGTGCATACGCCTCCGACCCCATCCGTTCGGCAAGAAAAAGGATTCTATTGGTTGCCTTCTGCCATTCCACCCCGGCATCGGCAAGAAGCGTCACGATCTCCGCGCGGACTTTTGCCTCCAAGCTCGGCTCTGCCGCAAAATCTTCCCGCCGGTACCGACCGGCCTCAACCAATTTGGCAAGCACTGCATCGGCGTCGGAGTCCAGTGCCAAACCATAATTGAATTGGAGCATCTCTGGCCGATATCGCTCCGTCGCGCGTGACGAGGCAGGGAGTGGCGGGGCCTCGGCGCGGAGGCGCTCAATCGCATCCAAAATTTTCTTTCCTTCCGCTTCACCGCCTTCAAACTGAACGGTAAATTCGTCGCCGCCATACCGGAAGCTGGCGCCTGCGACTCCGGCGATAAGAACCGCCTGCTCCAAAATCTCCCCGACTTTTTTGATGGCCAAATTCCCGGTTTCCGCCCCGCCTTCGCGGTCAAAATATTTCAAAAACGCCATGTCAATAAAAATCGCACCGCCCTCGCGGCCGGCGCGCACCCGCTCCTGCTGTTCACGGTAATATTCACGCCGCGAACGGAGGCCGGTAAGCCCATCTCGTTTCGCGCGCTCAATCATTTCCTCAAGCGCTGCCAATTCCCGCTCCTTCCCGGCAGGCGCCAACTCCGTCGCCTCGCGCTTCTCCCGCAACGCCCGCACGCCGGCGCCCTCCGCAATCGGATACTCCGGAAGCGCCGCCGGCGCCCGACGGATAGTCTCCAGCTCCGGCAGGCCTCCCCGCATCCAACGCTCGGCGGATTTCGTCAAGATAACTTGTCGCTGCAAATTTGATTCAGCGCGCTCTCTGCCCAATTGCTCTCCAAGCAGGCGTTCCGCCTCTTCCCGCGCGAGGCGCCGCACCGATTCCGGATCTTCCTGAAGCGCCTTTTGTATCTCGTCAAGGCGCTCAAAGGCAGTGCCCGCAAAACCCTTTGCCAGATAGCGGCGATAAAATTCTTCGGTGTCGGCATCGCCACGCTGTACCTTTTCCGTAAGCCGCTCGGCGCGCGCCAAAAACTTGCGAACCTCCAGATCGGCCGTCGCGGCCGCCTGCAATATGCCGATCAATTCCCGCGGCATGTCTTCCTCGGAAATCATCTGCAGTTCCCGGTCGCGGTCAGCAAGCTCTTTCTGGACGCGATTGGCCAGTCCAATCACCTCGGCAAACGACATTTCGACCGCCGCAAGCGGCACCGGATCTTTGCCGGGTATGACCTCCGGTCGGTTTGCCGCTATTTCCGTCGCGATCGCGGTGCGAGTTTCAGCCGAAATCCCCGAAATGGAAACCGCGAACTCATTTCCGCCCTTTCGATAAATGTCGTGACGGCCGAGGAGCTTCTCTGCCATCTCCGCCTCCGGCACTCCTTCGCGGGCGAGTTCTGCGCGGAGATGCTTCTGAACTGCCGCTTCAATCACCCGCACCGTCTCTTGCAATGCCCTGTCTCCGGCCGCATGCCCGCCCTCGGCATTCACGCGATCCAGTTCGCCCATGGCGACGAACAAAAACGCTTGCTCGGCATCGGCACGACCCCCCATGACCTTTCCCTTCCGCATCTCAAGGTCCCGCATTTCGATCGCCCGTGCGAGATCCTTGCCGAATCGTTCGGGAACAAGCGCGCCGGTGTTATCAACTTCATAGAGCGCAAGTTCAAGCCGCCGTTCGAGGATTTCTCGATCGATCGCTTCTACTTCCGGCTCTCCGCGTTCAAGGGCGGCGGCAACGCGGCCCAATTCGGCGGTAAGCCGCGCGATCTCTGTCGCGGCTTTCGAACCGCCATGGGCAAGCGCAGTCTCAACCTCCGGGGCGCTTTCCTCGGGTTCGATTTTTTTAAGTTCGTGTTCTTGAGATGTCATAAGACTCATCCGGTTACGCACGCGCTTCCCGTTAGTGACCGAATGGCTTCTACCAACTCCGGTGTAGGCGCGACGGCAAAATTGGTTTCAATCCTCTTCGGACCGCGCTCGCCGGGAACAGTAAGAAAGACGCGCGCCTTGCCGGGATGCTTCGTAAAAAGGGCGCGGAGCTCGTTCCAAAGTGCGGCTTCGGCGCGCGCGGGGACTTCCACCGTGAACGCACCACCGGCCTGTCGTTCACTGGGACTCGCTACGCTCGCCTCCACTGCCGCTCCCCGCTCATGTGCCCCGAGGGGTACATGCGCTTCGCTCCGCAGCCGCTCCACCGCGGCATCGGTGAGTTCCGTTGCCCCTTCCGCGATAAACCGCGTCTCCTCATCCCGCGCCGATCTGCGGCCGGATATCATAACATTCGCCCCCTCTCTCCACACGCTTTCCGTCTCTTTGTACAGTCTGGGGAATACCACCGCCTCGGCGAATCCGGTCGGATCCTCAATCTGCACGATCATCATACCCTCGCCCTTACGGGTCGTAATCCGCTTCGCGTGCGAGATTATCCCGCCCACGCGGATAAGCGCTCGCGCGTCTTCTTCTTTCACACGCGCGCAAGGAACGAGAATGCCTTTGAGCGCGTCTGCAATGTCGCGGAACGGGTGTTCAGTAAGATACAGGCCGAGCAACTCTTTCTCCCACGCAAGCCGCTCCTCACGAGAGGCGGGCGGGGCATTGTGCAGGACTGGCAACCTCTCACCAGCGTCGTGAAACAAACTCCGCTGGCCGCTCTCTGCGGCAGCACGAGTTTCTCGACCCCACCGGAGCAGGTCTTCCATGTTCGCGAGAAGTTTCCCTCGCTCGCCGAGCGCGTCCAACGCGCCGGATTTGGCGAGCGCCTCAAATGATTTTTTATTAGCTGACTTGGCAGAGATGCGGCGGATGAATTCTCCCACCGACCGGAATGGACCGTCGCCGTCGCGCTCTTCCAAAATCACTCGCACTACATCCTCGCCGAGGTTTTTAATGGCAAGAAGTCCGAACCGGATATGCTGATCATCCACCATGGTGAAACCTTCCCGGCTTTCATTCACCTCCGGCGGGAGAACCTCCATGTTCATCGGAGCGCACTCCGCGACGGCGGCGGCGACCTTTTCCATATCGCCCGCGTCGGCCGTAAGCACCGCGGTCATAAACTCCGCCGGGAAATGTGCTTTGAGGTACGCCGTCTGATAAGCGACCATGGCGTAGGAAGCGGCATGCGAGTTATGGACGATGACGTCATCGGCGACGAAATTGTGGGGTTCGGGCATGAGAACATCAAATGTTTCTTCTTCCCCGCAGTGACGAATCTCTCGGATCTCATCCCACAGCACGTCAGAACTCCCATAGCGTTCAAGTCCCGGATCGTTCAGCGCTTTTCCCAGGCGAGTAATCACGCTGCGCGTGTACCCCTTTTTCTTCTGATCGCGATGCAGGAGACGCCAGTGCACACCCGCGACTTCCGCAGTTTCACGAACGCCGAACTCGCGTACAGCCATCGCAGACCGCACGACGCCGAAAATAGCGGTTGGAATCGTATCAAACGTACCGCGAGCAATCGGCACGCCCGCAGGCACCAGCGTCGCTTTTGAATCCACAAGCGCTTTGAGTACGAGGCGCTTTTCACCGATGAGATGTCTGCCCACGGTTTGCGCGAACGTACGTATATGCTCGGCGCTGGAGACGTTCACCGTCCACCCCTTCCGAAATCCGCCGCGGTACGCAAATCGCTTCTCGTGAATCACGCTCACGATGCCGAGCCGAAGGAGCAAGTGCTGAAGTTCTTCCGCCAACCGTTCGGAGCTCGTAGCGTAAAAAATCTGACCGCCTTGCGATGGGTGCACGCAGCCGTCTCCCTGCCAGAGCTTCCCGAGCAATAGCGCGCATTCGTTCTGCGGAAGCTTAAACACCACGTCGGGAAAATACTTTTCCGTAGCTTTCTTCCCCGCAAGCCCGAGTTCGCGAATCCATGCCATGAGCGCATTCGGCGCGCGCGGCTCCTTTTTGCCGACATATACCGCAGTCGCGGACTTTGAGTAATCGAGATGAACCCGCGCGTTCGAAAACGCGGATGCCGCGCGGACAAAATCCTGACATTCGCTTTCGGATTTTGAATAAAAGTAGATGCCGCTCGGGTGACAGAGGTTCCCTTCGGCGAGGAGATAACCGAGCGCAATGAGTTCATGGTTCTTAAGATGTGCAGGGTTCGAAATCTCGGGCAACGCCCGCGGCACTGCGATGCGCTCACCGACTTTTAGCGTCTCGAGCGCTCGCCAGCCGGCAACGGTGAAAAGCGGGTGATTGGCAGTAGCGCGGATTCGCCGGCCGCTTCGCATTCTGACTTCGTAAACCGGCTTGACTCCATTCGATTGCACGCCCCGTATCTTCTTCGGATGAAGCTTCAGATCCTCGCCCAGCGTCCATAATGATACGCGCCGGTTGGAACGATACAGTTCGCCGATCGTTAGGCGCTCGCCGGTTTCCGCGTCCGTGAGGAGGACATCGGCCGGCAAACATTTATTAAATCCGTACGCGGCGAACGGCTCAATGAGTTTCCACAGTTCCTGCGCCTTGTCCTCGGTGAGGCCATTTTTCGCGCACCCTCCGATGAATTTCTCTTTCTGCGCCGCCATCTCCTTCGGAATCTTTTTCCCCATCGCCTTCCGGAGCTTATCCGCCTCTTCCCAGGTGTAGCCCGCCAGTTTGATCGCGATCAAGAGCACGTCATCCTGATAGGTAATGATTCCGTAAGACATGGAGAGGATGTCTTTCATCCGCGGATCAAGCAGGCGCACGGTGCGAGGGTTCTTTTTGCGCCGAATGAACTCGGGGATAGACTCAATCGGCCCCGGCCGGTAGAGGGCGACCATCGCCTGAATGTCAAAAATGGACGACGGTTCAAGCTCGCGCAGATATCGCGTCATCCCCGCGCCTCCGAGCTGAAAAAGTCCGATCGTGTCCCCCTTGCCGAGAAGTTCGTAAGTCTTGGTGTCATCAAGCGGAAGGTTTTCCAAATCAATCGTCTCACCCTTGGTCTTTTTTATGAGTTCCACCGCGGAACCCAAGATGGAAAGGTTGCGGATACCCAGAAAATCCATTTTGAGAAGCCCCACCGCTTCCACCGCGCCCATTTCATATTGGGTGATTATTTTTTCTCCCACGGACTCGCGCTGGAGCGGCGTGTAGTCGGTAAGCGGGGTGGAACTGATAACGACCCCCGCGGCATGGACGGAGACATGGCGTGCGCAGCCCTCCATTTTTTTCGCGAGTTCCAAGACGCGCCGGACTTCCGCGTCCTCATCCGCGAGCGTTTTAAGCTCCGGATTTTCCTCTTTTGCCTTTTCAAGCGTCATG
>ERZ1292645.404-Hain-H14-02um-R2-404-length-16108-cov-8_pt1 | contig 10408 bp, 11 predicted proteins | sample MGYA00564401_ERZ1292645 | MGnify/ENA primary metagenome ERZ1292645 (study PRJEB36523, sample SAMEA6512644) | groundwater metagenome | collected 2019-01-09 | study: AquaDiva: Metagenomics assemblies of 32 groundwater samples | reverse complement strand
CACTTCGGCGCGCCGACTATTGTTGCTAATGGAAGAGATGCCGATATATTGAAAAAGATTTTTAGCTGCGCGGATGTTGGGACACTATTTCTTCCAATGGAGGACAAGCTTACAAGCAAAAAACACTGGATTGCATTTTCTGCCAGGCCAACGGGGCGGATATTTGTTGACGAAGGCGCAAAGGATGCTATTCTAAAAAAGGGGAAAAGCCTGCTGCCGTCCGGTATAACAAAGATAGACGGCGTATTTGAGGCAGGTGAGGTTATTCACTGCGTAGACCGGCACGGAAAGGAATTTGCAAGGGGTGTTGCAAACTACAGTTCAATAGAGATTGAAAAAATAAAGGGGATTAAGACCACCGAGATTGAAAAGACTTTAGGCTATAAATATTATGATGAGGTGATACACAGGGATAATCTTGTGGCATTGTAATCACAACGATTAGCCAATCTTTTTCTTCTGAATTGGTCGGGGCGGCGGGATTCGAACCCACGACCCCTGCGTCCCGAACGCAGTGCTCTACCAGACTGAGCCACGCCCCGAAAGAATATAATAATGATTGAACAGCAATTAGTGTATAGTAAAAAGATATGAAAGGCAAATTATTCTTAAGACAAAAACTCTGCCCTGTTATTTACTTATTACTGTTAACCTCATTAATCTCCTGCGCGCCTGTCATATCGCCGGAGGTTTTAAAGACCATTGACCAGACAATTACATTTGAACAAATCTTAATAAACCCAGATGCCTATAAAAATAAAATAGTTCTCCTTGGCGGCACAATTATCAAGACTACAAATCTGCCAGATGAAACGCTTATTGAGGTTGTCCAACAACCATTAAACAGGAGAAATATGCCAAAAAATCCTGAGGCATCAAAGGGTAGATTCATTATACTGTTTAAGGAATTCAAAGACCCGGCAATCTTCAGTCAGGGCAGGCTTATAACTGTGGCAGGTGAAGTAAGCGGCTCTCAGCAAAGGCCGTTTGGTGAAACCAATTATAATTATCCTGTCATATATCCAAAAGAATATCACCTGTGGAAACCCTATGGAGGCCCTGATATTCACATAGGCATCGGTGTAGGAACAACCTTCTAAAAATACTCACGCAAATTTACTCTCCTATCTCCAGCTTCATTGCCGCTATTGTCTTCTTATAGTTTTCACTCCCGAATACAGCAGAGCCTGCAACAAATACATCTGCGCCTGCCTTTGCCACAGCGCCTATATTAGAAACCTTTATCCCGCCGTCCACCTCAAGCTCTGCATTGTAATTACCATCATCAATTATTCTCCTGAGACGTTCTATCTTCGGAATGCATGAATTTATAAAACTCTGGCCGCTGAAACCCGGATTTACAGTCATGATCAAAACCAAATCAACATCTCCCAATATATGGTCAAGATGGCATAAAGGAGTTGTAGGATTCAGGGATACGCCTGCCCTTATGCCTTGTTCTTTTATATACTGAATAGTCCTGTGCAAATGCCTGCATGTCTCCGCATGGACCGTTATAATGTCGCTTCCCGCCTTCGCAAAATCCTGAATAAACTTATCAGGGTTTTCTATCATCAGATGGACATCCAGAGGAAGCCTTGTCGCCCTTCTGACAGCCTCCACAATAAATGGCCCTACTGTTATATTTGGCACAAAGTGGCCGTCCATCACATCTATATGTATATAATCCGCCTTTGCGTCCTCAACAGCCTTTATCTCCTTTGCAAGTTTTGTAAAATCTGCAGACAGGATAGATGGCGCTATCTTTTTCATTTATTACCCCTCCAGAAGGCTTATAGGCTATAATATATTCCAACGGTTTGTCAACTGTTAGGTATTTGTATGCATATCTTTAAAAATCTTTTCAAGCAGTTTGCCTGTTTTTGTTGCAGGAGAGATTGACCTCAGATTGTTCCTTAATTTCTTAAGGCTGTTTATCTCATCCACATCATACCATTTTGGCAATATAGCTGATTTTAATCCGGCCCTCTTTGCCTTTTCTATGGTCTCTTTAAAAACCGTACCTGTGCTCCATGGAATGTCTTTGAATATTTCACCTGCAAATCCCCCCTCACCCCCCTTTAGCAAAGGAGGGGGGGGGGGATTTGACATAGCAATAATATAATAGCCGCCGTCTTCAGCAGGGCCGAGAACAAGCCCTGTTTTTCCTTTAAGCAACAAAAAAGATTTTTCAATGTATTCAATTGGCAGGTCAGGGCTGTCAGCGCCTATTATTGCAATCTTTTTGTAACCGATTGAAAAAAGATGGGAGAATATATTCCGAAGACGTTCGCCGAGGTCTCTGCCTTTTTGAGGGATTATGATAGCTCCTGATGGCGCTAATCTTTTTGCCCTGCTTATGAGATTTTGAGGGGTGTATGCCGCAATAATGTCTATATTTTTTAATAAACTTATGCGGCTAAAAGTATCGTGTATAAAACACCTGTAAAGTTTTGTCGCATCTTCTTTGCCAATATGTGCAGCCAGCCTTGTTTTTACCTGACCGGCAACAGGGATCTTCAGCATGACTACGAGAACATTGTGATGCCTTTTAAAGAGTTTCATCCAAGGCAGTCTAACATAAAAAGGAAGGGCAACCAATGTGAAATTGACCTGAGTTTAAAACACCTATTGAAGCCGCTTCCTCTTTTATTGCACTTCAAGGTTGAATGTGGTAACTTTTGACAATATCCGCCAAAAAGCGGACGCTGTATTCTCTAATATTTTATAGCGCAGGTAAAATAGCGAGGTTTCAGGGACAGATGAAGAAATTTCTTTTGTTCGTCATTGCCGGCGCAACGGCATTTACCATAGGCTATAATGCAAATCTAATCTATTTTTCCGAGGATGACAGGTATCCGGAACAACCTATCAATTTCAGCCACAAGATACATGCCGGCGACAACAGCATCCCGTGCCAGTACTGCCATATCTACGCTGACAAGTCATCAGTTTCAGGCGTCCCAAGTGTCCAGAGATGCATGGGGTGTCATAAGTTAATAAAGACGGATGCCCCGGAGATACAGAAATTAAAGGGTTATTGGGATAGGCAGGAACCTATTCCGTGGGTCAAGGTGCATAGGCTTGCGGACTTTGTTTATTTCTCTCACAAAAGACATTTAAAGGCCAATGTGCCGTGCCAGAGATGTCACGGCGATGTGGCAAGCATGGATAGGATTACACGTCAAGCTGTATTCGCCGGCATCCCGTATCTCAGGGTTTCCAATTTCAAGATGGGGTGGTGTCTTGACTGTCATACGAATGGCGCCAGGGAGTTTATCGGCGCGCCTGTGAAAAACGGACAAGACTGCTGGACCTGTCACAAATAATAGATGGAAGGTGTAATGTGTTAAATAGAAGGGATTTCTTAAAACTTGCAGGCGTAGGCGCCACAGGGGCTGCCGCAGGTTTTGCCCTTGCAGAATATAGCAAAAATCCAGCCGCTAAACTTATCCCGTATCTTGTCCCCCCGGAGGATATTATCCCGGGTGTGGCAAACTGGTATGCCAGCGCATGCATGCAGTGCGGCGCGGGCTGCGGGATACTTGTCAGGGTTATGGAAGGCAGGGCAAAGAAGATTGAGGGAAACCCCATTCATCCTGTAAATAAAGGCGGGTTGTGTGCACGGGGGCAGGCGGGTCTTCAGGCGCTGTATAATCCTGATAGGATAAAGACCCCTCTTTCGCGCACTGGTGAACGGGGGAAGGGTGAATTCAAGGAGATCACATGGGAAGAGGGGATTTCCATATTATCCAAAAACCTGCTGGACTTAAGGGGCAAGGGAGAGTCAGATAAGCTCTGCCTGCTCACATCCCCGATCAGGGGACATCTGGATTCTATGCTGGAAGTATTTATGAAGGCGTACGGTTCGCCGAATTATCTGCATTATGAACTTTTCCAATATGAAAATCTGCGCTTTGCCAACAAGGTAGTCCTCGGACAATACACACTGCCGCATTATGATATCGCGAATACAAACTACCTCCTTTCATTTGGGGCAGATTTCCTGACCTCATGGATATCTCCGGTTAACCACAGCTATGGTTACGGCCATATGAGACAGGGCCGGGATGGCATAAGGGGCAAATTGGTGCAGATAGAACCCCGGCTCTCCCTTGCAGGCGCAAATGCAGATGAATGGGTGCCTGTGAGACCTGGCTCCGAAGGACTTCTGGCCCTCAGCATTGCCTATGAAATAGTTGCCGGCGGATATTATAAAGGAGGAGATGCCCAAAGGTGGAAGGATGTCTTGAATAGATACAGCGCAAAGACAACGGCTCCGCTGACAGAGGTGCCTGAACAAAAGATACATTCGCTCGCAAGGGAGTTTGCCGCCGCAAAACCGGGTCTTGCAATAGGCGGGGAAAATGTTGCCTCTTACGAGAACGGTTCGGCAAATCTGGTAGCCATCAATCTCCTTAATTATCTGACAGGCAACATCGAAAAAACAGGCGGTGTTATCCTAAATCCTGATTGGGTGAAGAAGTCATTCAATCCAATATCCACCTTAGCGCAAGACGCTGCAAATGGTAAGATAAAAACCTTAATCCTGTATAATACCAATCCGGTCTTTACCACCCCTGCGGCCATGAAGATTGAGCAGTCGCTGAATAAGGTGCCGTTCATTGTAAGTCTTTCCAGTTTTAATGATGAGACCACTATATTGGCAGACCTCATCCTTCCCACACACACATATCTTGAGGACTGGGGAGATGTCTTTGCAGAGCCTGCGGCAGGCTTCCAGGCAACCGCGATAATACAGCCTGCAGTAAACCCTGTATTTAATACCAGGGGCGTGGGTGATATCTTCCTTGCAGCTGCCAAAGGTATCGGCGGGAATATGCAAAAGGAACTGCCGTGGGATAATTTTGGCGTATTTTTACAGGACTCGTGGAAAAAGATATATGAGAGGTATAAAGGCGCTGGAATCACGGAGGCGAATTTTAAAGACTTCTGGAACAACCTGCTTGCAAAAGGCGGATGGTGGGGCAAAGAGGCAAGGAGATCAAAGTCTGTTCAGAATTTATCACCGGCTGAGGTGAGCGCAAACCTGCCGTCAGAACCTGCCAGGTTTGATGGCGATGACAAGGAGTACCCATTTTATCTTACCCTTTATCCCCATTCGGTTTTCAAGGACGGGACAGGGGCAAACCTCCCATGGCTGCAGGAGCTGCCTGACCAGATGACCTCTGTTGTCTGGGGCACATGGGTGGAGATGAACCCCATTACCGCGCAAGGCATTGGGATAAAAGATGGAGATATGCTAAAAGTGGAGTCGCCATACGGCAGGATACACGCCCCTGTGTATCTCTATCCGGGCCAAAGGCCTGACACCATCAGCATACCGATTGGTCAGGGACATAGGTCTTATGGCAGGTACGCCGATGGCAGGGGTGCAAATCCAATAGAGCTGATTCCATATAAAACCGATGCTAAAACCGGGGCAATCCCGCTTAACTCCACGAGGGTCAAGGTTGCAAAATCCGACATGTCCGGAAGACTGGTAAAGCTGGAGGGTGTGACCAGAGAGCTTGGAAGAAATATTGTGCAAACCATATCCCTTGAGGAATTTAAAAACATGAAGTCGTAACACCAATCTTGTCCAAGGAGGCATAGGTGGCTGGATTCATAGACAGATTTCTTGCAAGGTATGACATATACCGTTACCCAGGCTACTATAAGAAGTTTGATTACTGGTGGGCAATGGTGATAGACCTTGACAGGTGCACAGGCTGCGGCGCATGCGTTACTGCATGTCAGGCAGAAAATAATACGCCGGTTGTCGGTGAAGATGAGAGCGGCAAGGGAAGGGTATTAAACTGGATAAGGATTGAAAGATATATAGAAGGCGAATATCCCAATGTGAAAGTAAAATTTATCCCTATCCTCTGTCAGCAGTGCGACAAGGCGCCGTGCGAAGTTGGATGTCCGGTATATGCAACATATCATAATCAGGATGGGTTGAATGTCCAGGTCTATAACCGCTGTGTGGGGACATTTACCTGCGCCACATATTGTCCTTATGATGTTAGACGCTTTAACTGGTTTACATATAATAAAAGAGATTTGCTGCAAGGGAAAGGGGGCCGGTCTACATCGTTTGAGCCGCCTCTGGATCAGCAGTTGAACCCTGATCTGTCTGTCAGGGAGATGGGTGTAATGGAAAAATGCACATTCTGTATCCAGAGGATAAGGGCTGCAAAGGATAAGGCAAAGGATGAAAAGAGGGAGGTAAAGGACGGTGAAATATACCCTGCGTGTGTCCAGACCTGTCCAACAAAGGCCATGACATTCGGCGACCTAAACGATCCCAACAGCATGGTGTCAAAGCTTACGGGGCTAACTGAAAAAACAGATTACCTGAGGGAAGACGGCAGTAAGATTTTTAAGATTGCAAAGAATCCGAGGACATATCGGCTACTGGAGGACATTAATGTATTTCCAAAGGTATTCTACTTAAAGAGGGTGATGAATGATGACTCATCAAGACACAAAAAGTAGCATCTCTTACGAAGAGGTCAACGAAGACATCCTGTCCATAATCACACGGACCGGAACCGGCTACTATGTCCTTACGGCGTGCCTTGCCGTCATGTCCGTGTCACTCTTCTTTTTGCCATGGATATACCAGATATATACGGGTCAGGGCGTGACCGGATTGAACTCCCAGGTCTTCTGGGGCGTGTATCTCGTCAACTTCGTTTTCTGGGTCGGTGTCGCTCACGCCGGAACGCTCATCTCCGCCATGCTCTACATAACACATACCCCGTGGAGGAGGGCTATCTCAAGGGGCGCTGAGACTATAACATTGTTCTCGCTCGTCATGGTGCCGCTATTCGTATTCATACACATGGGCAGGCCATGGAACTTCTACTGGACATTCCCGTATCCCAGCCAGAGGGAATTATGGACGAGCTTCACATCGCCGCTTACCTTCGACGTCTTTGCCATAGGCGCATACACCACAAGCAGCATCATATTCCTCTACCTGGGACTCATACCTGACCTCGGGGTATTAAGCCGCAACATAACGGGCTGGAGAAAGAAGCTCTACAATACAATATCTATCGGATGGTGCGGGACCGATGAACAGTGGCATATCCATACCAGGACATCCATGTTTTTCTCGGCATTTATCATGCCGCTTGTCGTATCTGTCCATAGCGTAGTCTCCTGGGATTTCGCGCTTTCCGTTGTGCCCGGGTTCAGCAAGACCGTATTTGCGCCATACTTTGTTACCGGCGCGCTTCTCTCCGGATTTGCCGCCATACTCCTAATACTCTCTATTATGAGAGAGGTCTACCCCATCATGAAGAGGTACATAACCGATTACCACTACGACAGGATAACATTATTCGTAATGATACTTTCGCTCGTATGGAGCTATTTTACGTTCCTCGATATTGCTACAGACCTGTACGCAAATACCTCTGAGGGGATAGAACATCTTAAGTTCAAAATTGCTGCCCCGCCGTATCTCCAATTATTTGCGTTTATGATATTCTCGAATGCCATCATGCCTCTTACCTATATCTTTAAAAAACTAAGACCCTCTGTTTTTGGCAGGTTCGTGGTGCCGATATTCATCATTATAGGCATGTGGCTTGAGAGGTATCTTATTATCCCGAATTCGCTTTCAAGGAAATTCCTCCCCTACATATGGAGAGACTATATGCCAAGCTGGGTCGAGATATCTATAACGGCCGGTGGGTTCTTAGGATTTACAACGTTATTTATGATATATATTAAGATTTTTCCGATTATCTCTATATTCGACGTCAAGAAAGACATTGGCGTTCCTATGAAGAAGCGTAGTTAAATAAATACGGCTGGGTTCGTCTCACATACTTATTAAAGAAGGAGAACCACGCATGAACAACTCTATGCTGGGACTGTTTGAGCATGCAGATATATTAATAAAAACAGCCGGCAGTGTCAGGAAGTTGGGCTATGAAGTAACTATAATATCACCCATACCGCTCGACTATGATATCAAGCGCATCTTTGGCCCGAAGAAGAACATTGTTGAGTATTTTACCGGACTTGGCGCAGTGACAGGGCTTTTCTTTGGCGCTGCCTTTGCATTCGGCACAGCGTTTCTTTACGTGTTGCCAAGGGGCGGAAGGCCTATTTTCCCTGTTACCCCCACGCTTCTCATAGCATTTGAAACCACCATACTGTTGAGCGTCCTAATGACGTTTATTGGCTTCCTGATTTTCTTACGTTGGTTTGCGTTCAAGGGAATGTGCTTCCACCCGGATATCACGGCAGATAAATTCTGTCTGCTCGTAAGCAGCATAAGGGGAGATAAGCTCAACGAAATCGAAACAATTCTAAAAGAGCATGGAGCGTATGACATACATCAAATCAAGGGGTAATATCGGGGCGGCGGCTGTTGCAGCGGTCATTCTGGCGTTTGTTTCAGGGGAGTCCTTTGCTATGCCGTGGTCATGGGATATGTTTACCCAGCCATCTTACAAAGCACAGGAAGGGCCAGCCATAACCCGGCCAGAGGGGACTATCCCATTTAACAAAAGGCCTATTAAGCTTAAGGACAGGTCAGAGGCAGTTTCTGTCATAAACCCTTTTAATTCTACTACTGAATCGGTTGAACGCGGCAAGGCTAAATTTACCATCTACTGTGCTGTTTGCCACGGAAACAGTGGTAAGGGAGATGGAACAGTCGGAAAGAAATATGTGCCGCCAACGGATCTGACAAGCAAATACGTACAAGATAAGATGGCAGGAGATATTTTTTACACTATTACATATGGCGGGCTTGCCATCATGCCGCCTTATGGCGACTCTGTTTCTGAAGAGGACAGGTGGCATATCGTTAACTATATTAAATATACATTTGGCGCGAAAAAGCCTGATGTAAGCAAATAGGGTATTGCACGATTTTGTATATTATATGACAATGAATACCGAAAACAGGACGATAACCATCTGGGTTCTTTTGATATTGCTGATAAATGGGGTTGCGGCCTTTGCCTATAACATTATTATTGCAAGGGACGCTACAAATCTCTGGGCCCTTCTCGCAGCCATCTACATCTACTGCCTCGGACTCACTCAGTCCGGCATAGTCTTTTCTGCCATAATGAGGCTCTCCAGGAGTGAGATGGGCAGTCAGTTTTCGAGGCTCGGGGAGATGCTTACGTTATCCTTCATACCGGCATCGTTTGTTTTATTCCTCATAATTTACTTTGGCGGAACAGAGCATCTTTTCTACTGGGCGCGTCCTCAGGAGGCAGCGCATGGGGAACACGTTTTACACTTAAGCCCCTGGTTAGGGAAGGGTCTGTTTCTCTGGCGCACTATTATATTATCTGCTCTTTTCTACCTCGTGAGCTTTATCTACTTTAGATACTCGTGCATTGAAGAAAGAGGCGCCAGCGACACGAAAAATTCACTTAATATTCTGTCTGGTTTTGTGATGTTTTTATATGTTCTCGCAAACACCAATACAGCGTGGGACTTCGGGATGATGATTATACCCCACTGGGAGTCAAGCATATTCCCTGTTTACTTTTTGGCGGGCAATATATTAGGCGGAACGGCCTTTCTCTTCCTTCTTGGGATATATCTGACACCCAAGGCGCACGGCGACGAATGGTGGAACAGCGGGCATATGGACTCAGCCGGAAAGCTCCTCATGGGCCTTTCTCTGTTCTGGGTATATCTCTTCTGGTCGCAGCATATCGTGATATGGTACGGGGATCTTCCAAACCTTACCGGGCCACTCTTTAAACAGCATAAGGGCAGCTACGCCCCTGCCTTCATCTTTATGATGCTTACAATCTTTGCAGCGCCGTTTCTGGCGCTGATATTTAGAAGGGTTAGGCTCAACCTCCATTCCCTTTCCGCAGCCGCATTTATAATCTGCATCGGCGTATGGATAAACCGCTATCTCATGGTGATACCTGTGTTTACCGATGTAAAAGAAAACGTGTTTGCCACATATACCGGCGTGGCGCTTCTTTTTTCAGGGGTTGCCGCAATACTCCTGTCTTTTATCGCCTTCAGGAATCTTTTCCCCGGCTTGAATGTTACCAATGACCGATAGTCGAAACCATGCTCTAAGCTCGTCAAGCTTGTCAGCCATCTGCCTTTATGGTATGTTAATTTCAATGTAACACCTGCCTGCCCTGTGCTTTTATATAATCCGGAGGTTATGATTTATGAGCAAAAAGACAATTACAAATACAGAAAAGGCGATATGCGCAGCGGTTCAGGATGACATCCCATTAGAGCCAAGGCCTTTTGAAACACTTGCCAGAGGGATTGATATATCAGAGGGAGAATTTATAAAAAAGGTTCAGGAACTCCTTGATAAGGGATATATCAGAAGATTCGGCGCTGCGCTCAGCCACAGAAAGGCAGGCATAACTGCCAACGGCATGGG
>ERZ1292645.787-Hain-H14-02um-R2-787-length-10440-cov-7_pt1 | contig 10440 bp, 8 predicted proteins | sample MGYA00564401_ERZ1292645 | MGnify/ENA primary metagenome ERZ1292645 (study PRJEB36523, sample SAMEA6512644) | groundwater metagenome | collected 2019-01-09 | study: AquaDiva: Metagenomics assemblies of 32 groundwater samples | reverse complement strand
CAGGTTCCAGGTTCCAGGTTCCAGGTTCCAGGTTCCAGGTTCCAGGTTCCAGGTTAGACGACCGTCGCTATTGGAGTTTCATACGCCGCATCTGGAACTTTGAACTTTGAACTTGGAACTTGGAACTTCGAAACTCGAAGCAATGCCCATCACCCGCGTACAACTCGAAGCGGCGACCGAGGCGCTGCGGCTGGCGTTGAAGTTTGACCGCCCTGCCGATTCGGTGCTGCACGAGTTTTCCCACGCGCACCGCGCGCTCGGCGCGCATGACCGGGCGTTCGTCGCGGATGCGGTCTACGGGGTGCTGCGCCGCAAGCGCACCGTGGATCACCTAGTACCGGACGGCGCGCTGCGGCGCATGCTGCTCGCCTGGCTCGCGCGCATCGCCGGTACCAGCATCCGAGAACTTGCGTCCCTGCTGAGCGAGGACGAGCAGATCTGGCTTGGGCGCGTGAAAGCAACGGCGCTCGACGATGCGCCGCTTGCGGTGCGTGCTGAGCTCCCCGACTGGGTTGTTGACAGGCTCAAGGTGACGCTCGCCGACCTGGACATCCTTGCGCTCGCGCGCGGGCTCAACCAGCCCGCGCCGCTCGATCTGCGCGTGAACACGATGCGAGCTCAGCGCAAGCAGGTGCTGCGCGAGCTCGCTGCGGGCGGCATCGCGGCCGAGCCGACGCCTTACTCGCCGGTGGGCGTGCGCGTCAAGGGCAAGCCCGCGATCAACCGTCATCCGCTATTTACGAGCGGGGCGATCGAAGTCCAGGACGAAGGCAGCCAACTGCTGGGATTTCTCGTCGCGCCGCGGCGGCACGATCTGGTGGTGGATTTCTGCGCCGGGTCCGGCGGCAAGAGCCTGATGCTCGGCGCGCTGATGCACTCGCACGGCCGCATCTATGCCTTCGATGTCTCCGCCGCGCGGCTCAATCGCCTCAAGCCGCGGCTCAAACGCTCCGGTCTGTCGAATATCCACCCGCGCGCGATCCGCAACGAAAACGACGTCCACGTGAAGCGACTCGCGGGCAAAATAGACCGCGTGCTGGTGGACGCGCCGTGCAGCGGGCTCGGGACGCTGCGCCGCAATCCCGACCTCAAGTGGCGCCAGTCGCCGCAATCGGTGGAGGAATTGAAGCTCAAGCAGGCGACGATCCTGCGCGCGGCGGCGGGCCTGGTGAAGCCCGGCGGGCGGCTGGTCTACGCCACCTGCAGCCTGCTCGCGGAGGAGAACGACGATATCGTGGACGGCTTCGTCACGGAGCATCCACAGTTCCGGGTGCTGCACTGTGGAGAACTATTGCAGGAACAACGGATTGCGCTGAACGCCGGCATCTTCCTCAGGCTCTCTCCGCAGCTCCACGGCACCGACGGCTTCTTCGCCGCGGCGATGATCCGGGCATGAATTTGCACGCGGGACGGGGCTCGCCTCCGCACCGCGGCCACGGTTGACAGATGCATACATATAAGGCACATTGGTATGCATGAAAATCGTTACCCGCACGACGATCAACCTCGACCATGCCGTTCTCTCCAAGGCCGCCTCGCTGACCGGTGTAAAGGAAAAAACGGCCCTCGTGCACCTGGGGTTGCAATCCCTGATCGCGCAGGCGAGCGCGGCCCGGCTGGCCGCGCTGGGGGGCAGCGAGCCTCGATTGAAGCCCGTCCGCCGGCGCCGTCCTGCATAGAGTAGAGCCCCTGACATGATGAAACGCGCGTGCGGTGCGAGCCAGAATTGGCAATGGCGCGAAGCGAGGTGCAGCCCATATCGGGGATATGGGCAAGCCGAGCGACAAAGCTAGTGACGATTCTGGCCGCAACCCCTTGTGGGCTGGCGCGATTCTGGCTTCAGGCGTGGTCGTTGGAAACATCGGTTCCGGTGGAATTGGGGCGCTTGGAATTCTTTCCCAGCCGGAATCGTGACAGCGCAGCGTGTGTTTCATCATGTTAGGGGCTCTTAGATGGTGCTTGCGGACACTTCCGTCTGGGTCGATCACTTCAGGCGAGGCAGCCCGCGACTTTCCGCGCTTCTCGATGTCGGCGAGGTGCTTTGCCATCCGTTTGTAATCGGCGAGCTCGCGTGCGGGAACCTGCGCAGGCGCGCTGAGCCGCTCGCCCTGTTGCAGGCGCTGCCGTCGGCTCAACGGGCAACCGACGAAGAAGTCCTTGCCTTCATCGAACGGCACCGCCTCCACGGGCGCGGGCTGGGACTCGTTGATATGCATCTTCTGGCGTCGTGCGCGCTTGCGCGCGCGTTGCTCTGGACGGCGGACCGCCGGCTACGGAAAGCAGCCGACGATCTGGGCCTTGGGGCAAGCTGACTGGAACGATGCGCGGCCGGAAATCTTGACCATGAACAGCGACATTCGCGCAAAAAACGTGTACAGTTTGCGTCCAATGTAAACGTGGTCATGCTCAGGGGAGAGACCATGGCGTTGGGAGAGTGGTACGAACTGCGCGTCGAAGGCAGCGCCGGGACCAGCGCCGGGATAGCTAGCGGAACCCGGGAGGGCATCGCCGTCGGCGAGAACGGCCGCCTCTGTTCTCTCCCCACAGGCCCCGCGAGGAAGTTTGAATCGAGGCAGCAGGCGATGGAGTATCTCGGCAAGATCAGGGTCTCCGGCGATTACCGCTTCGAAGTCGTGCTGTGCCGCGCCGCAGTCGCCGCCTGACGAGCGCCGCGTGCTTTATGTCGCCGCCGCGGCACAGAGAAACTTTGCTTCCACCTCCGCCACCGGCAGCGGACGGCTGAACAGATAGCCCTGCATCTCGTCGCACTTGAGCAGCTTGAGCAGGTTCCGCTGCTCTTCAGTTTCGACCCCTTCTGCCGTCACTTTGAGATTGAGCGAGTGGGCGAGCGAGATCACTGCGGAGACGATGGCCATCTGGTCGGGTTGGGTCGCCATGTGGACTATGAACGAGCGGTCGATCTTCAGCGCGTCCAGGGGCAGCCGCGCAAGATAGCTCAACGACGAGTAACCGGTGCCGAAATCGTCGATCGCTATCTGCATGCCCGCGGCACGGATCTCGCCGAGCTTCCGGATATTGCCTTCGACGTCGCCCATGACCATGGACTCGGTCAACTCGATGTCAATGCAGTCGGCGTAACCGCCGCCCGCCGCCACGGCGGTCCTGACGCTCTCGACGAAATCCTTCTGGTGTAATTGAATCGCCGAGACGTTGACGGCGATGCGCGGCGGTGTGAGTCCCTTGGCGCGCCACGCCGCGTAATCCGCGGTCGCGCGCTTGAGCGCCCAGCGGCCGACCTCGAGAATCATGCCGGTTTCCTCGAGCAAAGGAATGAACTCGGCGGGCGGGACCAGGCCGCGATCCGGGGTTACCCAACGGATCAGCGCCTCCAGCCCGCACACCCGGCCGCTCGCAAGCTCGACGCGCGGTTGGTAGTGCAGAATGAACTGCTCTTCGCGCAGCGCCGCCCGCAACTCGTTCTCGAGCTTGAGCTTCTCTGCCACGCGCGCGTTCATCTGCGGCGCGTAGAACAGGTAGCGCTCGCCCGATGCCTTGGCGTTCCTGAGCGCCGCCTCAGCGTTCTTGAACAGCGTGTCGGCGTCGCCGCCGTCGGCGGGAAACAGGGCGACGCCAGCCTTGGCCGCCACGCGCAGATCCTTTCCGTTCAAGATGAAAGGCTCACTAAAGCAACTCAGGGCCTGGTTCTCGATGGTGTGCGCGACGCTCGCCGCATCCCTGACGCCGCGTATCACCACGCCGAAGCCATCGGCGCCGATGCGCGCGAGGTAATCCCTGCCGTGGAAGGCATGCTCGAGCCGCTGTGCGACCCGCTTGAGCAGCTCGTCGCCGCCGTGACGTCCCAACGTCTCGTTGATGTTCCGGAAGCGCTCCAAGTCGAGCAGGATCAGGGCGACCATCCGCGGCTCGCCGCTGCGCGAGCGCATCTGCTGGGCGAGGCGGTCGATGAACAGGTGGCGATTGGGCAGCCCGGTGAGCGCATCGTAATAGGAGAGGTATTCGAGCTTCTCCTGCCGGGCGATGGATTGCAGCGCGAACGAGACGTCCGCCGCCAGCTCGTTGAGGAGCGCGAGTTCGTCTTCGTCGAAGAAACCCCGCCCGGCCGCGAACAGCACAATGAGGGCCACCACGTTGTCGTCCACCACCAGCGGCAGGCACACCGTGGAACGGCAGCCTTTCTTCAATGCCTCCTGCCGCAGCTTGCCCCCCGGCAACTCGACCTCGATGTCGTTGCGGACGGCCGCCTTTCGGGTCTGGATCGCCTCGCCCAGCGTTCCCCGCGCCGCGCTGATGCTCGCCCAGCTCACGGCATGCGCGGCTTCCGGCGAGAACCCAGTCCACGCGATCGGCTTGACCTCTTGCTTCTCCGGATCGAGCGCCCCGATCCATACCAGCTCGAACTTTCCTTGCTCGGACGCGATGCGGCACGTTTCCTTGAACAGAGCCTCGCGCTCGCGGATGCGGACGATGGCGGCGTTGATCTCGCTCGACACCGCGCGGATTCGCGACAGCTTCTCGAGCTTCTGCTGCCTGGCCATATGCTCGAGTGCGAACGATATATCGCCCGACAGCTCGGTGAGCAGTTTCAACTCGTCCTCGTTGAAGAAGTTGGGCTCTTTCGCAAACAGCGCGAGGATTCCCGCGACCGCATCCTCCGCGAACAGCGGCAGCGCTATCAGCGAGCGGTAGCCGAGCTGTAGCGCTTCCTGTCTGCGCTTGCCGGCTACGTCAGGATTAGCGGAGATGTCGTTGTCAAACATCGGCTTGCGTTCCCGGATCGCACGGCCGACCACCCCCTGTCCCAGCGGCACGTCGGCGCGCGCGCTGGATTTGGTCCGATTAAATTCGCCCCAACCGAGGCCCGCCCACGCAACGGGCGTGACATCTAGCGTCGCCGGATCGAACACGCCGATCCACGCCAGCCCGAAATTGCCGTGCTCCACGGCAATACGGCAGGCCTCCTCGAACAGCTCCTGGCGGTTCCGGATGCGCACGATCGCGGAATTGATGCCGCTCAGCACGGCGTGAATGCGGCTGAGCCGCGCGATCTTGAGTTCCTGGGTCTTGCGCTCGGTAATGTCCCGCATGGAACCGGCAAACAAAGGTTTCCCGCTCACATCCATATGGCTGAAAGAGATTTCCACGGGGAACTCGTGACCGTCCCGGTGCAAAGCGATGACTTCGGTGGAACGCCAGTCCAGCGTCTTCACGCCGGTTTCCAGGTAGCGCTTGACGCCCCTGCGGTGCGCTTGCCGCAGCCGCTCCGGTTGAAGCATTGCTATTTCCCGACCGGTGACTTCCTCGGGGGCGTATCCGAAGACCTTCATCACCGCCGGGTTGGCGTATTGAATCCGGGTTTCCTCGTCCATGAGGATCACCGCATCGCTCGTGGTTTCCCAGAGTAAGCGATATTTCTCCTCGCTTTCCCGCAACGCCTCTTCCGCCTGCCTGCGCGCCGCGCGCTCCCGCGCCTCCTGCAGCGCGCGCTCGACCGCCGCTGGCAGCCGCACCAGATTGTTCTTCAGCACGTAGTCGGTCGCGCCATCCTTCAGCGCGCGAATCGCGTACTCCTCCCCGATCGTGCCGGAGACGAAGATGAACGGCACGTCCGGAACGATCTCGCGCGCGAGCGCGAGCGCCCACATGCCGTCGAAATGCGGCATCGAGAAGTCCGAGATGATGATTTCCGGCTGGAATTCCCGCAGCGCTTCGCGAAACGCTCCCTCGGTTTCGACGAGCCGATGCGCGACACGCATGCCGGCACGCTTCAGCTCGCGGATTTCGAGCTCCGCGTCATGCGGCACGTCCTCGATCATCAGAATCCGCAATTCCTTATCCATCCGGTTCGTTCCTGCCCGCGCGCTCCGTTATGGCGCCTTGTTCATCAGCATCCAGTAGAACCCGGCCTTGGCGACGGTCTCGCCGAAGTGCTCGAAATCCACCGGCTTGACGAGGTAGCTGTTAACGCCCAACCGGTAGCTCTCCACGATGTCGCGCTCCTCGGCCGATGAGGTCAGCACCACCACTGGAATCGCCCTGGTCCGCTCATCGGACTTGATCTGGCGCAGCACCTCGATTCCATTCACCTTCGGCAGCTTGAGATCGAGCAGGATGAGCTTCGGATGATCGTTCTTCCGGGAGCTGTACGCGCCACGGCAGAAAACGAAATCGAGAGCTTCCGCGCCATTCTTGATCCAAGTCACGTTGTTCGCCAGGTTGTTGCTGCGCAAAGCACGCATGGTGAGCTCGGCGTCGGTCGGGTTGTCCTCGACCAGCAGGATCTCGACGCTTCGGAAATCGGTCATGCAGTCTCCCTTTTCGGCAGCGTGAAGTAGAACGTCGCTCCCTCGTCCACCTTGCCCTCGGCCCACACCCGGCCGCCGTGGCGTGCGACCACCCGTTGCACGATCGCGAGCCCCACTCCGGTCCCGGGAAACTCGTCGGCGCTGTGCAGGCGCTGGAACACGCCGAACAGCTTGTCGTAATACTGCATGTCGAAGCCCGCGCCGTTGTCCTTGACGCAATAGACATTGTGGCTGCCATTTTCGTATCCTCTCACCTCCACCAGCGGTTCATCGCGCTTGCCGCTGAACTTGATCGCATTGCTGAGCAGGTTGGCCCATGCCTGCCGGATCAGCGTCGGATCGCACCACGCCACCGGCAAGGGATCCAGTGTCACTTTGAGCCGCGGATGCGTGCGCGCCTGCTCAAGCTGCTTGAAGACCTCCGATGCCAACGCCGTCATTTCCACCCGGGAAGCTGCGATCGTCTGGCGGCCCAGCCGCGAGAACGCGAGCAGGTCGTCTATGAGCTGGCCCATCTGCTGGCTGCTGTCGCGGATCACGTTCAGCAGGCGCTTACCCTCGTCGTCCAGCTTTTCGGCGTAGTCCTCCCCCAGGATGCGGGAAAAGCCGTCAATTGCGCGCAGCGGCGTGCGCAGATCGTGCGATACCGAGTAGCTGAAGCTCTCCAGCTCCTTGTTAGTGGCTTCAAGGCTGGTCATGAGATGCACCTTCTGTTCGGCAGCCCGCTTTGCCTCCGTGATATCGCGAATGATCCCGGTGAACATCCGGCTTTCGCCCAGCCACATTTCGGCGACCGCAAGGTCAGCGGGAAATTCGGTGCCGTCCTTCCGCTGCGCGACCACCTCCCGGCCAATACCAATGATCCGTTTTTCCCCGGTCGCCAGGTATCTCGCGAGATAGCCGTCGTGCTCTGCGCGATAGGGCGAAGGCATGAGCAGGGAGACATTCTTTCCGGCCACCTCTGCTTCCGAATACCCGAACCTGCGCTCGGCACCGGGATTGAACCGTTGGATTGCGCCCCGCTCGTCGATCACGATGATGGCGTCGACGGCGGTATCCACGACCGCGCGGTGCCGTTCCTCGCTGTCGCTTAGTTGCGCCGTGCGCTCCGCAATGCGGCGCTCCAGCTCGGCTTTGATCCGGCGATCCTCTTCGGCCTGTCTGCGCTGGATGACGATCCGCGTCGCCAAATACATCGCCGAAACGAAGAGCAACAGAATCAGGCCATACGCGATCAACAGGCGCCTGAGCTGCTGATCCTTGGCCGCAAATGCGGTGCGCGTCGGCTGCCGCACGACGACGCCCCACCCATACCTCGGCACCGGCGCATAGGCTGAGATGGCGTCTTCCTTCTCGGTCGGATCGAATGCGATCTCAATGCCGCGCTCCCCGCGCAGCACGCGCTGCACTGCCGGCACCGCCGTCAGGTCAACGATTTCCCCCTGCGGCGGGAATTTCGGATGAAAGGCGGCCCGTCCTGTATGGTCGACGACATAGATGAAGCCTCCGGAGCCGACTTCGACCCCCTTGGTCCATTCGAAATAGGCGTCGAGCCGCGTCTGCAACAGCAGGATGCCCGCCACGCCGCCGCTCTCCCCGTGGATCGGGGCCGCCACCGCGAAAACATTCATCTGTGGCGTGGCGGCTCTTTTGTACACGACGGAAATGTACGGCTTCCATTCGCGGCTCACGCCCTGGTACCAGTCGCGGTAGGCGAAATTCTTCCCTCTCACTTCGAGCTGTTCCGGAATGTCCGCCATCACCGTTCCTTCGACATCGAACAGGACCAGGCGGTCAACGAACGGGAAGTCGCGCGGCACGGCGCGCAGGATCTTGATCGCCTCTCCCCATTGCCCTTCGGCGACGAGCTGGCGGAAGCGGACGCGGGTAGCGAGAGAAACGGAGATGTCAACCAGGCGCTCGAACTTCTCGGACAACGTGGAGGACGCAAGGTGCGCCACGGACGCTCTGCGCGACAATGCGACATCGGTCAGCTCGCGATCGATCGCGCGGTAATTCTGTACCGCTATCACGACGATCGCCGCACACGCCAGCAACAATACGATCGCGTAAACCCAGCGCGCGCGCGCGCGAAACTTATTAAACAGCCTCGCGATTCCGTGCCTCATCGCCGATCCGACCGTGTGCGTCACAGCCATCGGCGCCATCCGGAGAAAATGGCCGATAGCGCAGCCGCCTGCCCGCTTCGATTCCGCTCATGCCCGGCATGCGCATGTCGAGCAACGCGAGATCGGGCGCGTCGCGCCCGGCGATGTCGAGGGCGTCTTCACCACTCGCCGCGCCGGTCACCCGATAATCCGACTCAGCTATCGCTCGCAATTCACCAGGCTCTCGATCACCGGGATGAGTTCCCTGTTGATCGCGCGCTTGGAAACAAATGCCCTCGCGCCCGCCTTCCTCGCGGCGGAACGATGGCTCAAGTCGTCGAAGACCGAAACCATGACCACCGATGTGTGGGGCGAGCGTTCAAGAACCATCCGCGTCCCGTCAACCCCGTCCATCCCCGGCAGCCGGAAATCCATGAGGACGATGTCCACTCGTTCCGTCTCGACGATCTTCAGCGCCTCGTCCACGGTGCCCGCCTCGCGGAGCCGGAACCGGCCGAATGAAGCCTGGATCCGTTCGCACAAGGCCCGTCTGACGGCGTCGTGATCCTCTACGATTAATGCGATAGGACCCTGCAGCGAATCCGGCTTCATCGGTTACCCTCCGTTCGTTTGAAATCGGCAACGCCGCGCAGCCGGCGTTCCGCCGGAGCACAGGCAATGAATTGAAATCTAACGAAGAAGGGAAACTGAAGCTGTCGGTCACGGCCGACAATTGGCGTCGGGTTTTCCCTGACAAGCAGGAGTTTGTCGGACCTAGGCCCGACAAACTCCTTTAGCGGCCTGTCGGCGCGCCAAGTCCGACAGGCCGCTAGCGCCGCCCCTATTCGAGCGACGTGATGCCGTGCTGGATGGCGAACTTGACGAGAGTGGCGAAGTCGTGGATACCGAGCTTCTCCATCATCCGGGCGCGGTAGGTTTCCACGGTCTTCGGTGACAGCGACAGGGTGGCGGCGATATGCGCGACGGCATGTCCTTCCGCGAGCATCTGCAACACCTGGCGCTCGCGGGAACTGAGGCGTTCCAGCGGATCCTTCGAGGCGGTCCTGTCCACGACCTGGTCGATCACGCTGTCGGCCAGCTCTTTGCTGAGGTAGCGCCTTCCCTGGTGGACCACCCTGATGGCTTCGACGACTTCCTTCGCAGCCGACTTCTTGACAACGTACCCGGTGGCGCCGGCCTGCAATGCGCCCAAAACATGCACTCGATTGGAGTACATCGACAGGATGATTACATGGGTCTCGGGACAACGCTCGCGAATCAGGTGCGTTGCTTCGGTGCCGTTCAAGAGGGGCATCGCGTGATCGATCAGAACCACGTCCGGGCGCGTCTCTATCGAGCGGCGTACCGCCTCCCGGCTATCCTGGAGGCAGGCAATGACCTCCATGTCCGGCTGCGCCTCGACGACGAAGCGCAGCCCTTCGGCTACGACGCCGTGGTCATCGGCGATGAGAACCTTGATCGCCATGTCAGCAGGGGATACGCACCACGACTCGCGTCCCGCCGCCGGACGCGGCCCCGACCTCGAACCGGCCCCCGACCGCCTGCGTCCGCTCCCGCATCGTCACCATGCCCAGTCCCGGCCTTCGCCTCGAAACCAAAATCGAGGCGGCGTCAAAGCCCACACCGTCGTCCGACACGGACATGATGAACTGGGTGTCCGAGTGCTCGAGCATGATGTGGATGCGCTTGGCGTGAGCGTGCTTCGCAACATTGTTGAGCGCCTCCTGCATGATTCTGAAAAGCGCGATCTCGCTGGCCTGCGTCAGCCGCTCGATCCGCTCGTCACCGTCCACGCTCACCTGGATGCCGGTGCGGCTGGAGAACTCGTTCGCATACCACTGCAGCGCCGGCAGCAATCCGTAATCGTCGAGCATCGGCGGCCGGAGTTCCGACATCACGTTCTCGATGCTGCCGGCAGTGAATTCGAGGAGCGCGGCGGCATCATCGAGACGTGAACGAAACGCCCCGTTTCCCTCGCCCGGGAGTTGCGTCTTCAGGATATCGAGGCTGATGCTGAGCGCGGTGAG
>ERZ1292645.785-Hain-H14-02um-R2-785-length-10445-cov-5_pt1 | contig 10445 bp, 9 predicted proteins | sample MGYA00564401_ERZ1292645 | MGnify/ENA primary metagenome ERZ1292645 (study PRJEB36523, sample SAMEA6512644) | groundwater metagenome | collected 2019-01-09 | study: AquaDiva: Metagenomics assemblies of 32 groundwater samples | reverse complement strand
TATAGTAATTGCGTTCTTGAACACCTACCCGACATTGAAAAAGTATTTACAGAAGTAAGAAGGGTTTTAAGAAAAGATGGGGAATTTATTTTTACTGCTGCGGATAAATCCTTTAGTAAATTATTGTTTTTTCCCGCTCTTCTTGATATAATGGGATGTCGCAGTATTTCCACATGGTATGCCGGGTTATATGATAAGGTCTTTAAGCATTACCAGAGATTAAACCATGAAGAGTGGATTCGTATGCTGGAAGGAGCAGGATTTAAAGTATTGGATTCTCAAGTATATTTTCCCCCGCGTGCAGTGCAGATTTATGACCTTTTGCTGCCATTGAGTATCTTTGCTTTTATTAACAAAAGGTTTCTGGGTCGCTGGGTTATTTCACCCTCTTTACGCCGGAGACTCTTGACCGGGTTCGGAAAGAGGCTGCTTGATAACTATTATCATATGGAATCCAAAACAGGTGGTGAAATCTTTATCAGGGCAATTAAGGTTTAAAAGGTGGAACAAAACCAAAAGTCATTGCGAGAGCATAGTGACGAAGCAATCTAAAATAACTATATTGTTTATATTAGTTCTGGCTGCTATTATGAGGCTCTACGGTATATGGTGGAGTCTGCCTGACGAGGATAGGTTATTGAGTTACTCGGCTGATGAATCTACGATATTTCTCATGCTGGAGGGTATGAACCCATCAAAGTTAGATTTTGTGCCTGAACTTAAATACTTTCAGACAACACTGCAGGTATATATCGTGGGTATAGGAATAAAATTGGCTTCATGGCTTGGATTTGTTGATGTGGTGAATTCAAGAGAATTTTATTTGTCCCATCCGGAGGAATTCGGAAAGATGTATCTAACCGGACGGATAATTGCGTGTATCTTCGGTATATCTACTGTGTATCTCGTATATCTGGCTGGTAAAGGACTCTGGGGAGAGGCAGCCGGTATCATATCCGCGGCTTTTTTTAGCGTCATACCATTGCACGTGGTACATTCCAAACTCAATTTGTTTAACGTCCCATTGGTGTTCTGGTGGACGTTGACGTTTGTGTTTGCAGTAATGCTCATTAAGAGTCCCAGAAAGATTTGGTACGTGTTAGGGGGCATAGCTACAGGTATGGCTATGGGGACAAAATACAATGGCATCTTGGCGGCAATTTCCATAATAACTGCACATCTCTTGATAGAAAATAGTAAATTATCCATGAAGACGATAAAATCATTGTTCTCCGGGAAGATAATATTGTTTTATGCAGTGACATTGTGCTCGTTTCTAATTGTTTTTCCGGCAGCCATATTCGCACCTGGCCAGATGCTAAAAGAGGCATCAAGAATCCTGGGATTTATTAACGCCCCTTACAGTGATAGTCACCACTTGCATTCAGCGATAGGATGGTTTTCACCGATAAAAGCCTGCATATTCTCTGTTCGCCTGCCGGTATTATTGGCTTCACTTATAGGATTGTCAATAGCCATCTTCAGAAGAAATAAAGAGGATATATTACTGCTTGCAAATATTATACCTTACTATCTGGTTCTCGCTTATGCAGATAATACAAGTACGAGCCGCGCCATGCCCCTTATGCCGTTTATATCAATCCTGGCTGCTGTAGCAGTTATAAATATAGGCAGGTGGAAGCAGTGGGTTGTCCCATTTGCCACAGTGGTGATTTTTATATATACATTTTGTTGTTCTATACCTTATGTCTTACTTTTCGGTAAAGAGGATATCCGTGACACAGCAGGTAAATGGATTGTTAGCAATATCCCGCATGGTTCTGAGATAGGTGTGCCTCCAGCCTATTATGTCTTTAGCCCGCAGGTGTTATACAAGGCTTACAAAGGGTATTCTCCATATGATTATAAGGTCATAGTGGTAAATTCCGAAGAGGAACTGGTTCATCAGTTACCTCCCTATGTAGTCATCAGTGATATACAGACACCAAACTTGGAAAAAGAAGGATTATTTTCTCATTATGAACTGGAGGCTCACTTCAGCCGTCCAAGAGTTTTATTGGATTCTCTCTACATAGGTTCAGACCGCTGTCCGGACCTGAACCAGTATCCGGAGGGGATACGGATATATAGGATTAAAAGTTAATGAAAATATTAGTAACTGGTGCTGCTGGATTATATGGGGTTCATTTGGTTGACCTATTGGTCAAGGACAAAGGCATTTCAAAGGTCTATGCCGTGGATAATTTTTCCCGCGGGTTCTTACAGAAGGACCCGTTTATAATCTCAAAGAATTTCACGAAAAAAGTTGATGTCCTCAAAAGGAATTATCAGGATATTACCGCAAAGGAATTTGATAGATGGGGCGTGGACGTGGTTGTCCACTTAGCTGCCTATGTATCTATCCCGCAATCCATGGACTCACCAGACGCCTATTTTATAAATAACGAATACGGCACATTTAAACTCATACATACATTGTATGGCACCAGGGGAAAACCTCTTATCATATATGCCTCGTCCCCTGAGGTATATGGCAGTCCGAAATATCTGCCTATGGACGTCAATCATCCAACTGACCCGAGGAGCGTTTATGCGGTTACCAAGTTAGCGGCAGAAAAACATCTAAGGGCTATGCACGATTGGTACGGATACCCGCTTATCATCATACGTAATTTTAATACCTATGGGGAGAATCAGGAGATATGGCGATATACTGCGGTAGTCCCTGAATTTATCAGGCGGGCACTGAAGAATGAACCTATCATTATACACAACGATGGCAAACAGACCAGGGATTTTCAGTATGTCAAGGATGCAGTTTCAGCGTATCATTTAGCATGTAAAAGACACAAGGACCTGAATGGTATCATACTCAATATCGGTACAGGCAGCGAGACGCAGATTAAAGATTTGGCTTATATGGTTGTTAAACTTGCCGATTCCATGTCTAAGATTATTTATGAACCCGGCAGAAAGGCGGACCTCTTTGCCCTTTCTGCTGATATATCTTTAACTACTAAAAGGATAGGATGGCAGCCTGAATATTCTCTTGAAGAAGGGTTGAAGAGGACGATAGAGTGGTATAGAAAGGTGTTGAAATGAACGTATTGGTAACAGGCGGGGCGGGATTTATAGGAAGGGCAGTGGTCAAGAGGTTGTTAGAAGACAGACACAAGGTTTATGTCTTAGACAATCTGTCCAATGGGAGTAAGGATAATTTAATAGAGTTTGAAGATTGCACTGGTTTTAAAGGGCTGATTGTTGGCGATATTCGTGATGAAGGGCAGTTAAACCGTATTTTTAAAAGAAATATAGATATATGTGTGCACATGGCAGCCCAGGTAAATGTCCAGGCAAGCATAGACCATCCTGAGGAAAATTATGACATAAATGTTAACGGGACGTTCCGTATCATGGAATCTGCCCGTAAGACAAATACAAAGGTGGTATTAGTGAGTACATGCATGGTGTATGCCCCGGCGATCACATCCAGTCCTATTACCGAAGGACACCGCACAATGCCTGCTTCACCATACGCCGGGTCTAAATTGGCGGCTGAAAATCTTGCCGGGTCATACTATTATGCTTATGGATTACCTGTGGTGATACTAAGGCCATTTAATATTTACGGACCTTTTCAAAAGACCAATATGGAAGGCGGGGTAGTCTCTATATTTGTCAGCAGAAAAATAAGGGGTGAAAAATTGCCCATATTTGGACAAGGAAATCAGACCAGGGACTTGATGTTCGTGGATGACTGTGCCGATTTTATAGTAAAGGCTTCATATTCACCTGAGGCAGGAGGAGAGATATTTAATGCCGGCTCCGGGAAAGACATTTCAGTCAATGACCTGGCTATGGCTATTGTGAAGGAAAAAAACATGATAAAACATGTGCCTCATCCTCACCCGCAGAGTGAAATTAATAAGATGGTTTGTGATAATAGGAAGAGCCGTTATATCTTAGGCTGGAAGCCACGGATTTCATTGACCAAAGGGATTGAGAGATTAGAGAAATGGCTTAGGGAGGCAACGGTATGAGAATATACGTATTGGGGGCAGGTGGGACAGGGCGGACTGCCATGGGTGTAATAGAAAAAATGCGGTCTTGTGACAAAACACTGGATAGGACTATAAAAGGTCTATATTTTCTTGATGACAATTTTAAAGGGAAAGAAATTAACGGGTATAAGACCCCGGCAGGCATAGATAAAGCCGTGAGAGATAACAGCATTAAGAAGGATATGGAAGATGAGCGGTTTATCGTTGCCTTCGGCACGACTTATATGAAGCGTCGAAAAGAGGTTTTTATATTATTACAAAAACGGCAAAAGAAATTCTTCAATGCGGTTCATCCTAACGTCTCCATAGATAAAAACGTCGCCTTAGGCTCCGGGATAATTATAGCCGGGAATTGCCTTGTCAATCCTAATGCCAGCATAGGGGACAACTGCGTCCTATGCGCCGGTGTTATAGTTGAACATGATTGCTGGGTGGGTAACCATGTCTATCTTTCGCCGGGCGTATGTTTGGCAGGTGCGTCCAGAGTGAACGATGGTGCATTTATTGGAACAAATGCCTCTATCTTACCAGAGGTGGAAATCGGTGCAGACTCAATAGTCGGTGCAGGGGCAGTGGTAATTAAGGATGTCCCTGCCGGAACTGTCGTGGCTGGTGTCCCGGCAAAAATCCTAAAGGAGAAAAAGAGATGATTCCAATTACTAAACCAACGTTACCGTCCTATGCGGAACTGGAAGATGACCTGAGAGAGATAATCGGAACGGGGATTATTACAAATGGAAAATATGTGGCTGAGTTTGAGCAAAAGGCGTCTGAATATTTAGATGCCCGATATGTGGTAGGAGTATCCAGCTGCACTACTGGTTTGATTCTTGCATTAAGCACCTTGCCAAAGGGCAGTGAAGTCCTTATGCCCGGATATACCTTTTCGGCTACCTATCAGGCAATAAAATGGAATAACCTGAAACCTATACTGGCAGACTGTGATGAGAGCTGTAATATTGAACCAAAGGATGCTAAAAAGAAAATAACAAAAAATACCTCAGCAATTCTGGCTGTCCATATGTACGGCACCCCATGTCCCATTGATGAGTTAGAAGAGATTGCACGGAGTTCAGGAATAGTCCTTTTCTTTGATGCGGCACATGCCTTCGGGTCTATCTATAGGAAAAGATACATAGGCAACTTCGGTAAGGCTGAGGTCTTTAGTCTTGGTCCTACCAAAACACTTCCCTGCGGTGAGGGAGGTCTGATTGTTACCAACGACAAGGAATTTGCCGATAAGATGGTTCTGGCACGCAATCATGGCCATACGCATAATTCTTTAGACTGTATTGTGCCCGGGTTAAACGGCAGATTGCAGGAAATAAGCGGGGCTATCGGCATCCATATTCTTAAAAGGATGGAACAGAATGTCACGCGGCGTAATAGGCTGTCTCATGTTTATACAGAAAAACTCTCTAAATTTCCGGGTGTTAGCTTTCCTGTTGTTCCATCAGATGTGAGAAGCACGTTCAAGGATTATTCTATATTCATAGATAAAGAAGAATTCGGTATTGACAGGGATAGATTGGGTGATGAGTTGTTGAAACGCGGGATTGTTACCAAGCAATATTTTTATCCTCCTATTCATAATTTAACAATCAGTTCTGAAGAGTTTAAGGGGTTGTCTTTGCCAAATACACTGAAGAAATCAAGGTCTGTCATATCATTACCTTTGTATTCACACATGCCTGAAGAGGAAGTTAATTTTATATGCGATGCATTTGCCGAGATTTATAGGAGAGGATGAGAGATGGAGATTGATATCAGGAGGCTTACTGTAAAGAAGGATGAGAGGGGTTTTTTGTTTGAAATAATAAGAAAAGGGGACCTCGGGGATAAAGGGTTTGGTCAGATTCTTCTGACCGCGGCTAAGGAAGGGGTAGAAAAGGGCGGGCATTATCACCTGCGGAAAAATGAATGGTTTTGCGTCATAAAGGGAGAGGGTGTTTTGAATTTACAGGATATAAATACAAAGGAAGTGAAAGAGATTTCCATAGAAGAAAATACACCGGTCATTGTCCATATCCCGCCCCGGATTGCTCATGCCATAAAAAATGTTGGCAGAGGAGACCTTTATCTACTGGTTTGCACTGATGAAGAATTTGACCCTAAGGATGCGGATACGTTTCCGATTGTAATTACACAATGAATACAAATTTGAAGCAAAAAAGGGTAGTTATAACGCCTGTATTTAACGAGGAAGAAAATATAGTCCGTATCCTGAACCAGATAATTACAAGGACAACCTTTTTGATAATTATAAATGACGGTTCTACGGATTCTTCAAAAGAGAAGATAGAGGAATGGAAAAGGGACAAGAAGGGTGTATTTTTTATCTCATACGATATAAACCAGGGTGCATCCACGGCACTGAAGAAGGGCTATGCCTTTGTAAGGTATCTATGGCAGAAGGGGCTTATAGGTCCTGATGACCTCATTATAGAAATGGATTCAGACGGACAGCATGACCCGTTATACATAGATGTCTTATCAGAACGGTTTATAAAACTTGAAAATTATGACGTAGTCCTCGGGAGAAGGGATTTCTCAAATTATCCTCTTTACAAAAAGATTGGTAATAAGGGCTTGACGATTATAGCGAGCACACTGGGAGGGTTTAAATATAAGGACGTGGAGTCCAATTTCAGGGTGACAAGGACACGGGTTTTGGTTGAAATATTGGATTATTTTATCGGATATAGATATAGTGGGGCGTTTGAATTCGGAATAATTTCAGGAAGACTAGGGCACAGGATAGATAACGGATCAGAGATAAAGGTCCCCTTGTACCGTTCAGGAACGAACCTATGGGATGGGTTTCATGTCCTTGTTACAGGGATAATCGCATGCATTAAAGTGCTATTTAAAATCAGGAATAGGTCAATAGATTAATTTTGCGGCTTAGCTGTGTCTGAATGGACAGAATACTCCCGGAATAAACAGGGGTCTTTATGAAGAAGTACCAGAAATACATCTTCCCGGTTATACTGCTCTTAGGAATTACATTAATGGTAGCAGATTTAGACGGGAGATGTTTCTGGGTTGATGAGATAGAATCCTATGAATGGGGCAAGATGGGACTTGTTTCCATGGTCTCTTTTCTTATAGAACATAGCCCGCATCTTCCCCTTTACCCCGTGGTTCTTCACTTCTGGTTAAAACTTGGCGATTCAGATAGTTTTGCCCGGTTACTCTCGCTTTTATTTGGTGTTTTAAGTATATACTTTGCCTATAAACTTATATCAAGGATTTGCAGTAAAGATGTGGCACTTGTCGCTGCATTTTTCCTTGCTATCTCGCCGCTTCATATCATGTTTTCCAGAATAGTAAGAGAATATGCCTTACTTTCCCTTCTCTCTGCAGCATCTATTTACTACTGGCTGAAATGCCTACAGGCTGAAAAGAATAATTCAATAAATTGGCTGAAATATGGAGTGGTCAGTTTGCTTTTGGTATATACCCATTACTATGGTTGGTTTATAATCATCTTCCAGATAATTTATCTTCTATGTAATAGGGAGAAACATCACCTGCTTAAAATAAACATTGCTATAACCGGGATAATCTTTGCTGTTTTTCTTCCATGGTTGTCTTATCATCTGCCATATCTATTAAGCGGGAAGGAAAGACTCACCACTTATTTCAGCTCGCAGTTTGGATTACCGGTGAAAATACTATTCTTCTTCTACTCTTTTAGTCTGGGTGAGACAGTCTATCCTTTTAATCTTGCCCTGGTAGTGCCAGCGGCATTGATATTCTCCATAATCTTCCTGACAGGGTTATTTAAGTCAGTGCGACTTATAATATTTTATTTCTTCATCCCGCTCCTCTTAGGACTGGCTATCCCTGCCTGTGCCCCAAGGCAACTGATAATTATTTTGCCTGCATTTTATATAATTCTTGCCTGCGGTGCACTTGCCTATCACGATAAGGTAAAAAGAACCATCGGGATTCTTTTGATTTCGTCTTTTTCTGCAGTCTCAAGTTTAAACTATTTTACCAATAGAGAATATCTTGACTTAGACATGGTCACCCCCTGGAAAGAAATTGTGATAGATATAAACACCACGGCGATGACAGGGGATGGGATTATTCTGGGTATTATTCCAGGTCATCGGGGATTTTACCATTATTATAAGGAAGGGTTGCCGGTTTACGTAATGGGCACAGAAAATTCCTCACATCAACTATCTAATCTTCTTGGTCAGCATTTGAGAGTATGGGTACTCCTGGCTGAAAATCCCTCTCTACAGGAGACAGAGAAATGGATGATGGAGAATACTAACATCCTGCATGGAAAAGGATATTTATATCAGGAACAAACCCTGAAAGGATTGAAAGAGGGTTTTAAAAATATCCACAAATATAAATCCTATCTATATAAACTTTATTTATGCCAGAGGAAAGATTAAATGGAATTATCCATTGTAATACCTGCTTATAATGAAGAAGAGAACCTGCCATCTTTGGTAGAAGACATTGACCGCCTTGGAAAGAGAGAGGGTTGGGACTATGAAATCATTGTTGTAGACGACAATAGTAGTGACTCTACCCTGAAGATTGTTAAAGGGTATGCCGGCAAGATAAAAGGACTTCGCGTCATCCATCTGTCAGAAAGAGCAGGAATGGGAGGGGCACTGAAAGAGGGAAGTTCCGGGTCCCGTGGTGAATTTATATTCTGGGTAATGGCAGACAAGGCAGATGACCTTAATACTATCCCTCAAATTCTAAACAAACTTAAAGAAGGATATGATATGGTCTTTGCCTCCCGTTATATGAAAGGAGGTTCTCGCGGTGACCTTTCGCCTTTAAAGGCTTTTTTGAGTTCCTGCTATACGACAATAACCAGGCTGGTATTCGGTATCACGGTCCATGACATTACAAATGCCTTCAGGGGTTTTAGAAAAAGTATTTTTAATCAGTTAAAACTATCCTCCAATGATTTTGCCATCTCACCAGAATTTGCCATTAAGGCCCATTTGGAAGGGTTTAAATCAGGAGAGGTTCCGACTGCCTACTCCAATCGTAAATTAGGCCAGACCAAATTTAAGATGATACGAATGATGGTTCGTTATCTTGAATTATTAGGTCTTCAAAGGCTCCTCTACATATTGGCATTAAGTTTAATCCTGAGGGCAGGATACAGTTTTTATCTTTCAGAGAGGTTAACATTCCCGGATGAAATCCGCTATGACCGCATCGCCCAGGAACTGATTACGGGAAGGGGTTTTGTCTCGTCTTCAACTTCACCAGGTTATCCTGTATTTTTAGCATCAATCTATGGGTTTTATGGCCGTTCATTTTTGACAGTCAGGGTTGTGCAGGCATTATTAGGAACAGGGCTTATCTTGCTCATTTATCTAATAGGTAAGAATCTCTTCAACCAGAAGGTGGGTTTGCTTGCTGCCTTTTTATCAGCCCTTGACCCTGTTGCTATCTTCTTTACCGGGTTGTTATTGAGTGAGACGCTTTACTCATTTATCCTGCTTGCGGCAGTTTATTTTTGGCTAAAGTTGTCTCGGGATGCAAGGACAACTCTTAAGAGTGGATTTTTCTGGATTGCTTCTATTTTATGGGGAATGGCGATACTGATTAAGCCTATCTCTTTACAACTTCTAATATTCTGTGCGCTGGTTAAGATAATTGCATCCCGTTTTCACAAAAAAACTATTATGAGTACTCTGGGTATCTGTCTTCTGTCATTAGCCATTCAAACCCCATGGGTATTGCACAACTATTCGCTATGTGGTAAATTTATCCTTACCACGACTGGTGGAGGTATTACGCTGTACGAATCCAACAATCCTAAGGCTGATGGCGGACCAGGGTATGAAAAGATAGTCTGGACTGAAGAGATGAAAAAGATGAATGAAGTGGAAATTGACCGTTATTTTAAGCACGAGGCATTAGAGTTTATCCGCAAGAACCCAGGTAGATTCCTTGAATTAGCAGGTAAAAAATTCTTAAGGTTCTGGTCAGTTGTGCCCAATGCAAAGGATTTTCAACGACCAATTTATTTCTGGACAAGCCTCATTTTCTACACACCGGTATTTATCTTAGGATGCGTAGGAATCATTCAGGGAATAAAACGCTGGAGAGAACTTGCCCTTTTATATTGTGTAATTATTTTCTTTACATTGACTCACATGGTATTCTTAGGCTCTGTGAGATACCGTATGCCAGTGATGCCATTTATGCTGCTCTTCACCGCTTCTGTTTTTCACCCTCACCCTCTCCCCTTGAGGGAGAGGGCGGGGGTGAGGGAGGGGTAATTTTCCTTGACATTGGATTTTGGATGTGGTAGGATAAAAACACATTTACAATAAGGAAGGGATATAAGAAGTTGGGATTTGTAAGGGCTGGATTCTTCTTTGATATACTCCATAATCGTATATTTATTACAACCCTGATTGCATGGGT
>ERZ1292645.783-Hain-H14-02um-R2-783-length-10455-cov-5_pt1 | contig 10455 bp, 8 predicted proteins | sample MGYA00564401_ERZ1292645 | MGnify/ENA primary metagenome ERZ1292645 (study PRJEB36523, sample SAMEA6512644) | groundwater metagenome | collected 2019-01-09 | study: AquaDiva: Metagenomics assemblies of 32 groundwater samples | reverse complement strand
GATTCGGCGGCTGCGCGTGCACGTCTATTTCGTCGCGCCGTGCAGCGTCGGCAGCGCCGCGAACGGCGCCTGCACCGGCGCGGCCGGGGAGGACAGCATTCCGACCCTGAAGCGGCTCGAACTGAGCGCCTCGGCAAGCGTGACCATCACGCCGCTCGTGGAAGGCGTCGACTACTTCAAGGTCGAGTACGGCGTGGACACGCTGCCCAACGTCGTGAGCCCGGAGACCGGCCGCAAGGGCGACGCCACGGTGGACAGCTACTCGGCCACCCCGGCGGACTGGACCACCGTGATCGCCGCCAAGGTGTACGTGCTTACGCGCAACACCCTGCCGACCACCGGGTTCGTGGACAACAAGACGTATGCCCTCGGGAGCGCCTCGGTCCCGGCGAGAAACGACGCCTTCAAGCGCCACGTCTATGCCGCGACCGTGCAGCTGGTCAATGCTGCGGGCAGAAGGGAGATCCCGTGATCGCCCCCGCGACCCGGCGCCAGAGCGGCGCCACGCTGATCGTCACGCTCATCATGCTGGTGGTGCTGACGATGTTCGCGATCACCGGGTTCAACCTGTCCAGCGTCAACCTCAAGATCGTCGGCAACTACCAGCAGCAGAAGGAGACCGAAGCCTACGTGAACCGCTCGATCGAGCAGGTGATCAGCACGGTGAGCATCTTCACCACTCCGGCGGCGATCTGCCAGCCGAGCGGCGCCGCGCCGAGCGGCACCCCGCTCGCGTGCGCGGCTGCGGCCGACGTGCTCATCGAAAAACCGCGCTGCAACTACACGTCGCCGGCCAAGGGCTACACCAAGAAGCTCGGCGAGCTGACGCCGGAAGACACCAGCTGGGAGATCCGGGCGAGCCACACCGACCCGGTGACCAAGGCGTCCACCGCCATCGTCACGGGGGTGGGCGTGCGCATGCTCGCGGGCAACTGCCCGAGCTCGTAACCCGGAGCCTCGCAAATGAAAGCGACCGACCTTGCCAAGCTCGTCCTGAGCGTCCTCCTGATGTGGACGACGCTCGCGCTCGCCGTGTTCGACCCGGTGAACGACGACACCGACATCTTCCTCGCCAACCCGAACATCGCCGCCGAGCGCCCGAACGTCCTCATCGTCGTGGACAACTCGGCCAACTGGAACACGCCCTTCACCAACGAAAAGAACGCGCTGGTGCAGGTGATCAACGGGCTCAGCGACCAGTACAACGTCGGCCTGATGATCATGAGCGACGCGAACATCAAGCGCTCGGGTACGGGGACCAACGACGGCGGGTACGTTCGCTACCACGTGCGCCAGATGACGCTAACGAACAAGTCGCGGCTCGCCACCATCGTCGCCAATTTCGACGTCGGCGCCGACAAGGGCGACAACAACCTGTTCGGCCTCGCCCTGTACGAGGCCTATCTGTATTTCGCCGGCAAGAGCTCGCTCGCGGGCGACGACCAGTCCAAGGCGGATTTCGACGGCACGAGCGACCCGCAGCTCACCCCGCTCACCGGCCACGCGCTCCCCAGCCCGGGGACTGCGACCGGCTTCCCGGCGGTGAACAGCACCTACCGCTCGCCGATCGTCGACGGCTGCGCGCGCAACTTCGTCATCTATATCAGCAACGGCCCGGCCGCCGAGAACGCCGCGGCGCGCGACGAGCTGCAGGGCTACCTCGCGACCCTCACCGGCGTCAACCCGCCGGCGCAGATCTCCATCGCGCCCAACGGCCTGCAAGGCAACTGGGCCGACGAGCTGGCGAAGTTGATGGCCAACGCCGACGTGATGGCGACCAGCGCCGGCATCCCGAACAGCAGCAACGTGCAAAACGTTTACACCTACGTGGTCGAGGTCGACCCCGGCACCACCGGCCAGGGGCCGGACATGACGGCGCTCGCGAAGAGCGTCGCCGCCAACGGCAAGGGCAAGTATTTCGGCGTCACCAGCAGCGCCTCGGGCACGGGAATCGTCGACGCGCTGAACGCCATCTTCACCGAGGTGCAGGCGGTCAACAGCGTGTTCGCCTCGACGACGTTGCCGGTGTCGGTCAACGTGCGCGGCACGAACCTCAACCAGGTGTACATCGGCGTGTTCCGCCCCGACTCCACCAAGAAGCCGCGCTGGCTCGGCAACCTGAAGATGTACAACCTCGCCCTCAACACCTCCACCGGCAAGGTGTTCCTCGCCGACGCCGCCAGGGGCGCGCCGCCCGCGATCGGCAACCCGGCCGAGAACAGCGCCACCGGCTTCGTGTCGCAGACCTCGCCCAGCTTCTGGTCCGCCAGCTCGAGCTTCTGGGGGTGGCGCGATCCGAGCGCGAACGGGCCCGGCGGCGCATCCGACAAGCCGGACGGCGACCTGGTCGAGAAAGGCGGGGCGGCGCAGCAGCTGCGGGTCGCCTTTGCCGCCGCCGAGGCCACCACGACGCCGCGCAAGCTCTATACCTGCACCACCGGGTTGGTGAACAGCGTCGCCCAGGATTGCCAGCCCATCACCGGGTTCCAGCTGACGAAAACGCCGTTTTCCACGCTGAACGACGCCATCACCACTGGAGCGCTCGATCTCGACACGCGCCTCGTGTCGCCGCTCACCGCGTACTCGCCGAAGACGGTCACGAACCTCACCGACCGGTTGCAGCTGTGGTCCTTCACCAATACCTCCTGGACCGGCATATATGTGCCCAGCCTGGATAACGGCGCGAACTCGCGCACCCTCACCAGCCTGAACACCTCGCAGTCCCAGGTGGTCACGAGCGCGACCTCCGACGTTCCCAATACCCAGAGCGTCGCGATCACGAACATCAAAAAGGTCTCGGGCCAATATGTCGTCACGGCCGCGGCGGCTATTCCGGCCAATTTCGCGAACACCAGCGGCGGCACGCCCAGGGTGACCATCACGGGCAACTCGGTCGGCACCTACAACGCCATCTGGGACGTCTCCAGCCTCGACACGACCGCCAAGACGTTCGAGATCAACGTCACCGGCAACGTGGCCGACAGCACCGGCGGCTCGGCAGCCATGACGAACGGCGTCGCCACCTCGACCACGGCGGTCGCCACGCTCGGCGGGCACGGCTTCACGAGCGGCCAGTCGGTCACGATCAGCGGTTCGACGGCGCCGTACAACGGCACCTTCAACGTCACGGTGATCGACTCGAGCCATTTCAGCTACACCATGCTCTCCGCGCCCGGCAGCACCGGAACCGCCTCTGGGCCGATCCTGGCGACGGGCAACTCGACCGTGGCGACGGCGACGACCTCGGGCGCGCACACGTTCCTCGCCGGCACCACCGTCACGATCGTCGGCGCGAGCGACGCCGCCTACAACGGCCCGAAGACGATCCTCGCGAGCCCGGCCCCGACCGCGACCACCTTCAGCTATTCCGTGGGCGCGACGCCGATCGGGCCCAATACCAACACGGTCGGCGTGAGCGCCTCGCAGAGCGGCGGCACGACGGTCACCGTGACCACCGCCTGGGCGCATGAGTTCAGCGACACGCAGACGATCCATATCGGGGGCTCGGAAGTGTCCGGCTACAACGGCAGCTTCCCGATCTCCTGCCCGACGCCCGATGAGGCCTTTCTCGGCGCCTGCGGCCCCGGCCAGCCGCACACCAAGTTCACCTACACCACCGCGTCGGTGCTGCCCGCCAACACCAGCTTCAACGTGTACGCCGCGTCGGACGCGTCGCGCTACATTTGGGCATACGTCCCGCACCACGGCCTGCAGGACGGGGACGAGATCCAGATCGAAGGGCCGGCGCCGTTCGCCGGCACCTACAACATTTTCGTTACCCTCGGCTCGGACTACTACTTCTACATCGATACCTGGAATACGCCCGTGTGCAACAACGGGGTCGGGCCGTGCCAGGCGATCACCCAGACCGGCTACACGGTGCGGTCGACCGGCGGGATCAACATCTTCAGCCTGGCGAGCGGACCGCGGCTCGCGTACGCGACGCTTCCGGCGCACGGCTATCCGAACAGCCAGGAAGTACGCATCGACGGCGCGAACCCGACAGCCTACAACGGGGTCACGACGATCCGGACCTGCACCGACGGCGTCGCGACGACGAGGAATACCCCCGTGTACGGCGCGGGCACCTGGACGCAATTCTGCGGCGGGTACCAGACGGGCCGGTTCAACTACACGCTCGCGTCCGCGCCCGGCGCCAACACGAGCCTCGCAGTCACTTCCTCGATCAAGAGCACGCTCGCGCGCGCCACCTCGGTGAACCACGGCTTCACCAACGGCAGCACGGTGGTGATCACCGGCGCGGTGCCGGGCGCCTTCGAGGGACCGTACACGATCACGGTGGTCAACTCGAACAACTTCACCTACACCCTGGGGAGCGTGCAGGGCGACGCCTCGGGCACCATCAAGGCATCGCAGACGAGCGGCGCGAGCCCGGAGCGCGACAATATCATCCGCTGGGTGCGCGGCGAGGACAACTTCGAGGACGAGAACCAGAACCTGTCGACGACCGACATCCGCGCCTCGGTGCACGGCGACGTGCTGCATTCGCGCCCCGCGGTGATCAACTACAACCGCTTCAGCGGCTCGGACGACGACGTGTTCATCTATTACGGCGCGAACGACGGCGTATTCCACGCCGTCAAGGGCGGCTACGCGGTGCCGAGCGGCGACACCTCGGGCTACACGCCGGGCCAGGAGACCTGGGGGTTCGTGGCGAAGGAGTTCTTCGGCAAGCTCAAGCGCCTGCGCAACAACGCGCCGCTCATCTCGAGCGCCTTCAAGAGGCCCTACTTCATGGACGGCTCGATCGGCGTCTACACCAAGGACGACGGCAACAACAAGCTCGGCGACGACGGCGACACGGTGAACCTCTACATCGCGAACCGGCGCGGCGGGCGCTTCCTGTACGCGCTCGACGTGAACAAGCCCCTCGATCCCAAGTTCCTCTGGAGGGTCGACACCTCGAGCACGGGCTTCAGCGAGCTGGGGCAGACCTGGTCGCAGCCGAACGTGGTGACGAACCTCGCGAGCCTGACCGTTCCGGTGCTGGTGTTCGGCGCCGGCTACGACCCGGCCGTGGAGGACATCGATCCGGCCCTGGTCACGAGCGTCGACACCAATACCAACGGGGCGGCGACCAACGGCGCGGTCACCACCGCTTCCGGAACGGTCCCGCGCTCGATGGGCCGCGGCATCTACGTGGTCCACGCCCTCACCGGCGCGCTGGTCTGGAGCGCCGGCCGCACCGGCAGCGGCGCCACCCTGGAAGTGCCCGGCATGATCTACGCGATCCCGTCGGACGTGACCGTGGTCCGCAACGAGAGCGGCGGCGCGCCGAACCGCGCCTACGTCGGCGACACGGGCGGCAACCTCTGGCGCATCGACTTCAAGTCCAATACCGGATCGCCGAGCCCGAACCTCGCCTTGAGCACGGTCACCAAGCTCGCGTCGGTCGCGAATCAGTCGACCGCGGCCGGGCGGCGCAAGTTCCAGTTCCAGCCCGACGTGGTCGGCCAGACCGGCGGGTTCGACGCCGTGCTGATCGGCTCGGGCGACCGCGAGCACCCGTTCGACACCACGGTGACCAACCGCTTCTACATGTTCAAGGACAAGGGCGGCGACTCTGGCGCCGTGACCGGCACCACGGCCTGCGATCCGACCATCACCGAGGCGCCGATCGCCGATCCGGCCGACGCGTGCCCGCCCAACCCCGGCGCCATCGCGGGCCTGTCCGACCTGACCTCGAACTGCCTGCAGCAGGCCAGCGCGTGCCTAGCGGGCGAAACCCAGGCGGCGGTCTCGACCAAGCTGGGCACGGACCGCGGCTGGTTCATCACGCTGGGGACGGGCGAGAAGGTGGTCGGCAACGCGATCTCGCTGGGCGGCACGACGTTCTTCAACACCAACCAGCCCTCGGCCAGCGCGGGCGGCGGCGCCTGCGGCAGCAACCTCGGCATCGCGCGCCAATACCAGGTCGCGACCGCGGACGCGACCGCGACGACCGACCTCAATGCGGTGGGCGGGCTGACCGGCGCGGACCGCTCGCTCACGGCTGCCGGCGGCGGCTACCTGCCCTCGCCCGTGCAGGTCGTGGTCACGCTCGGCGGCAAGCCGGTGCAGGCGGTGATCTCGGGGATCCAGGTCAGCACGCCGGCGGGCGCCACGCTGTCGGCGCGGCTGAGGAAGTACTGGTACAAGGAAGTGGATCCCAAGTAGCGCGGCGGCGCTGCGCGGCACCCACCGATGGCCTCGGCCCTCCACCCCCTGCGCTACGAAGCGGCGCTGCCCTCGAACCGGGCGCTCGCGGCCGGGTTCGCCGTTTCGCTCGCCGCTCACCTGATCGTCGTCGCGAACGTGCGGCCGGTCGCGGCGGAGATCGCGCTGCCGGCGGCGCTGCGGGTGGTGATCCGCGACGCCGAAGGCGGGCGCAGCGCGCCGCCGGCCGGCGATGCGCCGTCGGAGGCCGCGGCCGATGCCACCCGCTCCTTGAAGCCGGCGGCGCAACCCGGGCTGCCGAGGCGCGAGCCGGGGGCCGTGCCGGAAGCGCGGCCGGGCCCGGGGCTCGCGCTCGAGCGCTACTACACCGCGAGCGAGGTGGACGTACGCGCCCAGCCGGTGAACGAGCCGCCGCTCGTGTACCCGCAGGAGGCCTATCAGTTCCGCGTCCGCGGCCGGGTCATGCTGCGGGTCCTGATCAACGAGCGCGGCGGCGTGGACGGGATCGCCGTGCTGGAGGCCGAGCCGCGCGGGGTGTTCGAGGAGGCCGCGCTCGCCGCGGCGCAGGCGCTCGAGTTCACGCCGGCGGTGAAGCACGGGCGCAAGGTCAAGAGCCAGAAGAGGCTCGAGATCGCGTTCGACCCCTACGAGAAAATCGCGGTTCCCTGAGAACGGGAACGGCACGCATCGAGGAGCTGACCATGAAAACGATCATCAGCGCGCTGTGCGGGTTGATGCTGGCGCTCGCGCCGCTCGCGTTCGCGCAAACCGACTCCCAGAAGAAAGGCACGCAGTCGCCCTACCGGACGAAGGCGGAAGCCGAAAAGCACAAGGCCGACATTCAGTCGCTGGCGAACTGCTCCGCCGAGGGGCGCAGGAGAAAGCTTGCCGAGGGCAGCGCCGACTGGGGCAAGCACATGGCCGCCTGCCAGCGGCGCTAGCGCCCCGCGCCGAGCGCCTTTTCGATCTCGGCGGCGCTGCGCATGCCGCCGATCCTCCGCCCGTCGACGAGGTAGATCGCGGGCGTGCTGCTGATCTGGAAGCGGCGCGCGAGGGCGGCGATTCTCTCGAGCGGGTTCGGACAGGCCCTGGCCTGCGCGGGCACGACGCCGTTCGACATCAGCTCGTCCCAGGCCCGCAGCCGGTCCGGCGCGCACCACACGGCAAGCGCCTTGTCGGCCGAGTCCTGCGACAGGATCGGCAGCAGGAACGTGTACACGGTCACGTTGTCCAGCTTGGCGAGCTCGCGGCGCAACGCCTTGCAGTAACCGCAGTTCGGATCCTCGAACGTGAACAGCAGCCGCGCGCCGGCGCCGTTGACCTGCTTGATCGCCAAGTCGCGCGCCTCTGTGAGCGCCTGCACCAGCAGCTCGTTGGTGCGGCCCAGGGTCAGGTTGCGCGGCGGCATGCTGCGGATGTCGAAGATATTGCCGCCGAAGAAATACTCGGCCTTCTCGTCGGTGTAGACGATCTCGCCGTCGAGTACCACCTCGTAGAGGCCCGCGATCGGCGACTTCGCCACGCTTTCGATCACCATGGCGGGCGGCAGCCTGCCACGCAGGAGCTGCCGCACCTGCGCCTCGTCGGCGAGCAGCGGGCCCGCGGCCAATCCCACCGCCGCCAGCAAGCCGCGTGTCGCGAAGGCGCGGCGCATCGTCATCCCCGGGGCGCCCGGCGCGCTCAGCGCGCGCGGTCGGCGAGCTCCCGCGGCAGCGTGAAGACGACGTGCTCGGCGATGCCTTCGAGCGGCCGCACGCTCTTCGCGCCCAGCTCCATCAGCCGCTCGATCAGCTCGTTCACCAGCACTTCCGGGGCCGACGCCCCGGCGGTGACGCCGACGCGCGGCTTGCCCGCGATCCACTCGGGCCTGAGATCGGCGGCGCTGTCCACCATGTAGGCCTCGACGCCCATGTTCTGCGCCACCTCGCGCAGCCGGTTCGAGTTCGAGCTGTTGGGCGAGCCCACCACGATCACCACGTCGCAGCGCGGCGCCATGAACTTCACCGCGTCCTGGCGGTTCTGCGTCGCGTAGCAGATGTCGTCGCGCTTCGGCCCGCGGATCTCCGGGAAGCGGCGCCGGAGCGCTGCCACGATGCGCGCGGCGTCGTCCACCGAGAGCGTAGTCTGGGTGACGTAGGCGAGCTTGCCCCCGGCGCCGACCGCGAGCCGCGCCACGTCCTCGACGGTCTCCACCAGGTACAGGCCGCTCGCCGACTGGCCCATGGTGCCCTCGGACTCGGGGTGGCCGTGGTGCCCGATCATCACGATCTCATAGCCCTCGCGCAGCATCTTCGCCACCTCGACGTGCACCTTGGTCACCAGCGGGCAGGTGGCGTCGAACACCTTGAGGCCGCGCGCCGCGGCGTCGCTGCGGATCGCCCTGGAGACCCCGTGCGCCGAGAAGATCACGGTGCTGCCGCGCGGCACCTCGTCGAGCTCCTCGACGAACACGGCGCCTTTCTTGCGCAGGTCCTCGACCACGTACTTGTTGTGCACGATCTCGTGGCGCACGTAGATCGGCGCGCCGTGGCGCTCGAGCGCGCGCTCGACGATCTCGATGGCGCGCTCGACGCCAGCGCAGAAACCGCGCGGGTTGGCGAGCAGGACCTCCATGGCGCGCATTATCCCCCGCTCAGGGCCGGCGCGCGTAGGCGGCGTCGAACGCCGCCTCGAGCTTGCGGTTGACGCCCCGCAGGCGGTCCACCACGCGCTTCGCCCAGTCGAAATACACCCGGCGGCGGCGCATCGGCCAGGACACCGGGGGACTGTCGGCGACGTCGCGCAGGTTGCAGACCTTGTCGGCAAGCTTGACCAGTTTTGCCTCCCGGGTGATGTGCGCCGCGTGCACGATCTGCAGGCGCTTGCGCTCCACCTTGGGCAGGCGCTTGTTGTCGGTCACCTCGGCGACGATCGAGGCGACGCGCGCGCCGAACGCGGCGTCGAGCTCCTCGCGCGTGGTCTCGGTGTCCTCGATGGTGTCGTGCAGCAGGGCCGCGCAAAGCACCTGCACGTCGCGCACGCCGCCCTCGCCGGTCAGGGCCCGGGCGAGCGCGATCGGATGGTTGATGTAGGGCGAGGCCTCCGCGTCCTTGCGGCGCTGCTTGCGGTGCTTGTGCGCGGCGAAGGACAAGGCCTTGAGCAGCAGCGCGAGATTCTTCTCAGGCTTGTTTTTCACGGCTTTCCTCCCCGCGGTGCAGGAAGCTCTCGAGGATCAGGATGCCGGCGCCGAGCGTGATCCCGGAGTCGGCGAGGTTGAACGCCGGCCAGTGCCAGCCCGCGGCGTGCAGATCGAGGAAGTCGACCACGTGGCCCCAGGCGAGCCGGTCCCAGAGATTGCCAAGAGCGCCGCCGAGAATAAGTGCCAGCCCACAGCAAAACAGCTTCTTATTGGGGTTTTTATATATCAAAAAACTAACAATGAGAGAAGCCACAACAGCGATCGCGGCGAACAGCGGCGTCTGCCAGCCCGGCGCCGAGGCGAGGAAGCTGAACGCCGCCCCCTTGTTGAAAACCAGCACCAGGTTGAAGAACCCGGTGACTGCCAGCGTTTCGCCGGGCCGGAACGCATCGAGCATCCAGATTTTGGCAAGCCTGTCGAAAACGACAACTGCCAGGGAAACTGCGAACCAGGTCACCGCCCTAGGGTACGGGAGACGAGTCTTCCGTTCCTTTCTACGCATAGCGGCGCTGCTCGCCGGCGCCGTGCAGATTGCTCTCGCAGCGCCCGCACAGCCCGGCCGGGTTGACGTCCGCGCGGTAGTGCCAGCAGCGCTCGCACTTGGCGTGGCGGCTCGGAATCACCCGGACCGAGGTCGCGCCGGCGCGCTGCACGCGCGCGGCCGAGGTCAGCAGCACGAACTTCAGGTCCTCGCCGAAGCTGGCGAGCAGTTCGTAGTCCGCGCCGTTCACCTGCAGCTCGACTTCCGCCTGCAGCGAGGAGCCGACCTTGCCGGCGGCGCGCAGCGCCTCGATGCTCTTTCTCACCGGCGCGCGCAACTCGCGCAGCCGGGTCCACTTTTCCAATAGGTCCGGCGCGCCCGGGATTGCGGGAAGCTCATGCCAGGTCTGGAAGAACACGCTGTCTTGCGCTTTGCCCGTGAAAACCGCCCACAGTTCCTCGGCGGTGAATGAAAGAATCGGCGCCATCAGCCGCACCAGGCTCGAGGTGACGTGCCAGAGCGCGGTCTGCGCCGAGCGCCGGGCGCGCGAGCCGGCGCCGCAGGTATAGAGCCGGTCCTTGAGGATGTCGAGGTAGAAGGCGCCCAGGTCCTCGGAGCA
>ERZ1292645.782-Hain-H14-02um-R2-782-length-10481-cov-7_pt1 | contig 10481 bp, 20 predicted proteins | sample MGYA00564401_ERZ1292645 | MGnify/ENA primary metagenome ERZ1292645 (study PRJEB36523, sample SAMEA6512644) | groundwater metagenome | collected 2019-01-09 | study: AquaDiva: Metagenomics assemblies of 32 groundwater samples | reverse complement strand
ACCGCGAGCCGCCCTCGCCACCCTGCATCTGGCGGCGCTCGTCCTTGTAGCGCTTGAGGATCTTCTCGACTCGCCGTCCCCACGCCTCGAACTCCTTATCGTAGGCGCGGATCGTGCCGAGCCACTTCTGGACTTCGGCCTGAGAAGATTTCGATTCTTTGGCCATTAGGGATGACGATCCCAGTCTTTTTGCAGGGCATGAATCGCTCGCATGTGAAAACCGATTGCCACATGCGAGCTAATGTTCGCCTTACTGTGAATGACTCGATCTTGTTGTTCTTCGCCAACCCATGCAAGTCCAATCAACTTGCCGCTCTCAGCATCAGCCAGCAAATCTCTCAGGCACGAAATAAGACGCAGCTTGCCGGTGGCATCATCAGGCAATCGTCTAACTTCAGCTAAAGCCATTATGTCCCGCCTGCGGGATTCCAGAAGATCGTCAAGTCCGGATCGTCATTGGTGATCGCATACGTGAGGCCCAGCGGCAGCGCCGCCGGCAGGCGGTAGAAGGTGTTCGTCGCCATCGACATGGTGCCCACGATGAGAGCGCCGGTGATCGAGTTGGCGGTCTGCGTCCAGAGGTTCACGAAATTCGCCGTGATGACCGAGGCGACCATGATGCCGATGAGATTGATTGGCCCGCTCGTCAGCACCGCCACTCCGGTCGCGGAGACGCGGGTCGCTCGTCCTGCTTCATGCATGTAAGTGGGCATCGATCAGTCCTTTCGCAGTGCCATCGAGAGATAGTCGGGGAAGAGCGCGGGGTCGACGTTGATCGGCTCCGCGGGACGCCGCCAGCGCTCGCCGCGGGTGTCCCAGACGGCGTGACGCACGACGATGAATCCGGCATGCCGCACGACCTTCAGCGCATCCTCCAGCCGGTAGACGCGGTGCGCTCGCCCGAGCTCCATGGAGGCCCCGATCTCGGCGACCGGCCCGATCGTCACCGCAGCCGGAGCACCCGGCTTCAGCACCCGGTAGAACTCGCGCAGCGCCACCTGATCCCCCGCCAGCCGTAGCGGATCGCCGTAGCGTCCGAGCCCAACGTGGCAGAGGAGACAGGTCGAGGAGAGCGCATCGAACGAGGCGTCCTCAAGCGGCATCGCGCAGGCGTCCGCCTGGAGGAAGTTAAACCCATTGACCGGAGGCGTGCGGAAGTCGAGATAGGTCACCGCGTAGCGCTCGGCCAACTCGTGCGCCTCGAAGAGCGGAGAGCCCGCGACGAGGCACCTGCCGGAACCATCGAGATGCTCGAGCGCGAAGTCGGCGGCCGCGGCGTAGTTGTTGCCGGCCTGCCGCTCGCAGCCCCACGGCTCCTGCGGACTCGACTCGGTCACGCCCTTGAACTCCATGAACATCGGAGCGCTCATATCCGCGCCCGCCGGCCGCTCAAGCGCTCGTGATCGCGCCAGGCGTCCTCCATCGTGTAGGTCGAGACCTCGCCGACGCCGATGACATGCCCAGGGGCAGGCGGCACCGGCTCCGCGACCCGCTCGCGCAGCACCTTCGCCCCCTCGCAGAATGCTTCGGACGCATCCGTCGACCAGTCCTGCACCGGGTCCTTCGAGAACTGCTTCCGCTCCTCGTCGAAGTGGTAGCTCCATGCGCGCATCGCGGCCAACCCGCGGGCGCAGCGCGTGCGGTGGAATCGGCAGTAGCGAAACACCGAGCGCGCGGCGTCGATCGAGTGCGCCTTGCGCGTCTCGGGCGAGATCCTCACCTTGTCATGTCCGAAGCCGGTCAGGAACTGCTCCACCGCCGAGTGCTGCGCGGAGAAGGTCTTCGCTCGCGCGTCGTGCGGCAGCCAGATGCGCCCGAGTTTGCGAGTGCCGATACGCTCTCTCAGCCGTTCGATCCACTCTTGGGCGTCGAGGCCGGTGTCCTCGTCGTAGTCGATGAGATTGAACCCTCCGATCAGCGGTTGCCAGAACCACCACGCCGAGATGTGCCGGCGCCCGATGTCGGAGCTGATCTCGAGCGGCGCGCCCTCGGGGTCGTAGTCGAGCTCGTCGGTGATGCGGCCCTCGCGCTCGGCGCTCTCGACGTAGCGCCCGAGGATCGAGCCGACGTTCGCCGCCTCCCACGCGCAGTAGTACTCCTGGCGGAAGAGCGCCTCGCCGTCATGCACTCCGTAGATCGCCTGGTACTGCTTCAACTCCTGCGCGAGGAACTCCCCGCTGAAGATCCCGGTCTCGTCAACCGTCAAGAGCGAGGTGTACCAGTCCTTGTTCGCCTTCGCATATTGCCAGAGGTCGTGCGCGTGGTTGTAGCCGCGCGGCGTGCCGATGAAGAGCTCGGTGCCCCCGGACATCGCGATCGCTGGCCGGATGTAGCCTCGAGCACGCGGGTCCATCAGTGCGAACTCCGAGTAGGTGACGTGAACCGGGAACGCTCCCACTAGGGAATCGAAGTTGTCCGCCCCGATCGGCTGCCAGATCGAGCCGTTGACGGTCTCGATCTTCATGTCGTGGTCGAGCTTCTTCTTCACGATCTCGCGCGGGAAATTCACGTCAATCAACTTTTTTCCCTCGATCGTGATCGCGTCCCAAATAACTCTTCGAGCGTCCTCGTATTTTGGGAGGGCGTGCCAGTAAAGCCCGACTCGCTCGAACATGCGCTCAGATTCGATAAAGGTTGCAGTGCGGTCTTTTCCACTCTTGCGGTGCCACACGCAGAACGCGGACTTTCCTCCTCCGCGGAAGTAGTCGATGAGCGGCCGCTGATAGCCGCGAGCAGGAAAGCTAATCGTGACTTCGCGCGAATCATCGGGCATCGCCTCATCCGATCTTGTGGCTGATCGTCATCTCACCGTGAATATCAGCGTCGATTTCGACGCTCGAGATATCCGGCACGGTCTTCTTCAGCAGGATCTCGGCTGCTCGGACCTGGGTCTGGCTCATTTCGTTCTTACCATGTACGTGATTTTGCAAGGCGTTGACGAGCTGACTCGCTTGAATCTTCGTACGGATGCTGTCCTGGTGCTTGAGGTGGAGGCGTGCGGCCATGGGTTATCGCTTTGCTCGCAGACCTGCGGCGAGTGCTTTCCGTTTCATTGCGCTGGAGCGTTGTTGTGGGGAGGCTTCCATCTCCATCGCGCGGGCCTTACCCATTGGGAGGCCGTGGCGCTTGGCGATGGAGGGGTTGTGGGCTGCGGCTGCGAAGAGTCTCACTTGGCGGTCGGTGTAGGGCATGGGGGCTGATTATGCTACTGGATTTCAGGATGCGCAAACTAGCCATCAGGATGGTTCCTGCAATACCAGCGATTGCTGCGGTCGATCTGATGCACACCAGGCATCCCACACTGTTGGCCATTTCCCATCACATGTTGACAAGCAGAACCGTTCGGTTTTGCTGTTGTGGGGGGTAAGGGGGGTTCTGCTCTCTCTACTCTCTCTGTTCTAGGGGTCGATTCGGGGGTCGAATCGTTGACGATTCGCTGACGATTCGGCCTACGATTCGCAACACATTGCGCTTGATATTGCTTGATTTCTTCATCAGCACGAGTGTTCGTGAAGTGTCCGTCTAAGAGCACGAAATAGCGTGCCAGCATTGTCCTCACGGCTTCCTGCTCATGCCGTGAGTGGGCGTGAACCAGTCGATAGAGGAGTTTCAAATCTGATTGCAATGGCCCCTCCCGTCGATAATAAGCGCCCAGCAGCCGCCGGTATGCCGCGTCTTGGATAAACGACAGATCAATCGTGTCTTGGTCGTAGTCTTCCAAGTAGTGCTTATACCATTGCATCGAGTTTCCCCTTTGCGATCTGTTGATGTTCTAGGGAAACGGGGTAGACAGGCTTTCCGTCTAGATCGTGGCGCATAGCGCCGGGCTCGCTCAATGCCGTAAGGTAGCGACGTGAACGTACAATGCCGCGCATCACCCGACACAGTGCTGACTTCTTTATATCGGGCGGCTTGATGTGCCGAAGTGCTTTATGCACCCCGATCACGAGGGGTTGCATTGATTGAAACGGCGGGAAAGACTGCAGCCACCGAGCGGCGGCTTTGTTATGCTCGCGCTTTAAGGCACGTTGCGGACTACCCATGTGACCCCCTGCGAGAGGTGAAAATCTTACTGGCTAGTCCCGTCGCAGCAGGACCGGGGAATGACCCCTTTCACCAGCGGCCCGCCACAAGGCGGGATAGTGGAATTATGCGCTTTTTACTGCAACCCGCAAGCCATTATCCGCCGAAGACCGGCAACCGCGACAGGTCTGGGTAGGGGTAGTCGCCCAGGTCGGGGTTATGCCGCGGCAGGTGGTGCAGCCGCACCAGCAGCCCCGCAGCAACCGAGGGCGTCATGATGCAGTGGTGGCCAATTTCGTGGATCACATCCTCATGGGGGTCAACGAGTTCCGCTCTACCGTCGAAGCGCATCCTTCTGAACCACGCATCGGCTCCCTCGTTGTCGTGGAGGATGGCACCCCCCTGCTCTGCGGCGAGGATCTTGGACGCAGCGAACGAGACGCACTGGAACTGGCCGGCGACGTACATCCCCGAAGTGAAGCGCCGGGCGCAGTCCCAGACGGGCGTCGGGGCCAGTCGATAGGCGCCACGCCACGGTTCGTCAGACCATTCGATCTCGTAGCGGGCGCGCGTCACCGACATCGGGACGCTGACGTAGGTATGCCGCGGGACTACGATTGCGGGATTGATAGTGTAAGTTCTGGCCCGGTGCCATTCCAGCGCCAGCAGCAGCGCCGCCGTGCAACTGTTGAGCGCGACGGCGAACGGCGCCCCCGTGTACGCACAGAGCGCGGCCTCGAAATCTCGGGTCACTTGATAAGGATTCATTTCGCTACACTCCCCGCCTTGACCAGCGACCACGCCTTGATCGTCGCACCAGGCACGGCAGATGCGCCCACTCCGACCAGCGCCCCCTCGCCCACGACGACATCGCCGCAGAGATGCGCCCCAGGGGCGATATGAACGAAGTCGCCAAGGTGAGCGTGGTGGTCGACCGTCGCCGCAGTATTCACGATGCAGAACCGGCCTATGACCGCCTGCGCCTGCACTACCGCGTTCGCCATGATGATCGTGCCCTCGCCGATCTTGGCCGAGGGCGAGATTACGGCAGAGGGGTGGCGTAACGTAGGGAAGCGCAGATGCTCGTGGGCGTTCGCCTCTTTCCGGCGCGCTCGGTTGTCGCCTACTGCGACGAAGCCCCAAGTGTCGTCATAGATCACGTCCATCGCGCCGATCACTTCCCGCACCACCGCCGCATGCCCGCCGTCGCCGATGATGATCACAGGAACCTCTTCTTCGCTGCCAGCACGTCGTCAACCGTTCTGATCGTCACCGCCTTGAGTCCCGCCTGGCGTAGCCGGCATTGCGCGGGGGTGAGCTTACCGCCCTCGACCTTGCATTCCCACAACTCCGTGCGGTCGCCGAACTGCACGACCAGATCGCCCAACTCCTGGGTATAGAAGACCTTGAAGCCTATCGCACGGGCGGCCTCGACAAGTTCCGGCTCGTTCGCGTCACGACGGTTGGCATAGCGCCTCACTGCACCCGCCTCCATGCGGAAAATACGCGGTCGAGCTTGCGCGTGAGTCGGGCGAGGGAGGGCAGGCGCTTGCGCTTCATAGAATCATCGCCTGCTGTGCGGTGCGTTTATCTTGCAGTTTCTTGTAATCCGCGTTGAGTTCGCATCCGACCCATCTGCGTCCCAAATTCTGCGCGACTTCTCCGGTAGTTCCGCTACCCATGAACGGGTCGAGCACCACATCGCCGGACTTCGAGCCGGCAAGTATGCACGGTTCGATCAGCGCGGGCGGGAATGTAGCGAAGTGAGCGTCAGCATAGGGCTGAGTTGTGAAGGTCCAGACGCTGCGCTTGTTGCGCTTCAGCTTCGTAGCGTCGGTATATTCGATTTCCTGAGCACGACCTTCACGATGAAATGATCCGTGCGCTCCTACGCCCGTAGCCCATCCTGCGGGCTTGCGCTGCTTGTGGCCTCGCGTTTCCATCATCTCGCCAGTCTTGCCGCTATCGAAATCTGATCCACGCCATGAAGCACGTTTGCCATTGACGATTCTAGATTTCGTCGCGCTCGGGTCCTGTGCGCCGGCAGCGGCGTAGTCCTTAGTCGCCGTTCGGTTGTATCCCTGTTCAATCTGCATCAGCATGGCTGGAGACACCGGCTCTGCAATCGCATCAGCGTTGTAGTAGTACCGCTCGTTCTTGGAGAGCAGGAACAGGTATTCGTGGCTCTTGGTGCAGCGGTCGCGCACGCTTTCTGGCATCGGGTTCGGTTTTTTCCATATGATGTCTTGCCTCAAGTACCACCCCGGACTCAAGCACGAGGGCGGTTCAGCAAAGTCCACGTCGGTCAATGACCCGCGGTGCAGTCCAATCAACGCTTGATGTGCCGCATCCGCTCTTTCTCCAGATGATGGGCAGTTGAAAGCAATGCGGGCTTGCTGTTGTTTAGCGATCAGATGCGGGTATAGTTCTCGGAGAAATTCCTTGCATTCAGTGGTTCGGAGATTCCAGCGGTATAGAGTCTGTTTCCGGCCAAACCTGCCACCTTCCTGCTTGCACACTGATCCGTTGCCAGCCAGTAACGCGATACGCTCAATGACAGCCAGATGGGTGTTGGAGATTTCTACACCAGGAGCGTAGTTGTCGTTTTGGCGCTCGTATCCTTGGCCGTTGCTCTGCCCAGCCTTGCGCTTGTGGATGAAAATGCACCCTTCCGCATCCAACATCGCTGCCAGCCAAACGCGGTCGCGTTCGTCCTTGACCTTGCCTGTGTAGTAAGGCTGCTGAAGCGCGAACGCGACGCGCCAGGGTATGCCAACGAGATCTTTTGCTTTTAATCCAGCAATTATTTTGTTTGGCCGATTACAACCAGCCACCTGATTATTTTTGCCTCCTTGTAACGTGCTAGATGCTTGGCAATTTGTTCCAGTCGTGATTGAGGCATAGCTATCCCCGAGATTCAGCCACAGTGTCCCATCATCCGCCAGCAGTTCGCGCACCAGCCGGAACACGTCCACCATGTTCTCGACGTATTCCTGCGGAGTGGATTCAAGGCCGAGTTGTTTATCGAATCGCTGTGCGCCGCACTTGACGCAAAAATCACCAGCACTGCCAGCACTGCCAGCACTGCCAGCATTAGACTTTTGCTTATCGCTGATCGGATGGGTGAATCTGAGATCGCCTGTCCGTGCATTGTGTTCACAGGCAGGATCACCACCCTCCCATGTCGCCGTTCCATAATCCCTCAAGCCCCAAAATGGCGGACTCGTCACGCACATCTGCACCTTCACGCCTTCCGCGATCCAGCGCCGCATGATGTCGCGGCAGTCGCCGATCTCGCAATGATTCACTTGGTCCTCCGCCACACGCTTCCCTCGAACACTTCCGTCGCCTCGGTCAGAGGCAGGGCGATGTCGCACTCGAAATCCAAGCCTCGATAATGGAGCACAATTTCAACCGTAGGCGTAGTGCTCGACGAGAGAGTAGCATCCGACATGCTTTCCAGAGGCGGTTCGGATGATCTCGCAGTGGATGTCATAGAACTGGCTCCGGAGTTCACTGATTCTGCTGTGCAGGGCGAGCGTCCCGCAGAGTTCGTAGGCTTGAATAGGAGTCAGCGTGTTGCCGGCCTCGAGATGGGCGAGGATGGCTTGGTTTTGGGTCACGCCACCGCCTTCTTGCCGTTAGCCTTCGCCCAGCGCGCTTGGGCCGCTTTCCTAGCAATCTCCTTGCGGCGCCTACGCGATAAAGCCAGTGCCCTAGCATGACCGCCCTTGATCTGGCTGGCTCGGCTTAGACGATAGGTGGATTTCGTCATGGGGGCGATATTAGCCTATAATTTTGCTACTTGCAATCCTTAAATAATAGGCGCATACTTGCTTGCAATAGGAGGTTATATGGACATGAAAATCTGCCGCGATTGTAAACACTCGATCCAGGACGGCACCGCTGCCTGGTGGACCTGCCGACGCGGGCCGAAGCAGTCTCCCGTCGATGGCCGCACGATCTACGCGAGCTGCGACATGATGCGGGTCGATAGCCGCTGCGGGCCAGAGGGAAAACTCTTCGAGCCGCACCCCGATCTCGTGGATGCCGAGTCGCCCGATCAATACAACCGCTCGCCCGATCAGGAATCGCAGCTGTGAAGCCGAAGCTCTGCTACTGCGACGCCTACGTGAATAAGCACACGGGCAAGCCCTACCCGCACCGTAAGGGCGGTGGCAAGTGCGACGGTCACGACCCCGAGGCGGGCGACGAGGAGGCGGCTGATCGGTGGCTCATCAGGTTGATGCGCCGGGGCTATCGGAACATTGACGAGGCGCTCGACTCACTGCAACGAGGCCAAGCTGCGGCGATCAACCGCGAGCGGTATCGGACATGAAGATTCATGTTCCGCTAGACCGATATTGCGGATGGACTGTCCTTCCATGCGAGATTGTAGATGTGGCTCCGCACCTAAGTGACATACTCACCTTCGTCGTGCATCGTCAGACGCGCGCCATTCGTCATTTTCCGAACGGCTGGGCAATTTCTAATCTGGAGACCGGATATTCAGTATCGACTGCCGACGCTAAGACTCGCGACGAATGCCTGCGGAAGGCGCGTGCTTATCTAAAGAGCAAGACTCGCGCTCAAGCAATGCGGAGGCTTAGTAAGGCCGTTAACGAATTGAAGCGAAAGTGAATAGATACCCTTTTCGAGCTGCTGCTCTGGCTGACCGCGATAGTCGGAATGCTGGCAGTGCTCGCGGGGCTGGCGGAGCTGTGCGAGTGGGCGGAAGATTGGATTGAACGGAGGCGAGGATGATGAGACGACTGTGGGGCAAAATTCAATGTCGGCTATTCGGGCATCGGCGCGGCAAGCTGACCGGCCAAGTATTCGAGGCCGCGACTAATATCTGGCACAAGGCTTACTACTGCCAGCGTTGTGGCGCTACTTGGCACCGACAGGTGAAGCAAAAGGAGCCGAAATCATGAGCCGCGGCCTTGCATGTGTGAAGTGTCGGGTATTTTTAATTCCGAAAAAGTCCGGCGTGGCCGTAGAGGAAGGAATGCCTTTGTCGAACAAACCCAATGGGCCTTGGGGACCATACAAGCTATGGTACGCGGATCTGGCAGAGTGTCCTATTTGCGGCTTCCAGCTTATTACCGGGTTCGGCAATCGACCACTTGCCGAGCATTTCCAAGCGAATTATGCCGAGAAGGTTGCAGCATTCTCGCCAATGGTGCGCATTGATGCGTGCATAGGATATAAGCCGTGAGCGACGACCGCTCGCAAGCGATCTGGTCTACGGAGTCGGCCGCCGCGCTCGGACTCTCCCGCTACGGCACGCCCGCATCGGTGTGGATGCGCAAGCGGGGTCTGCTCACGACACCGCCCGAAGTGAATGAAGTAATGCAGATCGGCCTCGCGATGCAACCCGTGATCGCTAAGCTCTACACCGAGAGAACCGGGGTGCCGCTGGAGGACATCACTTCGCTCGCGCTCCGCATCCAGATCGACGCGCTCCCGATGGCCTCTCACTTCGACTACCGCACGCCGAACGGGAAGCTAGTGGAGGTGAAGAACTTCGCGCACTCGCGCCGCAGCGAGTTTGGCGAGGCCGGTTCGGGCGACGTCCCGACCGACGTTCTCATCCAGTGCCTGCATCAACTGGCTTGCTGCCCGCAGATCGACGCCGTGGACAATGCTGTCCTCTTCGGCGGGCAGCGCCTCGAGATCTTCACTATCGAGCGCGACCCGGCGGCGATTGCCCGTCTGATCGAGAAGCTACAAGCGTTCTGGAAGCTCGTCCAAGGCGATACGCCGCCCGAGCCGCTGACGCCGGAAGAAGCGCGGCTACTCTATCCGAAAGATGCTGGGACCGAGATCGAGGCCGACAGCAACATCGCCGGAATGTGCGGTAATCTCATCGCGGTGATCAAGCAGATCGAGCAACTGGATCAGGTCTGCGACAGTTATCGCGCGAAGGTCCAGCACTACATGGGCGAGAATGCGCGCTTGGAATATCAAGGTGCGACGCTCTGTACTTGGAAGATGACTGCCGACCGCAAAGGTTACACCGTGGAGCCGAAACCGGGATACAGGAAGTTTTTGCTGAAAGGATGACGATGACTACCGCGCAAGAACTCGTAACTAAACTAGACGCCAAGCCCGCGCGTCCCGAGACGTTTCCAGCCATGTTATTGGCTTGGAAGCCGCAGATCGAGGCCGCGCTGCCGCGGCATCTGAGTGCCGATCGCATGAGCAGGATCGCGTTGACCTGCTTCAGAACGACGCCGAAGCTCGGCGACTGCGAGCCGCTATCTGTGTTCGCTGCGGTGATCCAGGCCGCGCAGTTGGGGCTGGAGCCGGGGCTGAACGGACGCGCGTACATCATTCCCTACAAGACAACTGCCGTATTCGTTCCCGGATGGAAAGGTCTAGTGGAGCTAGCCAACCGCTCGGGGCGCGCTTCGGTCTGGACGGGCGCGGTATTCGAGGGCGATAGCTTCGATTGG
>ERZ1292645.781-Hain-H14-02um-R2-781-length-10491-cov-7_pt1 | contig 10491 bp, 7 predicted proteins | sample MGYA00564401_ERZ1292645 | MGnify/ENA primary metagenome ERZ1292645 (study PRJEB36523, sample SAMEA6512644) | groundwater metagenome | collected 2019-01-09 | study: AquaDiva: Metagenomics assemblies of 32 groundwater samples | reverse complement strand
CCACATTGTTCCAGTACATATACTCCCTGCCGCTGCGCTTTGTCCAGAGCATCTTGTCTGCCATGGTACAGGTGTGGCATTCAAGGCATTTATTGATATCAAAGACCATCCTTAATTGACGGCCTTTAAATATAGATCCCTTTATATGTGACATCCTTTACTTCCCCCTTTCTTAGCCCCTGAGGGCCGATTCCGGCCCCCAGGGTATTAACCCCTATTATAGAGGTCATGTTTAGCGCTGTTCAATACCTGTGCCGCCGCCTAAGTGCTTACCCTCTACATTCTCTATGTCAACTCCTGTCTCATAGAAGATACGGTTGTTGGTATGGTTTCCGGTATAGACCATGTGCCCTTTACCCCTCGCATCACCTGCCATATGGAGCGGGTTATAGAACGCGCAGTTCAGGTTGTTATAGTGGGTCCAGTTCTTGCACATATAGTGCTCCCACCCATGCTCGTTATACACGAGATATGGCGCAAGCCCTGGCTTCGGTTTTGCCCTTCCAAACCACTCACCGAGGTGGTTGTAGACCCTGGTCATATCGCCATCCTTTATGCCATACTCCTTCATGACCTTGGGGTTTAGATAGATATATACATCGCCCCTCTGCATCCTCAAGAGCCACTCAGAGGTCCTCATGGATGAATGGATGCCCCACTTGGTATGGGGATAGTCCATAGAAAAGGGATACTCTGTCCCATCCGGCCTCCTCGGCTTTAGAACACCGCCCTTCCATTTATCCGTATACTGGGGCTTTGGGGTCATCTGGTCTAACTGGAGATAGTACTCATGGTCTATATAGAACTGGAACCTGCCTGTATTGGTGCCAAGGGGCTTCTTGTCTATCCCCTGCCAGGTCCAGGGCCTATAGGGTTTATCAGGACTATAATCAGCGAACATTCCAGCCTTCGGACCTACAAAGACGTAACCCTCCTTTAAGAATGTCTTATACCTCTCCTCGCCTAAGGTCTCAGGGGAGTTGACATGGGCATACTTTAGGGCATCCTCCGAAGTGATTATCTTACCATTCAGGGTGAAGTCATCATAGATCTTCGCCATGTCTATAGTCCTCTTTATCTGCTTCGTTCCAGTCCAGAACTCAAGGTAGAGGGGCTTTATCCCCCTTGCCGTTGCCCTTTCCTGGATCGCCTTGGTGAGGCCTATATAATAGTCCCAATCGCTCCTCCTCTCAAACATCGGTTTTTGCGGCATACCCTGGTGGTGCTCCCATGGCACAATCGTGGTATCCCTCATATCCCAATTCTCATAGTTGGTGGCGCAGGGGAAGATATAGTCCGCGTCCTGGATAGTGGAGTTCATCCTGATGTCATTGGCTACATAGATGTTGACCTCCTTTAACCAGTTCTTCCTGAACCAGTCCTGAGAGGTCTTGCTCCTGTAGTAGTTGGCAGCGTGATTCATATAGACCCTCGGCGGACGGATATTGGTGATATAGTTCTTGGCAAAGGCATCCTTCATGTACCTCTCCATATCCGCCACATCAAAGCCTATCCACTCCTTTAAGGGTGTGGTCGCAAAGTACCTCTTGGATCGCTCAAGCTTTTTCCCATATATGCCTTCATAGAGGATCGGCACGGGCGTAGTAGGCCTGCCCCCCGGGATCGCCTTCTCTATACCGAATTCAGGCGCTGCCGGCTGCTCCGGACTCCTCAGGAAACCAGTCCCTGCATGCTTACGACCCTCATAGGTCTGGTCATAGGAGCCTGTGGTCCCAAGATGCCCCATCAGGCAGAGGACTAAGATCTTCAATCTCTCGGATTGGCCCGAGTCATAGTGCCTCTGGTTGTTGTAGCCATTGGTGATCCTCATCGCCTTTGCTTCATAGATCATATCTATCATCTTCCGCATTACAGTTGGGTGGAGGCCCGTTGCCTCTACTACATGCGGGCTGTCGTAGTCATATTTCCTTAGGCCCTTCTTTGTCAGTTCAAAGACCGTTGTGCAGCTTACAGTCCTTGGCCCGCCTATCCCTTTTAGCTTCTCTGTTGGGAGCTCTACTTCAAATACACCCTCTAATGCAGGGTTTATATTGAGCTTGGCTATATCGAGGGTCTTCATATCCCCCGCCGGGGTATCCCAGCAGCCTGGCGCCTTAACAAGTTTATCGGTATTGAGGTCCCACATATAGTACTGCATATCCTTGCCCTTGGCATCAGGCTCCATATCCTCCTGGGTCAGAAACTTATTTGTATCGAGCCTGATGAGCATCGGCATATCTGTCTGCTCCTTCAGGTAATCTACATCGTACCTCTTCTCCTTTATGATGGTGTTGCAGATGGCGGCCCCAAGAAAGGAGTCAGAGCCCATCCTGACAGGCAGAAAGAGGTCCGCCTTTATCGAGGTAAGGGACTGCTCACAGTCAACCACGATAAGCTTTGCGCCATTATACTTTGCCTCATTGATAAAATGGGCATGGGGCATCCTCTGGGAGAGGAAGTTCTGTGTCCATGCGATGACGAGGTCGGATGTAAACCAGTCATCCAGCATGGAGTTAGTCCTGCCGATTAGCACGGTATGGCTCCCAGGGTAGCCGTCGCCTACCATAGGAGAGGGCGCTATCCAATGGCCGCCTAATAGGGCATTGAACCTTAAGGCTGCTGTTGTGGTATTGGTCATAAAGCTTCTCCAGCACATGAATTGGGCGCCTGGATATTTTACCTGCTCATCTATTATCTTATCTGCCACCTCTGTTAGCGCCTGATCCCAGGAGATCCTCTTCCATTTCCTTGAACCCCTTTCGCCCATCTGCTTTAATGGATACTTCAGAAAGTCGCCCTGCTTCATCCAGTCTGAGTAGATATTCCCCTTCTGGCACCCTGCCGGCGAGTATGATGGGATGGCGCCGAACATGCCGAAGCGGACATATTCGCCCCTATCCTTCCCCATGATCTTATAGGTATATTTGCCGGGAGTATGCGTGGCGTATACCGGATACGTGGCGGTCTGCTCCTCAAAGAGGACGACGCCCTTTCTGGAGAATACCTTCCATGAACACTGGGCAACGCAGCCAACAGAGTGGACAGCATGGGTTACCCTATCCCATGTCCACTCCTTCCTGTACAGGTCCTCCCAGTCGGTATACTTATACTCCTGAAGGGGATCATCTACCACCTGGAGCTTTGAAAATGCAAGACTAGGGTCGGCCAATAGGGCTAATAACCCTACCCCTGCGCCTGCTAAAAACTCTCTTCTTTTAACCTCCATTCTCTGTTCCCTCCTTTGCTAGATAAATAAAACCTTTTATAATGCGATCTATAGAGCCTCTTGCAAAAGTCTCGATTCTGTCATTCCCGCAGAGATTCTGAGCGGGAATCTGGTTCTAATACTAAAGTTGCATTCAAATCCCCCTTCATCCCCCTTTGCTAAAGGGGGAACAAATATTCCCCTCTTTGAAAAAGAGGGGTCAGGGGAGATTTTCAAAGTTTCCTTTTGAATGCTTTTTAGTATAACTGCTTGAAAAACCATATCCCCGATAGTTGCATTCGGGGATGACAAACAGTATTGCAAGCGGTTCCATATTTTATAATTTTTATCCATCCCTCCTTTCTCCAAGTGTTTAATATTTAAGACAAAAGTAAATATTTTGTTACACCACATAACTTAGGCAAAAAGGTTAATAGAGCAACATCCATGCCACCCTTAGTTTTTTGTCTATTCAATTTAACCTCTTGATTTAAATAGCTTTTTTTACATTAGTTACAAGTTAATAGTTGCAAGCTAATAGTTAAGTATGGGCAATTCCCGCACAGATTCCTTGGAGAGGTTATGAAGTTATTGAAAAATAAAGAAATAATGGATAATAAAATGTGAGCATATTCTACCCAGAAAGTAGGGGCGGGGTTACCCCGCCCCTACGGCGCCTCCGTTTAAAAGGATACCAACAACTGGACAAGGATCAGGTTATCGATGCTGCTCCCTTTGGCATCGGTCTCCTGGGCTGTTACTATAGAACTACTATCCGCATCTCTTATCAGATAATTGGCAGTAATCCTTGTCTTTCCCTTGAAGTAATAGGTTGTACCCACAGTAGTGGTCTTTAAGTGACTCTCCTTGGTATCGGAGTCTTTCTCATAGTCTTCATATCTCGCCATTAATTGCAAAACCGGTATAGGCGGCAGTCTATAGGCTGCCTGAAGGTACCAGCCATTGGGCTTTTGTGTTTTACCTGATGCAGCCTTACTGGTTGACACATCGAAGTTCTTCCACTTGGCTGCTACATACTCACCCCTGAAACCGAGACCCAATTTCTTCATTGCATATTCTGCCTCTACCCCATAGGCGCTTTCTTTCACCTCAAAGGCTTGAGTCTCATCCTGCCCCTTTCCAGTGAAAGCAGAAATGCCTAGATTGAGGTCTCCCAGAGGAGAGATGGTTACCCTGCCTGCCAGATCCTTGTCGTTATTATTGTCACCACTGTTGATCCCCTTGCCGTTTATAATGGAAAGACCATATTTTAAATTGAGGGCCTCTTTATAGCCGCCATTTAACTGGACGCCGATATCCCTGAAAGACCCACCCTGGGTGCCGAGCTTTGAGGCTATGTCATTTATGGACTCTGCCCTCAGTACAGGGATCCTGTCAGGCGTGCCCTCCAGCCCTTCTAATGTGAAGGGGTATTTGAACTGGCCAAAGGTGATAAGGGCTGCAGGATGCGCCTTATATGTGATATAGCCATCCCATAGTTTGACCGTTGCCGAACCGCTCGCAGGACTTGGGCCATCGAGATTGGCATTAACCCTATACCCTATCTCTTCGCTCAGATTCCCCTTTACATCTATCCTTGCCCTCCTTACCCTGAACTCATTATCTACCTTATTTGCGGGGACAGTCTGGGAAGAAAGATCGCTGCTATCAGACCGATACCACCCCTCTATATAGCCGCCTACTGTCGGTTTAAACTCCACCTTTGGCTTTTCCTCGGGCCTTGGCTGTTCCTGGGCGCCTATCCAATCAGTAGAAAGAAAAAGAAAGATAGGAAGAAGAAATGCTGCTATCCCTGCTACCCCTGCTACCCTCACCCTGCTTCTCATATTCCTCATTCGGTCTCCTCCATTACCGCTAGATTATAGATTACTGACCCGGCTGATAATATAACTCCTCTACATTACACATAGTTAGGGCAAAGGAATAGTATCCCTCACCCTAACATGGAAGAGAAGCTCAACTTTTCGATGCGATATTTATCGCAACATCCATGCCAGGCCCTTAAGTATGTGGGTAATTTCATTTAAGATATTGATCTAATTGATATTTTAATGATATAAAGGGGGGAGGATATCGCTAAAAACAGCTCATCATTGTGGGCAATTTCTGTATAGATTTTTAGGGAAGGCTATGAACTTATTGAAAAATAAAAGAAATGGCAGATAAATAAATCTGGGCATATCTTGCCCCATACCTCGTTCTACGTTCCGGGTTCCGGGTTCAAAACTAGAAACTAGAAACCAGGAACTACTTAATCCTGTTCCTTAATGTCATAGAAGGCAATCTTATCATAAAGGGTTCTCCTCCCTATCCCAAGGACCCTGGCGGCCTTTGTTCTATTCCACTTTGTGGCCTCAAGGACCGTCTCAATATACCCCTTTTCCACCTCTTCCAGTCTTTTATAGGGCTCTCCCCCTTCTCCTATTATTATCTTATTGCCCCTTATTAGGCTTTTTGGTGTTATCTCCTTACCCTTTTCAAGGATGACAGCCCTTTCAATCACATTTTCCAGCTCCCTTACATTCCCAGGCCAGTGGTATTCCTTTAAGGACTCTAGCGCATGCATGCTAAGCCCCTCAATCCCTTTGGAATACAATTGATTATGCTTTTTTATAAAATGGTGAACAAGGGTTGGAATATCCCCTTTGCGCTCTCTTAAAGGAGGTATCTTCAGGGCGATGACACCCAGTCTATAAAAGAGGTCATCCCTAAATCTTCCTTTTGCAATCTCCTTTGACAATTCTTTGTTGGTAGCAGTAATCACCCTGACATCGATCTCTTTTTCCTTTGTAGTCCCCACAGGTCTTATCTTTCTCTCCTGGAGGACCCTCAGGAGTTTAACCTGAAGGATCGTGGGCATTTCGGCTATTTCGTCTATAAAGACGGTTCCCCCTGATGCAGCTTCAAAAAGCCCCTCTTTAGATTCTATTGCGCCTGTAAAGGCCCCTCTGGCATGACCAAAGAGTTCAGACTCCAGCAGGGTCTCTGGAATAGCGCCACAGTCTATAGGAATAAAAGGATTCTTTGACCTCCGGCTTTTCGTATGGATAGCATGGGCTATAAGCTCCTTACCTGTTCCACTCTCTCCTTCAATGAGGACAGTACAATCAGTCTCTGCTATTGATTCTATTATTCTATAAAGCTCCTGCATGGAGGGAGAGCTGCCCACAAGACCACAAAAACCAGGAACCCCTTCCCTTGAACATATCTCTGTCCTGAGAAGCCCCTGCTGAGAGAGGGTCCCATCTACCACAGAGCGGAGATGAAAGGCTGTCAAGGGCTTCACGACATAATCCTTTGCCCCCTTTTTCATGGCCTCAACCGCTGTTTCCACGCTGGAATAGGCAGTAATCATTATCGTGTCCTGGCCTATAGTCGTGGCGACATCCAGGACCTCCAGTCCATTTTTACCAGGCATCCTTATATCCAGAAGGAGGAGGTCAAAGGGGGTCTCCCTGATCATCCTAATGGCCTCCACACCATTGTTGGCTGTAAAGACCTCATGACCTGCCCTCTCTAAGACCTTGGAGCAGAGATCTAAGGTGTCCGGTTCGTCGTCGGCTATTAAGATCTTCTTAGTCATGCATTATACCTTTATTTAATATTTGCAACAGGCCCGCCTCTTCATGCCCTATCTTAGGAAGGGTTATGATAAAGGTGGTTCCCTCCCCTATTCTACTCTCACAGTCAATGATGCCGCCATAGTTTTTTATAATAGCATAGCTTATAGTAAGCCCCAAACCCGTTCCCTTTCCAGGCTCCTTCGTAGTAAAGAAGGGGTCAAAGATCTTATCCAGATCCTCCTGGGGGATTCCAGGACCAGTATCAGCGATCTCGACCTTTATAGAACCTCCTTCTTCATAGGCCTTTATAGTAAGCTCACCTCCATCCTTCATAGCCTGGCAGGCATTAAGCGCTATGTTTACGATGGCCTCTTCTATCTGTATTTTATCGGCCTTTATCCATAAATCTGGCCCTATCCCTTTCATCATCTTAATCTTTTGAGAAAGGATGATATGGTGGCACATAGAAATGGCGTTTTCTATCACCTCTTTTATATCTATAGACTCCATCTTTTTAGGGGTCTTCCTCGCAAGGTTTAAAAATTTCCTGACGCTTTCTTTGCATCTCACGGCTGCGTTGAGGATTCTATTTAATTCCTCTTTTCCTGGGGTCTCATCCCGCTGCTCCAGAAGGTAGGAGGCATAACCCAGGATAGAGTTTAATGGGTTATTTATCTCATGGGCAATGCCTGCTGCTATCTGCCCCATGGCAGCCATCTTCTCAGACTGGATGAGTTTCTCTTGCAGCTTCTTCTCAAAGGTTATTTCTTTAGCAATATGGATGGTCCCGATCAACTCACCCTCTCCATTGAAGTAGGGAAAGGTAGATGAAAGGAATGTCCCCTCTAATGGGCTATATTCCTTCTCACTCATCGACGGCTTGCCTGTTTTTAATGTCCTTTCATGAGGACAGTCAGGGCATTTACGATTAGAGTTATGGTACACTTCCCAGCAGTGTCTTCCCACCAAGTCTTCAGGGGTCGTATGGCGCCTTAGGGCAAGGGCGCTGTTGACCTTGGCGAGCCTATAATCCGTGTAATGGATGGAGATAAGATCTGTTATAGAGTTAAAGGTATTTTCCCACTTTATATCCGCTTCATTTAACCTTTTTATCATTGAAGAAAAGCTCCTCTCGAGAGCCCCTATCTCATCCTTTCTTGGAATAGCAGAGATGGTTTCATACCTTCCATAGTGGATGCTGTCCATGGCCTTTGAAAGCCTTTTTATAGGTTTTAACATGGCGTTAATCCCAAGGGTCATCAGAAAGATTGAACCTGAAATGGCAAGGATAGTCAAAAGGAATATCCTTCTACGGATGTTATCCAGCCTCTCATAAAGCTCCTTCAAGGAAAACTCTATCCTTAAGGCGCCTAACCTTTTAGCGCCAACCATTATTGGTGTTACAGCCTCTAAGATGGGGGCTTTATCCTTAACCTCCCTTACAAAGGTAGCCTGGTGTATGATGATCTCCTTTGCCTCTTTATAAAACTTCCCCTGTTCAGAGAGGCGGGAGTCGGCTATGACCCATCCACTATTATCCAAGAGGGTTATTATAAGGATATCCCTTTCTTTGTTTAGAAGCTCTATAATATATTGGTCAATGATCCCGGTCTCTTCTATATTTACAAGCCCCACCTCATGATAGAGGAGGAGATTGCTAAAGTTTATCGCTGCGGTCTCTATCAGCACCTTGGCCTGCTTCTCCTTCTCTTGAAAATAAAGAAGCCTTTCCCTGGAGAGGATGATATAGCTGCTCACCCCTATAAAGATAACTATAAAGAAGAGAGAGGCTATAACGGCCTTGCCCTTTAAAGAAAAGATGAAAATCCTAATCCTTGTCATCTCTTAGAATAGACCCCCTGCTTTTTTAAATAAGCTATCATCTTCAGGATATCATCAAAGTCAGACTCAGATGCCTCGGCAAACCCATATCTTATATCCTCACCCCATCCCTTCAATATCTCCCAATGGCGTGGGTTATCAGGATTAAGATCGAGAAGGACCTTCTTGACAGAATTAGTGAACGCATGAGATACCCCTTTTCTGACAACAATAGGCAACCCACCGATGGGCTTAGAGATAAGGAGAAATTTAAGCCCCTTATCCTTATAAGAATAGGCAACGGTGTCTATTACTGCGCCTGCGTCGTAGTTACCTTTAAGGACCTCCCGGACAACCGACTCATGGTACCTCATATGAGAATACCTTGAAAAGTCCTTTAAGCCAATCCCATTACTATAAAGATAATAAAGAGGGACAATATCTCCAGAGGTGGACCACTTGGATGCAAAGGCAAAAGACCTGCCTTTTAGCTCAGAGAGGCTGTTAATCCCCTTGTCCTTTCTGGTGATAATGATGCTTCTGTAAAAGGGCTTACCCTCTTTATTAAGGGGTGTAAGGATGGGAACCAGTTCCATCCTCTCCCTGGCTAACCCATAGCTTGCACCACCTAGAAGCGCTATATCTATTCTCCCCTCCTGTAAAAGGGTAATTATACCTTCGTAGTCGTTGCTCAGCCTCATCGTGTATCTATATGGGGTATTGTTGGAGAGGTAATCGAGGAGGGGCTGGAATCTTTCATACATGAGTTGAGGTGTGTAAAGGGGAATGAAGCCGAAATAGACTATTGGTTTTTCTGAAGGATCCTTTGCAGATATAGGGGCGATGATAAGGATTAAGATAAATCCTAAAATAACAAGGGAAGAAAAGACCTGCCTGATGATGCTCTTCATGGAACCCTGATACAAAAATATTATAAAAAATAATATAGCAGGTTCGGTATGGCAAAGCAAATTACCCCTCTTTTTATTTATCCCTCCGTAGTCTCCTCGCCGCCTTGCCTCCTCAAAACGCCTTTTCTCCTCTTTCGTAAGCAATAGAAGCCCTGGTACAACAGTAGGCCTTCCCTTATCATCCAATGCCACAAAGGTAAGGATAGCGCTGCTGGTATGGATAGATCAGATTTAATATCATCATTGCCGGCAAGAATTTCGGCTGCGGGTCCTCCAGGGAACATGCCCCTGTGGCGCTCCAGATTGCAGGGATCGAGGCGGTTATAGCCGAATCCTATGCAAGGATCTTCTATCGCAATAGCGTGGATGGCGGTTTCTTCATCCCCTTTGAGACCCCTGTCAGACTGATAGACCAGATCGCCACCAGCGACAAGCTAACGCTTGATATCTCATCTGCCACCTTATTGAACATATCATCCGGCAAGGAGTACAAACTCAAATCCCTTGGCGAGATATACGGCATACTTGAGGCAGGGGACATATTTGCCTATGCAAGAAGAAGCAGCTTGATAAAAGCTGGATAGGTCTTTCCAGCACAGATAACACAAGTCCCTTTTCCCTTTTTAGCTCTTACCCAAAAAAACGGAAGCCTGATCAAATTGGATTAACATCTTGATCAGGATTATAATAATCAAAGGGGCTTGATTTATGTATAGGAAAAGATTCCCCCGGCATATTATGCCAATCCAAGAGTCGGTGTCGGGGTTGGATTTGATGGGGTGATAGTAAAACTCTAGGCAAAATCCCCTGATGTCGTCATATGTGATATGCGAGGACAACTCTTCGACTAAATTGACTGGAGGACTGATCATGAAAAAGATTAAGATATTTTCTATATTATCCCTTATTTTAATCGGGTTTTTGGGTTGCGCACCAGGCCCTGTTATCCTGAGAAGTGAAAAGGGGAAGA
>ERZ1292645.780-Hain-H14-02um-R2-780-length-10498-cov-7_pt1 | contig 10498 bp, 10 predicted proteins | sample MGYA00564401_ERZ1292645 | MGnify/ENA primary metagenome ERZ1292645 (study PRJEB36523, sample SAMEA6512644) | groundwater metagenome | collected 2019-01-09 | study: AquaDiva: Metagenomics assemblies of 32 groundwater samples | reverse complement strand
CCAATATCTGCTAACGATGGATATGGAATTTCGATTCCAAGAAAAATATTGTAAAAACTAAAAACTACTTGACCAAAAAACTCCGCAAAAAGCCCAAGAGAAAGAGCAAGAACAACTCTTCCCATAACACTATGAATTCCACCCCAATATTTTACAGTCTTAAATCCAATAATTGTCCCAACACCAGCCATAAATGTTCCATAGACAACTCCAAATAAATAATTGGGATAACCCGTTTTCGATTCAGAAAAATAAAGAAGAAGCCACCAAATTGTCAGAAAAACGAATAATGCAAAGACTGCCTGATAAGTAAAATTCTTTTTTAAATTGTTTAACATAGATTAAAAAATTAAGCTTATATTTTAAGATTATATACTCTTCTGTTAAAAGTCAAAAAGTTACTTTTTCACTTCATATGTGATGATGGATTCATTAATATCATAGACAACTTTAGGATTAGTAATAAATCTATATTTGTTCTAATATTATATATTTTTTAAAAAATTTAACTGGATGCCACATTAATTTTGCATTTCTCAACCCTTCTATGCCAAGATCCTGCTCGTAATTAATAAGTCTGCATCCCAATTTTTTAAAAGCTATTGCTGATTGTTGGGTAAGAAATTGAAAAATACCTGTGTAAGATGCATCAGCTTTCTGGAAATGAACTATCCCATAATTTTTTTGTACAACTTCATTAATTGATACAGCTTTAAGTTTTGAATCGATAAATATACCTACCACGACAAGATTGAAGCTCTTGCAATATTTTAATAATCTTTTGACAGCAAAAAATTCGTTCCTTATTTCTTTACTTGTTTTTCCTCTAGATTTTTTCCAATCAGCAAATAGTTTAATTATATCATTCTGAACACTGTTATTCTGAATATCTAACTCTTTAACTACTGCTCTTTCACCATATGTTCTCTTAAATCTGTTAATAAAATTTTTCTTCCCACGATATCTACCGCCTCTAAGATCACACATCTTATTGACAGAAAAAATATAATCAAAATTATCTCTATCTTCATTAAAATGATAATTTTTTTTATTAACTATATGTTTAATTGTCGATTCAGGGACAAGTCGTAAGAGAATATTTGTTTTTTGATTTTTTTTTATATATTTAAAAAGTGCACCAATAGAACTATCTATTTTGTCCTCTCCAAATAAGGAATAAAAAGTATCATTGGTAAGGTAATCATTAAACTTTATAACGAGGTTTTTATTCAATATCGAAATTTGGGTTTGCTCGCTAATATTCCAACTCCAAAGACTAAGGAAGTTGTAATCGGAAAAAGGCAAAAAGGCTGCTACTAAAGATTCTATTTTTTCTTTGTCTGACAGCTTAAGATTTTTAAATTTTGGAAATTTTGGAATTTTATCCATATTTTCTAATGCAACCTATCCCATTTGAATAAAATAAAGTCCCACAACGATTATCCCCATGAGAATAAATTTTTTTATTTTTTCACCTTCAGCTGCTTCTCGAAAATACTTTGGCAAAAAAGGATATAACAAGAGCGCAAAAAGTAGGACAATCATAGGTTGAATGCCTTCAACTACCTTTACTAAAGAGACTGAACCTTTACTAATAGCTAAATTGTTTGTTAATTCTGCAGCAATTCCAACTATCTCTACTAATAATAAAACTCCAAACCACTTTTTAAAGATTTTTTTTAAATTTCCATAGAACTTCCTTCCTTCTTTAAACACAATCGAAAGGAAAAGAGATCCTAGGCTCAAACCTGTCGCAAAAAAAACATACCCACTAAAAAAATCAACCTGTTCATAGACAGTTTTTTGCAAAATTGCAACAATAGCATAAATTGTGGAGGCAAAAAAGATTAAATAAAAAGCTTTTGAAAAACGAAATCTCTTGATATCTGTTACAGATAATGCAATAGAAGCAGATAGAACGATAATGAATCCTACAATCTCATTTACAGAAAGTTTTTCACCTAAGAGAAAGTGGGCTAAAAATGGTGTTATCGCTGAAGTCCATGCAAACAGAGCAACAACAATTGACGGTACTTCAACTTCAAGCGCTTTAAAGTAATAAAAATAATATATGATTGTCAGGAAGCCACTCCCCAGTGCGAGAAAGATGATAAACAAAGGTGGCATTTGAAAAGGAAAAAAGAATAATCCTAAAAGCGGTAATAAACCCAAAAAACCAGAAATAATGGCACCAAAGAATGGAGTTCTGTACAAATGCTTTAACAGATTATCATCAAGAAGATTTACAACTGCGAATATTGCGGGACTTAAAAGAGCAAAAATGAACCACTCATTAAACATATTTATATTAAATTTGCATTGGGATATCTTTTTCCCCTTGTTTCTACAATTGTCTCCGTATCTTCTGTCTTAAAGAATTTCTTCAATTCCCTTGTCGCTTTATCGGCATCAAAAAAGGTGCATGTATAAATATCAACCGTCACAAATTTTCTCTTCACAAAGGTATGAAAACTAATGTGGGATTCTTCAATCAAGACAAACCCAGACCAACCTCCGGGATCTCGTTTATCATTACCGAGAGTCCTGACGATATATGGCTTAATCATCGGTCTCATACCAAGCTTGCCAGGAAGACCTTCGAGCAGAGTATAAAGAACATTTGAATCATCAAGTACAGTAGGATCACAGTTATACGCATCAAACATGAGATGCATACCAAAGGGAAGGTTTTCATATTCTTCTTTCGTTAACGTGCTTTTTGTGGTTGTTTGCTGATGAGGAAGATTTGTCGGTGTATTCTCAACAGAATCAATATGCTTCTGCCCAGAAGCAGAACGTCTAAAGCCAGATAAAAACTTTATCCTAAGCTTATTCAACATATTAACTGAATTATACATGTCCTGTAGTATTCTGTCAAGATTCTTGACAGAAGCTAAGAAAAACCTGTGCCAAACAGATCTATGCTTAACTTGTATCACTTAATTGACAAGATTGTCAATCATTAAAGATGATCCTATGGGTTTTTTATTGAAAGTTAAATTCTCATTTCTTCTTTGGGGTGAGATAGAAACTAAGTGTGCCCCAAGTAATAAAAAATAGTGATATACAGAACATGAACTCAGTAAAGCTACCATTATAGTAAATCCCAATTGAGGTTGTATAAGAGAACATAAAATCAGATATATACATTCCTACAAAACCAGTAAGAATCATAAACAACGATAATCTATATTTTCTTCTAAAGAAATTAACAGAAAGACCAAAGATTATTACAGCGAGAGTCAAGATAATTACATCTCCTACTGGATAGGCAAGGTCAAAAAACATTTTTAAGGGAGGTTCTAAAATGATTCCTTGTTTGATAACAAAAAACAAAATGTAACAGGAAAAAGAAATAATAAGAAAAGGAATCAGAAGAAGAAAAAGTTTATTTTTCTTTGCTTTCAAAGAGAATTTTGCCCCTGTTGCTCGTGAAAGATATATACTGCCAAATATCCAAAATATGCTTGCTGAGAGATATCCAATATCAGAAAAAGATGGATAAGGAATATCAATTTTTGCAAAAAAATTATAATATCCCCAAACGATATTACCACTACCCCAACAGGATAAACCAATAGATATAAATAATATTGCTTTGCCAATATTTGTATTAAACATCCCCCAATGTCTTGAACCAAAAATTCCAACAAGTCCTCCTATTAAGGGAATAAAACTATTCAATAAAGAAGAAGAATAGTTCCAAAAGCCTGTCTTTAAACCACTAAGAGATAATAAAATCCAATATAAAAACAAAAATAGCATATAAACGGTCATTATCTTTTGAAGATTATTTACACTTGGTGCAGTATCAATTGTCTGAGTTAAACTTTTAAGTTTCTTCGTCTCATTAATATCTGAAAGAAACTTCTCAATAGGATTCCAGAGCGTGATTACTTGATCCCAGTAACCCAGATCGTAACACTTTTTAAAGATGTAAATAATATTATCAACTTCATGTGTCAGAGGGTTATACGAGTTTTTCTGATCAGCTTCATTGAGCAATTGTTCATAATAAAAAGCTGCTTGTAAATAAGGAGAAGAAGTTTTCATTTGTTCACGGGCAAAAGATCGAAGGAGGGGATGTATTCGATAACGATGAGATTGTGACTGTTCAATAAGGGAAAGATTGGATAGTTCTTGCAATAACAACTCAATTTTACGAAGTGACAACTTGTTCACAAAAGCAACCGCTTCAAGAGAAAAATCTTTACCTTCAAAGACTCCTAATGAAACAAATATCTCTTTTGCTTCATGTGTTAGACCATCATAACTCATTGTTATCGCACGTGCCAAATTGCGATCCTCATAATTGAGAGACGTAAGATCAAAAGAATCCGTATTCAGTTGATCTATATACTCTTGCAAACGAAGCTTGTGCTGCCTAACATTGGTCGCCACCAGGTGAACCGCTAATGGCAAATTCCCCAGTTTTTCTCCAATGGTTACTATCTCCTTTTTGTGCTTTACCACGTAATACCTTCCCAAAATCTGCTGAAAAAGAGAAAGCACATCCAGGGCATCAAAAGGCTTCACAGCAAAAAAGCCGGTAGGGGAGGCAATCGCAAGCTTTTGTTCTCGTGAAGAAAAAATAACCCCGCAAGTGCGGGTGTTCGGTAACAATGCGTATATCTGAGCTTTGTCTTTACTACTAACATTATCAAAAATAAGCAAAAGTTTCTTATGTTCGAGAAGTGTCCGCACCACAGAGGCGCGAACGGCCAAATCTTTAATCGCGCGGATATCTTCACCAAAGAGTCGCGCAAGAGAAAGCAAAATATCTATCACATTTGAAGAGTCAACTTTGTACCAGAGCACGCCATCAGGGTACGCGCTTCGCAAGAGGTGCCCTAGTCTAATCGCGAGAGCTGTTTTACCTATACCAGGCGGACCGTGAAGGATAATGATCTTGCCTGAAGTAATGTCTTTTTTTATCTCAGTAATCAACTTTTCTCTGCCAATAAAGTTGGCAATTTCATGTGGGACTTGGAAGGGAACAATGGGATCTTGCGGGAAGGAAAAAGTAGCTTTTTCTTCTTCGGTCATGTATCCATGTCCTGCCGCAGCAAGAAATTCATTTGCTTGGTGAATCGTAGTAATAGCACGTTTTTCTACAAAAATGCCAATGATAGTAAGGATAAGTTGACGACTAGTGGGGAGACGGGAATTATTTTGCCACCGAGAAAAAATGCTACTTTCCAGATGATATCCCTTCTCATAAAGAGCTTCGCCAAATGAGGGGAACGTCTCAAACTCAGCACGCAAACGATATTTTTTGAACAACTCTCCAAACTTTTTCACATTGTCGGTATTGTAACAGATCAGTTGTCAAGATTATTGACAAAATTGCGTTATGAAAAATCACTCAATCTAATATTGACAAGCATTGCAAGTAAGCTATAATAAGTTTATGAACGTTCAACAAACCAATATACAACTACCTCAAGAAATTTTTGAACAGCTTAAATTGACCATCCCTTCCAAAAAAAGGAATCAATTTATTGTTAATGCAATATCTGAGAAGTTAGAGAATGCAGGAGATATAAAAAAACAACTCAAAAAAAGTCTGAAGGAAAACGAGCACTTTTATAAAACTATTGCAAAAGAGTGGAAGGAGACTGAAATAAACCAATGGCCGACGAAATAGCAGAGCGAGGTGATATCTGGATTGTTGACCTTGAACCTGGCACACATCGTGAACTTCACAAAAAAAGACCTGCACTTGTTTTCTCTGAGAATGTCATCAATCAAAAAAGTTTTTCAGTGATTGTTATCCCAATAAGTTCTCAAGTTCCCCATACAATTGGCCCGGAAATGGTGACTATTGGAGAAAAAGAAGGCCTGGAAAAACAATCTGTATTATTGCCCATTTTTATCCGCAGTATTGATCAAAAGCGGCTTATGAAAAAAGTTGGATCTCTTGAGAGAGATAAACTAGAAGAAGTAATCAAAGCAGTAAAGTTACTTTTGTCATTATAGTAGCAAATATAACTTAGATTTTTTTCTTAATAATCTTATCTTTAATATAACTATTTCTTTTCAAGCTCTTTTAATACTCCCTTTTTCACGTAATCTTGATAGAGCGTCATTGATTTGATTTACGGAAGGATCTTCCTTTAGAAAAACAATACCATGCTCTTTGTCAAAATTCTTGACACATTTGTCGTGTTCATTTACTCCAATATTTCTTACGATTAGAGTACAGATGAAGAACAGACAAAAAGATAAGAGCCTTCGTTGGTTTGAGAAAAGCATTGAAGAAGTTAAGAAACATGATCTATCAGAAATTGAGAGGATAGCACTACTTGCAGAAGCAATGGTTTTCCACTTGGAAAAAAAGATACAGGTAACGGAGTTTCTCGTGATCTGCAATATTCTGATTATCACAGCTTCCAAACATTTTTCTCAAGAAACGAGACGGATTGTAATACAAATTACGGAATTACAACTTTTGAAGGGCAAACCACTCTATGATATGAGTATCACTTATTCAATGGTCACACTGTTAGAAGAACTAGTTTGCCTATTTCGAAAACTCATCCAAAAATCACAGTTATCACTAAAGAAAATGTAGAGATAGAGAGATAGTCTATACTTAAATAGATACTGACAAAATTATTGACAAATTTGTCATTGATTTAAAAGAGTGGTACAGATACACTTATAAAGAAAGATAGTAACTAAGCGTTTGTCTTTTGGTAAGCAAGTGTTTTTTTATAGTTGACGAAATACAACAACTATACTATAGTGTCGAAAGGATTAACTATGCAACGTACGAACTTATATCAACGTAATATTATTTTGTATGAGTACTAAGAACAAGCACAAGAGAGTCGTCATTTCTGTTGGTGGCTCCCTTATTGTTCCCAAAGCTGGCCTCAATATCCCTTTCCTCAATAACCTCAATTTCTTTATTCGCAACCAACTGGCGCAAGATTATGAACGTCAGTTTTTTTTGGTAGCTGGTGGGGGAGTCACTGCACGAAAATACCGCGATGCTGGAAAAGATGTTATTGGCCATGAACTTACCAATGATGATCTGGACTGGATAGGCGTTCATGCGACCAGACTTAATGCGCATCTTATCAGAACTGTCTTCCGAGATATTGCTAGTGATCATATCATTAGAAACTATGAAATCATCCGTAAAGTGAAAGAGCCTGTCGTCGTAGCCGCTGGATGGAAACCAGGATGGTCGACCGACTACTGCGCGATGCTCCTCTCAGAAGATTACCACATCGACACCGTTATCAACCTCAGTAATATCAAACAAGTATACGACAAAGACCCCAATCAATACCCAGATGCAAAACCAATTGATAAAATAGACTGGAAAAACTTCCGAAAAATAGTTGGAGATACATGGATACCAGGGATGAATGCTCCTTTTGATCCAATAGCTGCCAAAAAGGCTGAGGATTTGGGTATTAAAGTCGTCGTTATGGATGGCAGTGATTTTGGTAATATCAAAAATTACTTTACCGGAAAGAAATTTTTGGGTACAGTAATTGAGTAAATTTCTTCTTAAAAAGAGGAGATCAGGCTATAAATTGGTGTAATTACTGCAAAGATCAAGAAGCCAACACCCAAAGCGAGTAGAATCATGATAGCAGGCTCAAGCAGTGTCGTAAGTGTTTTTACTGTCTGTGAAACTTCTCTTTCATAATAATCAGATGCGCGCATGAGCGATTCGTCAAGCTTTCCTGTTTGCTCGCCAATTTTGACCATTTCAACTACCATTGGCGGGAAGAGGGGACTGGCTTCCATAGCATCACCAATGCTAATCCCTTTCTCGACCCGCATCCCAACCGTTACAATTGCTTCTTGATAAAGAACATTACCAACAACCGCCGAACTTTTATTGAGCGAATCAACAACGAGTGAACCAGAACTAATCAGGACACTAAAGGTACGAGTAAATTCAGCCATCATTGTCTCACTCATCAGTTTGCCAAAGATTGGCATCTTTAAAAGATAGGTATCAATAAGTTTTCTCCCCACAGGCTTTTTGTACCATTCACGGGTAACATAGGTCAAAAAGAGCCCTCCACCAAGAATAAAGGGCCAAAAGGTAACGGCAAAATTAGAAAGACCAATAACAACTGCTGTCGATGCAGGCAAATCAACGGCCATTTCTGTATACAAAGAACTTAATTGCGGGATAACAAAAATCATCATAATGATAATGACAACAATCATCATAAGAATAACGATCAACGGATAGAGCAGTGCTCCCTGGATAGTACGACGAAGTTCTTGCTGTTTTTCAAGATTTTCGGCAAGACGAAGGAGTGATTTATCGAGTAACCCCGATGTCTCTGCCGTCCGAATAAGAGCAATATAAATAGGAGAGAACATTTTTGGATACCTTTCAAGAGCGTCTGAAAATCGTTTTCCATCTTGCACATCATTAATAAGGTTTTGGACGATGCCTTGTAGTGCTGCATTTTTATTTTGTAGTTGATTATGCAAAATTTGCAACGATTGCATAAGTGTCAATCCCGAACCCATAATCGATGCTAGCTGTCGGGTGAAAAAGACAACATCAGAGAGAGAAGAACGCTGCAAAAAAGGGAAATAACGCAACATACCACCAGGTTTTTCTCTCACTATTTTAATCGGAAGAAATTGATGATTTCGAAGGTATTCTGCTGCTTCTTTTTCGTTTTTGGCATCAATAAGCCCACGGATCGTCTTCCCGTCCTGAGTAACAGCACGATAGTAAATTTTCATAGTTATCCAACCAGCCGATCAAGCTCTCCTTCCCGCAAGGCAAAACTCTTGGCATCATCAAGAGCGATAATACCATTTTTGACGAGTGATGAAAGAGCTTCATCAATGGTAATCATACCGATGTCTTTGGACGTTTGGATAACAGAATCAATTAGATGTGACTTTCCTTCCCGAATGTTACTGGCAATAGCAGGTGTTCCCAAGAGGATTTCAGCTGCAACAACTCGACCGCCACCAATCTTGGGAAGCAATCTTTGAGAGATGATGCCTTTTAAGGTTGCAGCGAGTTGGATTCGTACCTGTGGCCGCTGGTCTGAAGGAAAAGAATCAACAATACGATCGATGCTCTGTGCAGCAGAATTTGTGTGAAGCGTAGAGAAAACCAAATGACCTGTTTCAGCAAGCGTAATAGCAGCCTGCATTGTCTCAGGATCACGCATTTCTCCAATCAGGACGACATTTGGATCTTCACGAAGCGCCGAACGCAAGGCCATCGTCCAAGAATGCGTATCAGATCCCATTTCCCGCTGGGAGACTATACTATTTGCTCTGGGGTACACAAATTCGATCGGATCTTCAATGGTCAAAATATGCGAAGAACGCGTGGTGTTAATTTCATTAAGAATTGCTGCCAACGTACTTGATTTCCCATGACCTGTTGGACCTGTTACCAGGACAAATCCCTGACGCATATTGGCAAAGTCGTGACAAATCCTGGGAAGACCAAGCTCTTCAATACTGAGTACCCGTGGCGCAAGGAAACGAAATGCCGCCGACAAATAACCTCTTTGAAAATAAGCATTCACACGGAATCTTCCTGTTTCGGCCGTTGTGCTCGTTGCTCCATAGCCAAAGGAAAAATCAAGCTCTTTGTTGGTGAGGAGCAACTCCTTCTGTTCTGGAGTAAGGAGTGAAAACACCATTGTTTCGATCATCTCTCCTGTTAGTGCGGGATAGTTGGTGAGATATCGTAATATACCGTCTATACGAAGTGTCGGTTGCATGTTCACTAGTAGATGCAAATCTGATGCTTTATTTTTGATGGTTAATGATAATAAATCTTGAATTGTCATATTTATACTGTCATTCCGGCCTCCGAGCCGGAATCTAGCTCTGGATTCCTGATCAAGCTAGGAATGACAAAACGTCTAATCCTCTGCTACTCGCAGGACTTCTTCAATGGTCGTTTTCCCTTGTAATACTTTGAGATAGCCATCTTGTTTAACGGTAATCATCCCATCCGCAATTGCTTGTTTTTCGATGGTTGTGGCATCTGATCTTTCAAGAATCAACCTGGATATTTTGTCAGTCATTTGCAATACTTCATAAATACCTGTTCGTCCTAAATAACCGAGATTATTACATTCAGAACAGCCCTTGCCTCGAAAAAGTTTTATCGGGACAGTAGGAGCAAGCAGTTTCCCCAGATGCATTCGAATCTCCTCTTGTAGTTGCATGGGAGGGTCATAGGATTCTTTGCAATACGGACAGACAACACGAACAATACGTTGTCCAACAATTGCGGTAACGGTTGACGAAATAAGAAAGCTCTCAGCTCCCAAATCCAGGAGACGAGGGAGTGCTCCAGCAGCATTGGAGGTATGGAGCGTAGAGAAGACCAAATGGCCCGTCAACGCAGCCTGAATAGCTAAATCGGTTGTCTCGGTATCTCGAATTTCTCCAACGAGAATAATATTGGGATCTTGCCGCAGAAAGGAACGGAGTCCTGAGGCAAAGGTTAGGCCAACAGCTGCATTAATCTGTA
>ERZ1292645.779-Hain-H14-02um-R2-779-length-10505-cov-8_pt1 | contig 10505 bp, 7 predicted proteins | sample MGYA00564401_ERZ1292645 | MGnify/ENA primary metagenome ERZ1292645 (study PRJEB36523, sample SAMEA6512644) | groundwater metagenome | collected 2019-01-09 | study: AquaDiva: Metagenomics assemblies of 32 groundwater samples | reverse complement strand
ATCCGAGATTATCTTTTGTTTTTTAGTTTTATCTAATGTCAAAGCATTCACCTCCATCCTTGCCCCGTTAGAAACCTCTTTCTCTTCAGAGGTTACCTATAGTGTCTAATGTGGCTTTGTGCTTAGTATACTATATTAACCTAAAATCGTCAAGGATTTTACAAAAGAGCCGCCTACCGGCAGGCAGGCACACTTTAAAGAGGGCGGATCTTTTTCTGATCTAAAAGCTCAATGAATACACTAACGTAGGCAGGGTTAAACTGCTGCCCGGAGCATTTCCTTAATTCTTCAACTGCCTCTTCTGATAACAAAGGCTTATTATAACCTCTGCCGGTAGTCATCGCATCAAAAGAATCAGCAATGGTAATAATCTGCGCACCCCGGGGTATCATATCGCCTCTTAGCCCATGCGGGTAACCTTTCCCGTCATATCGTTCATGGTGGTATAATATTAAGGGAAGGACTCCTTCAAAAAATGGCAATCCTTCTAAAATCTTTGCCCCCTGTGCCTGATGGCGCTTGACAAATTCAAATTCTTCGTCGGTAAGCCTTTCCTTCTTATGTAAAATTCTATCGGGAAGGCCGATTTTACCAACATCATGCAGATACGCTGCCCTGTGGATTGTTTCTATTTCTTCCTTTGGCAGGCGTAAACCTTCAGCAAGCACAGTGGCGTAGAAACTCACCCGTTCCGAATGGCCGGCAGTATAAGTATCCTTCTCTTCCAGAGCCTTAACCAAAGAGTGTACCGCGTAGAAATAAGTCCGGGCAATTTCTTTTTGTTTCTTCTTTAATTCTTCTAAGGCATCCTCTAATTCTTTATTACGCGCTTGTAAATCAATACTCACGTAGCTTAACTCGCCCCTGGGCATAGCCCTTGCCATGCCGATAGATTCCGCAGCCGTGATTACTTTGTCCGCCTTCGGATCAAAAAGCACCAGAGGAACTTTTGCATCCGGCTTAATGCGCTTTACTAACGATTCGCATGTTAAAACCAAATCCGGATAATTTTTAATGTGCTCTGCCGGAAAAGCGGCGCCGGAAATCTCCGCTTGAATCTTGATTATTTCCTTATCAATGACGAATTCGTGGTTAGTAATTCCCTCGATTAACCGTTTTAAAGAATTTTCTATCTGCTTTCGCTTAATATGCAGGATGCATATAGAGAATGCGTCTTCCCCATAACGGGCAATCAATAAGTTCTTGCCCAAATACTCCTTGAGCATCTCAGAAAGCGCCCTGATTAAATGCACTGCAGCTAAAGCGTGCTCTTCGCTTGGCCGCGAGAGCCCCCTGATATATACCAGGCAAAAAAAATGTTCATTTAATTTAACCTTTTTTTGCAGAATAGACTGCACCTTGAGCTGGAAATATCTCTGGGTATAAATCACCGCTGAAGGATCCATAATAGCCTGAATTTTTAATTTCTCCGATTCAATAATCAAACTCAGATACTTGTATGACTCAACACTAATATATGAAGCTGCGGATAAGAAAATGAGGCTAAAGATATCCATCCTGAAATTACAGCGGGCCTGTAGAGATATGTAGCAAATTGATATACTCAATAATGCCAATGACAAAATCAGTATAGAGTAGGCCGGCTTAAGCCGCAGGGATAGAAAACCAACTATTAGGCTAAAGAGAAGAAAAATACCGATTTCCCACCAGTAGGGCAATGTTTTAGGCAGGCTTCCCGACAAAAGCATAAGCAGGCTGTTGGCATTAATATAGATACCGGGTATTGAGCCCAAAGGCGTAGGATGGATATCATGGGTGATGTTCGCAGTTATCCCTACCATAACGATTTTATCCTTAAATAAAGTTGGCTCGATTGGTTCTCGGCCTAAAATCTTAGAGGCGGGGACATTAATAAAATCGGATACGGCGGCAGCATAATGTATTGGAATCAAACCAAAATTATCAACGGGAAATGCCAACTCAGGAGAAAGTATAACCCTTGCTGAATTGCTATCGTAGCGGATGTTTTCTAAGGATATTCCTTTAACTAACGCCAAAATTTTTATCTCCGCCCCAAGGTCATATTCGGGCGATGAGCGGATTTTATTTCTTGTGCGCAATACTGCGCGCATATTGCGCACCCTGGCATCGTATTTTTCCGGCCGCTTGTTTACCAGGCCTACTGCTTTAGCTTGTGCGGCAAAGATATCTAATGGCTGGACAAATTCTCCTTCCTCATCTATGTAGCCCGCAAGAATGACATTGCCCGCCCTCTTAATTGCCTGCGCAAGCTCTAAGTCTTGAGACTCATCGCTTGATTTACCCAGAAAGGCGAAATCAAGAAAAATCGCCCTTGGCGCTTGAGAGCTTATTTTACCGATTAATTCAGCAAAGGTTGAACGTTTCCATGGCCATTGCAGGCCTGTTTCTTTAAGTGAAGCATTATCAATGGATACCACCGCTATATCATTAATTTCCGGAGGTAATTTTTTCTTGGTTCGGCTTAAACTGGAAAAAAAATCATTGGAGCGCAAGGCTGGCGTTTTTAGGAAACCTAACGGATAGAGGATAAAATTGTAGAGGATAAAAATCACAACTATCAAAAACAAAACCCTAACGGGCTCTTCATCTTTTATATAGTGCATAAGCATAAATTAACACACCCGGCCTATGTTTGCAATAATATATCTTGACGGTAGTTGCCTCTTTGGGTGATGTGATGGGGGTATTCCGGTATTACTAAACGCGCTATTCGTGGCATAAGAAATACTACCATAAAGATACGCGTGCGTCAATAAAATAGGTGTCTGTCCCTTATTAAAAAGCTATCATTCGCCAGCATCGGTGAATGAGGCGGTTGCGGTAGTCTTCAGGAATGGTTGATGGCGTCAGTTCTGTCAGGTATCTTGCGGGAAAAGCATCCAGGCGAGGCTGGAAACGTTGGTGGTTCGTTGAAAAGAATACCAATGATCCGGGGACCATCACCTTCAGGACGTTTCGTATCAGATCCGGATGGTCACGGTTGATATCAAAAGATATCCCCTTACTATGATCTTGAAAAAACGATGGCGGATCAACAAATGCCAGCGTAAATTTACGCCCCTGGCGATACGCCTGTGCCAGATATGCAGCAGCATCGGATTGTATTAAAGTATGCTGCGGCCCCCAGAGCCCGTTTAACTTTAGATTATCCCTCGCCCAGCTTAGGTTGGTGCCTGACCGGTCTACTGTGACCGTCGTCTTGGCACCGCCAGCTGCCGCGGCGCAAGTAAAGGCACCAGTGTAAGCGTATAAATTCAAAAAATCTTTATCCGCCGCAAGCTTCCCTATAATAACACGGGTGTCCCGATGGTCCGAATACAGGCCGGTATCCAAAAAATCATCCAGATTCACCCAAAAGTTCAAATTCCGCTCACGCACCTTCAAGCGTTCACCCTTAGAAGCCATCTTGCTATAACGCGGTTGTTCTTTCGTGTTTGTCCGGCGGCGCTTGAGATGCACCTGGTTCGGGGAAATGCCCAAAGCTTCAGCCACAGCCGCTGCCATTTGCGGAAGCCATTGCGCTGTGGTCTGCTTGCGCACGTATTCCGCAATCACGATATGTCCGGCATACCAATCAACCACAGCACGAACTTCAGGGATATCCCAATCATAGAGGCGAAAACACTCAATGCCCTGTCTCCTAAAACGCCGTGACAGATGAGCAAAACGTTTACGTATGCGATTAGCTAAAATCTCTGCATGGTGTTTGGACTTTTCTGGTGTCACAAAATGTTTTGTTAAAGGCATTACGAATTTATTTCTCAAAAAGTTTCCCGTACTTTTCGTAGCCTCTCTTTTTGAGATCTTCCTTGGGGATAAAATGAAGGGCGGCAGAATTTATGCAATAGCGAAGGCCTATGGGCTGAGGTCCGTCTTTAAATACGTGGCCAAGATGGGAATCGCCGTGGCTGCTTCTCACCTCTGTTCTAACCATAAAAAGTCCCCTGTCTGCCTTTTCTGCGAGATTATCTGGCTCAAGGGGCTTCGTAAAGCTTGGCCAGCCCGTCTTTGATTCAAATTTATCCGTAGAACTAAAAAGCGGCTCGCCGGAAACGATGTCTACATAAATCCCGTCCTTTTGGTTATTCCAGTATTCATTATCAAACGGTTTTTCAGTTGCGCCTTCCTGGGTAACCTGATATTGCAGCGGGGTTAATCTTTTCTTTAATTCTTCTTTTGATGGTTTTATAAATTTACCCCAAATCTTTCTAAGGTACTGGTCGCGCCCGGAGTTAAATCGGTAAAATTTATACTTTAGATGGCTCTTCTTGTAGTAATCCTGATGGTATTCTTCTGCTTTATAAAATACAGATGCTTTCAAAATTTCCGTTACAATCGGCTTATCAAATCTGCCTGATTTCTCCAATTCCAACTTTGACTTCTCTGCTAATCTTCTTTGCTCCTCATTATGATAGAAAATCGCAGTTTTGTATTGAGCGCCCCTGTCCACAAATTGGCCGCCCGGGTCGGTAGGATCTATTTGCTTCCAGAAAAAATCAAGAAGCTCTGAGTAAGTTATTCTGTCCGGATCATATATAACCTGGATGGCTTCCACGTGGCCGGTCCCTCCGGAGGAGACTTCTTCATAGGCAGGATTTTCTTTGTGCCCGCCGGTATAACCAGAGATAACCTCTGCGGCCCCTTCTAATTTCTCAAAGGGCGCCTCCATACACCAGAAACAACCCCCGGAGAAAGCGGCTATTTCAAATTCAGTTTCAGCAGACGAATTGGATTGCACTAAGAATAAGATGGAGAGAAAAGGTAACCCTCTAAGGATCTTCGTTATCATCTCTTCTTGGCCTCTTTTATTTTAAAGCGGCGGAATAATCTTCTGCAATATAAGGAGCCAATAGCTAATGGGGTCATACAAGCGCTGTATCACGAACAAATATAGAAAATTAAAGTAATTATTACAATATATTAATACTACTGCTGCCAAAACAAGATACCCTTGATAAACCCGGTTTTTCTGACGAAATAACTCAAACAACGCCCATACCGTAAATAAATAGATGGCAATATCAAGGTTCATAACATATCTGACAACTTTTGCATATTTCATACTGGAAAATACAGCAAAGACAACTACCAAATATAATCCCCAATAAACAGTCTTTTGCACAAAGCGCCGAGAGGCCAAAATATAAAACAAATAACCTATCGCCAAAAGCGTTGTCAGAGGCGATAACATCAAAAAATCAATGATATACCTATACCAAGGGCCCCTGGTATATAAAGAATAAATATTTGCCTCGGAAAGATTAAGAGCTAATAGATACTTAAGTAAAGAAAGAATATTGGCAAGTCCGCCCATGAAAATAATATAGGCAAAACCCGTTAGAATGAAAGGAATGGTCAGCAAAACGGCAAGATACCAATAAGAAAACGGCTGCTTATATGCATATTTACAAACAAGGAAAGATAAGGCAAAAAAAGGCAATAAAGTGATAGACGTTTCTTTGATTGTTATTGAAAAAGAATATACTGCCAAAAACAAAATAAACTTGCTGAGCTTTTTTTTCGTCAAAAAATCAAGAAAAGACCACAGTGTAATTGCCCAGAAGAGATTTAAAATACTCTCTTGCAGGACCCTCCTTCCTGAGGTCATAATCAGGGGGCTGCAAGAAAGCAGGACTGTATACAAATAAGCTACATTATGCCCCCAAAATTTTTTAGAAAAATGAAAAGAGCAAAGGAGGAATAAAACGAAACACACAAAAGAAAGACGGGCCAGCGAACGAAAGGTATCCGGAAATATCCTTAACCATAGGGAGGTTATCAGCGTATGGCCTATTCTCCCGGGATGCGGATACGGATTGGGCTTTTTGTCAGCTAAATGGCGCTTAAGCAGCAAAGGAAATTGGCCGACGCCGTAATCTTTGACCGCCTTGGCATATTTGAAATAATACCCTTCGTCAGCAAAACGGGCAAATTCTGTTTCTTTTGGTGTAGTTACATATACAGTAATGATAGAGAATAGAATTAAAGCCGATGCCACGACCCTTATGATTGACTTCAGGCATTTCTCATTGTTTATTAAAGCAACTTTTTTGACAATATTCTTCATTAATACGTTCTTTTCAATATAACATCACATAGCAGGCTTAATTTAAACTTATCAATTCCATTAATTTTTGCAAGTTCGTTTTTTGCTTCAGTTACTAGGTTTTCTGTAATTTCTCTTGACTCCTGAATACCGGCAATGGAAACATAGGTCACCTTTTCATTTTTCTGATCACTGAATTGTTTTCCCTTGAATTCCTTGTTATCTGCGGTTACATTTAGAATATCATCAAGTATCTGATAAGCCAGTCCTAATTTCATCCCAAAAGAATTGAGGTGTTTTAATTCAACGGTTTTAACCTTTCTTAAGATTCCGGCTATTTTTATAGAGACAGCAATCAGTGCCGCAGTCTTACCCAGGTAGATTTTATTTAACCGTGAAAGCCTGACTTTTCTTCGGGGGGCCAATCCCAGATCTTTTTCCTGGCCATTGATTAAAATTTTGACTGTCTGCATTAACTCGCAGGCAATCCTAACCCTTAAACCTGCATCAATTGAGGATTCCTCCAGAAGCATTTTATATGCTTCATTTAATAAGCTGTCAGAAGCCAGAATGGCAATATCTTCACCGTATAGTTTATGCACGGTAGGCTTGCCTCTTCTGTAATCATCGTTATCCAATCCAGGCAAATCATCCTGGATTAAGCTAAAGGTATGAATGAATTCTAATGCCGGAGCAATTTTCATTACTCCTCTATTTAACTTTCCGCCTAAACTTTTAACGGCTATGATAAAAAGTACGGGACGAAGCCTTTTGCCTCCGCTAAGCACAGCATAGCGCATTGCCCGGGAAACCCTGTCATTACCCTGAGGAAGATTTTTCTTGATTGATAAATCAACCTTCTTTCTGATATGCTCAATATAATTTTTTATCGCCAAGTTTTGTGACATTGCTTATCAACTAATAAAAAACACCCCCTTGAGTGTCTAAAAATTATTTTAAGCCATATTCCAGATTATTCGTTTATACTCATCAAGCATCCTATAGGTATTGAATTCTGCGCCTGCTGCGATGCAATCAATCATTGTATCCAGCCACTTAGATGAAATATCTACTTTTCCTTTGTGATTGGTTTTATAATATAACTTAACCATTTCTTCCAGGGCGGCGTAGAGCTGCTGGGAATCATCGCTCATATGTAAATCGTGTTCGTTACCCAATCTGCCTTCTTCGCTTTTATAGCCAAAGATTTTCCCGATATTCTTATCCGCAGCTTCGGTGACCCAGCCGTCAAGTGTCGTAATCTGGATAACTCCGTTTAGGATAGCCTTCATTCCGCTTGTGCCGGATGCCTCAAGTGGAGGCAGGGGGTTATTCAGCCATACATCAACGCTTGAGGTAAGCATCTTTGCCAGAGCAATCTCATAATTCTCAAGCATAATGATCTTAAGGCAATCATATACATTGGTAAGTGTGTCTACCTTATCCAGCATCTCGTTAATGTAGGTAAAACCAAGATTATCCTGCGGATGGGCCTTGCCGGCAAAAATTATCTGAATCGGGCCTATCTTCCTTGAGATAGCAATCAGCTTTTCCACATCAGCTAATATCAAACTTGGCCTTTTATATGCCGCCACTCTCCTGGCCCAGCAGATAGTAAAAATATCTTTGTTTAAGCCCCATTTACCGAGAAAATCGCAAAGGTCGGATTTATTATTTTGATGGGCCTGCCACAATGCGCTGCGGAATTCAGGATTATTTCTTATACGGCTGGCATCAGCCAGAATAAAAGGATTAGCCTTGACATCGCCGAAAGCTGAAAGAAATTTATCAAACAGCGCGAAAAATCTCTGCGAAATCCAGGTATGCGTATGCACTCCGTTGGTGACATATTTCATCCTCTCTTTATATTTTGGAAACTGCATATGCATAACCTTCTGATGGCTTTTGGATACCGCATTGATTCTGGAGGCAATATTCATTGAGAGCAAAGTCAGATTTATCATCCCATCGCCATCTTTGCCAAATTCCTGCGCAAGATCAAAATCCTCTTTTTGTAAGAGCTTGTTTAAATCATCAGAGTAAAACCGGTCATGGCCTGCCTCAACAGGCGTATGGCAGGTATAGACAAATTGACTTTTTAATTCATCGCGTTCCTTGGATTTGAGCTTTCTTGCTTTCTCGATAAAGGCAAGCACCGCATGGCCTTCATTCAGATGAAAGATATCAATAGCGTAACCCAGTTCAGATAGCGCTTTTACGCCGCCAATGCCAAGAATTACTCTCTGCATTGCCTTAATCCAGCTATCATCGCTTCGATAAAGTTGGTCGGTTAAATGCCTGTTTCTTTCATTATTCGGCTCAATATTTGAATCAAGAAGTATAAGCGGTACGCAATAGTCCTGGCGATAGCTATAAACGTAATACTTCCACAAGCGCAGGTGGAGCTCTTCGGACTTTAATGATATTTTAATCCTGTTCTTTAGAGGAATAAGCCCAGGGTAAGAATATAAATCCCAGTGGATCTTCTCCGGCATCTGGCCATACTTAAACCAGAATTTTTGCCTGAAATAACCGGTATTCCAGAGCATTCCAATGCCAACTGCTGAAAGCCGATAATCTGCCATCGTCTTTACGGTATCGCCTGCCAGCACCCCCAGCCCTCCGCTATACAATGGTAAATCCATAATATTGTCAATCTTAAGGGTAAAGAAATAATCGGCAAGCCGGTAATTTGAGAATACCTCCTGATCCTGGTTTTTATTCTGCGGGCTGGTAGGCCTGATTGAGCTGAATTTATTATAGAAACTTGAGGCCATGCCGAACTCCATTGAAAAATAAGCAATTGATCGTTCGGCCTTAGAACGCAGCCGCTTTTCAGCCTCAATCAGGCTGTTAAGCGGCATCCCGAAATATTTCCCGTCACAAATATCCTTACTATAGATATTTTCGTAATTTTCAACTTCTACCAAAGATAGAAATTCTGAAACTAATTTATCATTTTCCATGCCTTTACCCCGCGCTTGTTTTAAGAACCTCTTTCTTCATGACAAAAAAGATAATAACGGCTAAGATCTCAATAATTATGCTAAAACTAATCAGCAAACCAATAGAGCGCTCATACAATATGCCCATCAGGGCGCATCCTATGAACATCGCCAGCCCATATGAAGTATTAAGAATACCGTATCCGGTCCCTCTTTTTTCCAGCGTTGTTATATCGGCTATTGCTGATTTCATAATTGTCTCATGGGCGCCCATTACTATACCCCAGATTAAAACTCCGGCAATTGCTATCTTATAATCTTTAATAAATACGCACAGAGGTATAAAAAGAGAAAGCAGGGGTATAATTAATAATGTAAATAATCCGGCGTGCTCATTATTAGCCCTTATCTTCATCCGGTCATAGGCCTTACCGATAACCAGCGCAGCCAATCCGTCTATTCCCATTGCCAGGCAATAGAAAAAAGGAATCTGGGCATCGGTAAAAATATTTTTTGATTTAAAATGATAGCCCATTAATACAAAATTGACAAAACCAACTGTGGCGGTAAAACTAAAAAGCATATAGAGCCAGAAAACTCTGGATAAATTATCAGAACCTTTGAGGTTACTTACCGCTTTTTCAAGCCGCTCAGGATGAGGAACCAGAAGATACGCCACAACAACGCTTGCCATTACCAGGATAAAAGGAAACCAGAGAAAACCGTATCCTAAGCGATAATCACCGGGCGTATTTTGTCTGCGGCCCAAAGATACGAAAAGAAAGGTAAATATAAGCGGCCCTGAAACCGCGCCAACCTGATCCATAGCCTCCTGAAGGCCAAAACCAAAACCTGTTCCGACTTGTTTAGCTGCCTCTGAAACAATGGTATCCTTTGCCGGGCTGCGCAAGGCCTTGCCGATTCTTTCTAAAATAATAAAAATTGCCGCTGCCTGCCAGATGCCGGTTAGAGAAAGCAGGGGAACGCTTATTAACATTGCATATCCGGAAATAGTGAAAATCCAGTAGGCCTTAGTTTTATCGGCAAAATATCCGGAAAATAAACGCAGGGCATACCCGAAAAACTCACCCAATCCGGCGACCAGGCCTACAATCACAGCATTTGCTCCGAGAGCCTTTAAATACGGGCCATTAACGCTGCGCGCGCCTTCATAGACAATATCGCCAAAAAGGCTTACCATCCCGAAAAGAATGATTAATTCAAATGCCCGCCTCTTTTGTTTATTTACTTCCAACGAAACCTCTACTTGCATACTATGAGGATTTCTCCGGCCTGATTTCGGTTCGCAAATAAAACCATGGCTTAGTACTCAATACTTAAAAGGATTATATCATAAAATCATAACAGCAGTTAATATTTTAAACGAATGCCTAAAACAAAAGAAGCCAGTTTAAAGACTGGCTTCTTTTAAAACATTAGAGAAACTTGTCAAGAGAATATCCGCCGCCTGGATGGCTTATTTACCTGCGTGCTCCTTACCGGTTTCTTCT
>ERZ1292645.777-Hain-H14-02um-R2-777-length-10525-cov-9_pt1 | contig 10525 bp, 11 predicted proteins | sample MGYA00564401_ERZ1292645 | MGnify/ENA primary metagenome ERZ1292645 (study PRJEB36523, sample SAMEA6512644) | groundwater metagenome | collected 2019-01-09 | study: AquaDiva: Metagenomics assemblies of 32 groundwater samples | reverse complement strand
GCATCTGGCGCATAAAAAGCGCATCATCCACAATCATTATCCTTGCCATATCTTTTGCTCCTTTAATGAGTCCCGCCTGCCCCGCCAACGGCGGGGCCGTCAGGTTCGCTAAGTTCTGCCTTTATTATAGATAGAAGGAATTATAAAGGCATATTATAGCTGTGTCAAGGGAAAGTTAGATGAGTTTCTCCCTCTTCGTTAATTTCTTCTTAGCCTGGCTACAGAGCCCATTTTACCACGGATAAAATCAAGCATATACTGTATTCTTATCCAGAAGGAGTAAGGTTATTCAGGGGTGTTTTTTTATCTCTTATTGAACTCATTGATAGAGCCATCCTGAGAGCCGTTGTCAACAAGGATTAATTCTCCGGGAGCAGGATTTACTTACGTATCATGCTGGCTCATTTTTAAGCCAAGGGCTCCCTGAGCCCTTCCATCAGCTTTTTATTAAGTCTATATCTGTAGTAAAAAGTTATTGGATTATAATTTGCATATATTACCGGAGCATAGAGATAAGTCCGCAATCTGCGCCATAGAGTGGGATAATATCTTTTCCTTAACTCGGGATGCTTATTGAGAAATAATCTCAACGATTTTCCTGCATTTAACATCCTTCTTTCGTAATTTATAAGTGAGGTAGTATGACTGTGGTGGCCTACCGCATTTTTATTATATAATAATTTTAACCCCATATTTGTTAATCTGTATCCAAGTTCTATATCTTCATAACAGGCATAACGAAAATCTTCATCAAATATACCATTTCTTAACAAGAGGTTTCTTTTAAGAGAAATATTTGCGGTAATAAAATAACGGTAATCCACAGTATCTTTTTTTATAAGATTAAAGGTAAACTGCGGACCTCCATTCTCCAGCCATTTCATAAATGGAGTAACACAGGTATCCTTTGCCCAGCTAACATAACCACCTACCGCTGCCTTATCGTTCGGATATTCCCTATGCCAATTGGAATGTTCTTCTAACAAAGTAGACGTAGCTATGATATCGTCACCGATAAAGAGAATAACTTTACCATTGGCATTTCTTATCCCTGTATTTTTTGCTGCTGCCGGGCCTTTATTTTCTTGTCTAAAATATTTTAGCTCTACGGGCGGACTTTTTATTGCCTCCTTAATAAAAAATTCCGTCCCATCGGTTGAGCCGTCATCTATTACTATAATTTCAAAGCCCTCTTTTGAGTATGTCTGTTTAAAAAGGGCGTTTAAACATTTAAGTAAGGTATCCTTACGATTATAAGATGGAATCACCACACTGAGTTTCATATTTCAAATCGCCAGCAAGAATTATTGCGTTGCTATCGCTATAACTTTTGCTGAATATAAATCTTAAGCAGGCCCAGCCTATTTTTGACAAAAGGCAGTATCCATTTCGTGATATAGGTAGTGTAAATTATTTTTTGCCAACACCTAAAATGTCCAGCGAATTTTCAGGGTCTAATTCTTCAATTCTGTAAATAAGAGAATATCGGTCGTTAGCGGCAGGAATAAATTTTTGATGCGGTTCATTCCTATAGCTGCCTAGAGAGCGCAAGACTTTGACAAATACTGAAGTAATTGAAACAGGCAGCAGCCTTCGTAAGTTAAGGTAATCATAAGAAACTATCCTTACATTTTTTCTGATTCTTTCTTCCTCTATTTTCTTTACATCGCTAACAGCGCTTATGCCTAAAATTTCCACCTCTTTAAATTTTTTCTCAAGAAGAATTTTTAATTCCCGCGGCTCATATTCCCGGATATGAAACACATTCCACGGCGCAATATTATTAGGGAGTCTTAGAATTTTGTTGGGGGTTGTCAGGATGAATATGCCGTTATTTTTTAATACACGATAGGACTCAGAGATGAAATTTAAATCATTACGGACATGCTCAATAACGTGGAACGAAAAAACGATATCAAAGGTATTGCTTGGAAAAGGTATTATTTTACCATTATAATATTTGAAAGAGCAATTATCTCCTCCATATTTATCCGAAGCGTTATTAATTACATTCTTATTTTTATCAATACCGATTACTTCCCTTGCCGAGAGCGCCAGCATCTTCGTTCCATAGCCATCACCGCAACCCAAATCTAAGCAGAGGCTGTCTTTAGAAATAAATTTTCCACACCAATCATAAACAAAAACCTCTTTTAAATAGATAAAATATTCCGCCTGCGATTTTATTTCTTCAGGGATTATCCTTTCTCCGCTCATATTTATTTCTCTGGCAGCTTCTTTAGATATTGGACTATTTCTTCAGAAGGCTTAGATGTCGTATCTAAAGGAGCCTTTCTTTTGAATGTCTGATAGTGCTCTAAAAAATAATTGATACGTTCAAATGAGAATTCACAAAGCAGGACATTCTCTCCAAACCCGTCCATTCGCTCAGAGCGGTTTCTTAATAAAAGGCAGGGCCTGTCCAGGAAATAGCTTTCCTCCTGGATGCTGCCCCCATCGGTGATTACGAATTCGCAAGCTTTAAGCAGGTGGATAAAATGATGGTGAGACAGGATTTCCAAAAAACGGACGTTCTTCATTTTATTTAATTTATCTTGAAGTTTAAATCTTTTAAGTTGATTTATAGTCGCAGGATGCTGCACAAATACTATCGGGATTTTATTGCCTATTTCTGATATTGCCGCGACAATAAATTCCAACCTTTTTCTCGGAAGAATATTTTCCATTCTATGCACGGTAACCAAGGCGAATTTATCTATATCTAAACCCAGGGCAACGTTTCTATTGAGGCTGTATAAGGTGGATTCCATAGAAGTGTTGCCGGAAATAAGTATTGCTTTTTCTTGAAGCCCCATGCTTATTAAATTATTAAACGCCCAGCCTGAAGGGGCAAAGAGGATATCCGAGAAGCGCATCGCGATAACTCTTAAGATTTCTTCCGGGAATGGATTCAGCCAGTTAAAGGAGCGAAGCCCTGCTTCTATGTGGGCGACCTTAAGGCGGGCGCGCTTAGCCAGATAAAGCCCTATGAACGTGGAAGCGGTATCGCCATGGATAAGGCAAATGCCTCCCTGATTCAAGAAAATCTCTCTTTTTATCCGTAAAGAAGATAAACTCTTAAAGAATACTTCTATTAACCATAAGAATGCTTGCGTAAGCGATGAAACGTTACTGCCTTTGGAAAGATACACCTGCGGTTCATCCAGCCCGAATTCTTCCCGCAGATTCTTAGTAATTAAAGAATGCTGGCCTAAATCAATAAGATTAAAGGCAATTCCTTTTTGTTTGAGCACCCTGATTACCGGTGCCATTTTGATGGCCTGGGCCTTGGTGCCAATGGCAATATGGATCATTATAAAGCTTAATCTTTGTTATTAGTTAACTGTTGCTAATGGCGGGTTAATCTATAAACCGATACTTGAACAAGGAAAATATTGCTTTTATGCCATCCAGAGGTTTTATTTTCTTGCCTTCTCTATAATCCCTTCCGCAGTAATATATCGGCACCTCATATACGCGAAACCTTCTCTTAAAAATTTTAGCGGTAATCTCTGGTTCAAAACCAAATCTTAGAGAGGTTAGCTTGATATTATCAAAGACCTGTTTTTTAAATGCCTTTGCCCCGCTTTCCATATCAGAAAGCATCGTATCAAAGAGAATATTGGTGAGCGCAGTCAAAGATTTATTGGCTAAATAGTGCCAGAAGTAAAAAACCCTGTGCACCCCCAGGAATCTCGAGCCGTATACTACATCTGCCCATCCCTCTAATATCGGTTCAAGGAGGATTTTATAATTTTTTGAAGGCGGGTATTCTAAGTCTGCGTCCTGGATAATTATGATTTCACCGCTGACCTGGCTTAAAGCAGTTTTTATCGCTTCTGTCTTTCCTTTGTTTTTATCATGGAATAGTGTTTGGACGGTGCATTGAGGTGTATTGCAGACAGCTGTCAAATCGCCTTTAATTTTTAATAATAATTCTTTTGTGCCATCATCGGATCCGTCATCAACAATAATAATTTCCTTATCTAATGATAAATCTAAGTTTTTTATCTCATCCAGAATCTTTTCTACGGTGCGAGCTTCGTTATAAACTGGAATAATAACCGATAGTTTCATTATGCACTATCCGCCTTTTCCATTTTAAGAGAGGCGATTTGCTCTGAGATAAGGCCAAGCATAAAAATTATCACCGCCGTAGTAAAAAGGAGCGCGCTCATATTGGTAAAGCGGTGAAAGGCAAAAAAGGTATAGAAATAATACAGTAAGCCGCTGACAAAAAAGAAAAGGCTTATCGGCATAAACACCCGCATGGGAGAAAAGAAGGTGGCAATCCGGGTAATGATAAGAAAAAACTTTACTCCATCCTGCAGTACGTTAATTTTGCTCTTGCCGTGCTGACGGGGGATAGAAGTTATCCTGGCATATTTGATGGTCCTGCCTGTTTTTAAGAATGCCAAAGTCAGAGTGCTGGGATATGAAAAAGTATTTGGCAGGAGGTAGAGAAACTTTACCGCCTCCTTCCTCCTTACCGCTCTAAAGCCGCAGGTTAAGTCCTGAATCTTAAATAAGGTTACATAGCTGGCAAGGCCGTTATAAAATTTATTTGCAAGATTACGCAGGGTAAGCTTAGAAAAATCCCTTGCGCCGATTACCATATCAAACTTATCCATATCTTTAAGCAGCTTTGGGATATCCTGCGGCGGATGCTGTCCGTCCCCATCCATAAGCACAACCGTATCCGCCAGGGCCCTTCTTAAGCCCGTTTTAATGGCTGCGCCATTACCCATCCGATAGGGATGGCGGATAACCGCCGTCCCATTTGCTTTGGCTATTTCAGCGGTCTTATCCTCCGAGGCGTCATCAACTACGGTAATCCGGCAGCCATTGCCGATAGTTTCGCTAATAACTTTGATAACATTAGCAATGTTTTTCTCTTCGTTATATGCAGGAATAATTATATCAATGTTGTTTACTTCCATAGTAACTATGTTATCAAAAATCTAAAAAAAAACTACTGTTTTTCTTGAAACAGCCTGTTTATTGGCGCCGTCTTGACAGCCTAACCTCTTGGCGCTAATGGCAATATGAATCATCGTATTATCTTGAATAAGCCGGTGTCCCCTCTCCGGTAGAGGAGCGTAAGCCTATCCTTATATTTATAAAGAAGCGGCGATAAGTAATAATACGTCTCTCTTGAAAATTCGTCTACAATGAGATATTCTGCATTATGCTTAGATAATCCCTGCCATATTTCATCGGGATTTGGGATAAAGGGATATCCCGCAGACTTATGATTTGTGAAAAAATAGGTAACGGTGGGCTTGCGGGAAATTATTATCCCTTCCGGCGGAAGAGTTGTTTTTATCCATTTATGAAGCAAGATAAAATTTCTTAATGGCAGCGGGATTTCTGGCAAAGAATATTTTTTTATTGGCAGCAGTAGGATTTGAGAAACAAAGATTGAAGATATGACCAAGGGATAGATAAAACCCATTGTCTTGGGTAGGGAATTGGTGATTTTCTTAAGCCCCAAAATAAAATAAAACAATGAAAAAGGAAGTATGGGAATAAGATAACGTCCACCTTCCCCTTCGCGATATGGCCAAAGAGAAATTAAGATAAGATAGAGCACAAAATAGGAAGCAAAGAGCCCCCTCTTTCTCATTATTTCTCTCCATAATCCCGTTAAGATGACGGCCGTGATAACTATTAAAAATAAATTAAGGAAAACAGGAGAGCGAAATTTATTTATAAAAAAGGTAAAAGCTGTTTCTGCAGTTACCGAGAAGTAAAAATTTATTCCATCCATAAAGCGGGAAAATAAAAGCTCAGGTTTCCCGGCGATTAATTTTAAATATAGTTCATAGTTTGCAGGAGAAGCAATATAGGGATTACGGATGTTCAGGTTACGAATATTCCAGAATAAAAAAATAGGCAAGTAAGTAGAGGCCAAAAATAACGCCTTCTTAAATTGCATTTTTCTGGAGAAATAAGCTGCCCCGGAAAGTAAAGAAAAAAGCGAAATAAGGAATAAAAGCACTCCGATATACCTGCATAAATATAGAGCAGCCAGTCCGATTACAGTTAAAAAGCCTTCCTTATTAAGAAAGGACTGCCTGTTTTTGTATTTACAAAGAAAAAATAAACTAAAGGCCGAAAGGAAAAGAAAAGGAATATCGGTAAGGATGCGGATGGAATATAACCCAAAAAGATTATTTATGGCTAAGAAGGCCACCGCCGCCAGCGCTGTTTTCTTATCTTCGCTATCTCTAAATATCCAGTAAAAGAAAATAAGGGATAGGTATCCCAAGAGAGAAATGAGAAAACCCATTAACCAAATATTCCTGCCCCAAAAGAATAAAATAGGCATAAGTAGCAATGAAAGAACCGGCGGCTGATTAGAAAAAGGCTCTCCAGGATAATTGACCATTCGTAAACCCCTGCCCTGAGCAAGGGTTTCGGCTATGATTATATATTGAGCGCTATCCCCCCCTAAATCAAGAAATTCCGCGGGAATATGCCTAAAAGTAATAACCCAAAAGATTAAAGAGAGAAGGATATATATATTTATTATTTTTTTGCTCTGTTTATTCATTGCCTTCAGCAGTAGCTTGTTAGAGAAGTGCCCTTAGAGACGCAATATTCATCGGGGGCTATCGCGTTTTCTATGTAAAAATCATTTCTCTTATTCCTATTTTGTATTTCTTTAACCAGGCCCTAATTTCTTTAGCAGGGACCTTTTTGTTGTCCATAATATATTGCCTTTTCTTGAGTAATTTTATTAAATTTAACAAAGTGGATAAATAGGCCTTAGCTAAGATAAATAAAATTATTAGTTTGGATTCCTTCGCACAGAATTCCTTGATCGGAGTTATCTTTAGCCATGCCCCATAAAGATAAAATATATATCTTTTAAAGGTAAAAATCAAAGATACCATTAAATCCGGGATAGGAAATGTTTTGATAATTGTCCACAGCCTGTTTCTTTCTGCCAAATAGACTTTAAGCAATAAGTTCTGCCTGCTTGTTCCTGAATAATAATGATAAGTCCTGGCCCGCGGCACATATAGACAGCTAAAACCCAGCATCCGGATCCTTAAGCCTATGTCTACATCTTCGCAGTAAGCAAAATAGTCTTTATCAAACAATCCGGCCAGAAAGAGAATATCTTTTCTATATAAAGCTGCGCAGGCGCTTGGCAAGAGTACTTCCTCTTCCTTTTCACATTCTGCATTATCTTTTGTCAAAAAGCCCCTGCATTTAGCTATACCATCAGGATAAATGAGCATTCCTTTAGATTCTATCAAATTTGGATTATGCAGGGATAAAATCTTGGAAGCAAACATCGCTGCCTCCCTTCTTCTTTCCGCAGCTTCAATTAGATTGAGAAGCCAGCCAGGCTCCGCTACGGTATCGTTATTCAATGTGGCGATATATTTTCCTTTTGCAGCCATAATCCCGGTATTATTTGCTTCGGCGAATCCTACATTGGTTTTATTTGCGATGATCCTTACTTCAGGGAAATTGGTTTTAATAAATTCTATAGAATCATCAGATGAGCCGTTATCTACTACGATTATTTCCAGAAAATGATAAGTCTGATTTTTGAGAGAATTAAGGCATTCAGCCAAGTATCTTTTTCCATTCCAATTCGTAATCACTACCGAAACCAGCACTTCCTTACTCATTCTTTTCTATGACGCCAAAAATTAAAACTCCCCAGGGAAAACCTTTAAAAATTAAATCAAAATGAAAAAGCCAGAATAGCAGATTTGAAAATATTTTAGTAAGATTTTTATTTTTTCTTAAAAAAGACTCTTCCGGCTGGGGGCTATTCATAATAAGCTGTAAGTATATTCTCATAAGCGGAAATCCGACGGAAGATAAGTATCTGATGGTAAACGGCGAGAACTTTTTGAGGAGCTCTTTCTTGGAGTATCTTCGGTAATGCTTATTCTTTATGTCGATTTTAGAAAATAACCGGTTATCCTGGGGAACGCTGAAGATAACGAAACCGCCTTTATTCAATGTTCTGTATACTTCCCGGATAACGCGCGTGTCATCTTCTATGTGTTCTAAAATATCCAGCAGCAATACTCCATCAAAAAAATTATCTTTGAAAGGTAAATAATTTGCATCTGCGCAGACTAAGGCCGTCTTCTTTAAGTCTTTACCTGCAAGTTGCAGGGCTTTGGAGGAGAGGTCTACAGCGTATAAAAAATTTTTATTTTGTAATAAATGACTATATAAACCACTCCCGCAGCCTATGTCGCAAAGAAATTTACTTTTTATGTTTTTAAAAATTCTTTCTAAAATCTTTCTTTTAATCCTATGGGTAGGCCCAAATTTAATTTCTAGTTGCCAGCGGGAGGCTAGTGTATCATAATCGTTCTTTATGGAGGGCATATTTATTCTACAGTTCTATCCATCCGTGGTTGAGTAATCTCACTCAGAAATCAACCCTAAGATAAAGATAATGAAAGAGGCAGTAAAAAATAGAGCGCTCATAATTATTTATCCCCGTATTGCCTATCTTAACAAAAATCTAAGAAAAAACTACTATTTTTCCTAAAAATGTTGTATTATGTGTTAATTGAATAAGTTACCAATTATCTCAAGTAAATGACGGAAGATAAAAAAACGAAAATATTAGTTATTGTTGAAGACCAGCATCTGCAGGACTATCTGGCAGCAATGCTGATCGGAGAAAATTATGAGGTAAAAATATTTTCCCGGGCTGACGCGGCCCTGAATGACCTGGAAAAAGACATACCTGATTTAATCATCTCAGATTTTCAATCTGCCCATATTAACGGCATAGAGATCTGCAAAGCAGTAAGGAAATCCTTCTTGTTCTCCCTTATACCGCTTATATTTCTATTGGAAGATTCAAGCCACTTGGAAAAGGCAAAATTAATTTATGCCGGCGGCGATGACTGTATTCAAAAATCTTCTCTTGAGGAAGAATTGCTTCTTCGGGTAAAGCTTAATTTATTCCGCATATCCCGGCAGCAGGATGTGAATCCGGTTACCCGCCTGCCCGGGCAGGCAAGCCTGCTTAAGCAACTGCAAAAAAGTATTGATGCTAAGGCCCAGGCCGCGGTATGCCATTTAGACTTGTATAAATTCCGGGAATTTAATCAACGTTATGGATTTAAGAAAGGCGATGAGGTAATCAGGTATACCGCTTCATTAATCACTGCATCATTACGCTATTACGGAGGCCCGGCTGATTTCTTAGCTCATCCCAGCAGCGATAATTTCTTTTTTATTACTTCCCCCTCAGCGCTTGAGGAAATTGTCCACAAAATTATCATTGATTTTGATGCCGGCATTCCTTTATTTTATGAGGCTCAGGATATAAAAAGAGGCCTTATCTTGATTAAAAATAGGAAAGGCGACATTATGAAAATTCCTATTTTACGGGTTTATATAGGGATAGCCACTAATGAGCATTTCCCTTTTGTGGAGCCTGCCCAGATTATCCAGATTGCCTCTGAATTGAAAGATTTTGCCCAGAAGAGCTTTGAAAAAAGTATGTTTGCCAAAGAAAGGCGCAAGGGTTGGCCTTTTTCATAAAAGACGTACCTCCCCCGGTTTAACTGCTTAATCTTGAGAATACTTTGTCGTAAACTTCTTTGCGATGGCCGATTTTTAACACTATTATTTCATCATCCTGGATTCTATAAATAACCCGGTAATCGCTTACGCGAAGTTTACGATGGCCTTTAAGGCTTTGCCTGAGCGGTTCGCCTACAAGACAAGGATTAAGGATTAGCCTGGTTTCAATTGCCCGCCGGATTGTATCTTTAATATTCCGCGGAATCTTAGATAAATCCCCGGGTATTTCAGGATGATATGTAATTTTATACATCAGGGCCAGACTTCTTTATGGGTAAGCGGTTTTTTCTTTCCCAGGGACTCTTCTCTTTCATCTGCCGCCTTTGACCAATGAAGATCCTCACAGTATTCCAGGGCTAAACGTAGTAAGTCCCTGGCTTTTAAAGACAATGAAACGCCATCTTTAGATGCCAGTCGCCTTATGGATTGATAAAGCGGCGGCTCCAAAACCACATTTAAACGGGGATGTTTAGTAGGCATTTTTGCACCTCCATATAAAGTGTAGCATAGGCGATGAACTGTGTCAATGAATATTTACCCCGCCCAGCTTATTCTGGCTGTCTGGCTATTTCCCTTCTTGTGTGTTTTGCTCTAAGCCCACAATCTTGAGAAAATCATTTTTTACGGGGTATCCTAAAGAAAGGGCCTTCTGGGTATGTTGTCTTGCCAATTCTAACTGAGGGGGCTGCATTGCGGCATAAATTACAGCCAAACTAAGATGCGCTTCAGGAAAATCAGGGGCTAATCTTATCGTTGTTGTTAATTCTCTAACAGCCCTGGAATCAGATTTTTGAGCGTACAGGACCCCTAAGCGGTAATGGGCATCCACAAACTTTGGTTGCAGGCGAGCTGATTTTTCATATGCATAGATAGCTCCAGCAGTATCTCTTTCTTCTTCAAGAACACTTCCCAGGCCAAAGTGTGCTGAATATAAATCAGGAGC
>ERZ1292645.585-Hain-H14-02um-R2-585-length-12515-cov-10_pt1 | contig 10535 bp, 16 predicted proteins | sample MGYA00564401_ERZ1292645 | MGnify/ENA primary metagenome ERZ1292645 (study PRJEB36523, sample SAMEA6512644) | groundwater metagenome | collected 2019-01-09 | study: AquaDiva: Metagenomics assemblies of 32 groundwater samples | reverse complement strand
AGACCCAGAGAAATGCACAAAGCAACTTGCGGTGACTGTGGAAACGAATGTGAGGTACCATTTGAGCCAAAAGATAACAGACCCGTTTATTGCAGAGAATGTTTTCAAAATCACCGATAAAACGAAAAGTCTGTCTTAAATTTATTATAGATAAAACAATTCTATAACAACTAGTTATTCGTAATTCGGTATTATGATAACGAATCAAGTATGAATGCTGCATTATAGAGAAATCTAGAAAATGTCATTATAAAGTGACCTTACAATGATTAGTTGCATTTGCTTAATAGAACCCTAAAATTTTAATATCATAGACTGGTTTTGAAACAAAAATCAAAAAAAGACAAAGGTTTTAGAAAATACGCAATTATAATTGCAGCAGTTTTGATAATCGGCTTGACAGTATTTTATAGTTATTCAGCCGATCAGGCAAAATTGCGAGGTTATGAGTTTGGAAACAATTTACAGATTATTCAAGATGAACTAAAAAAATTACAAATTGATTTTGAGTCAAAAGTAACAATGTGGAAGGAAAATGATCTAAGCAAAGAAGAGTTTTCAGTCTACGCACAGACACACTTTCAACAGATGGAGGAGCTTATCCTACTATACGATAAACTTTCAACTCCTGATTCCTTTGTCAGCTCTGTAAAGTTATTCAAATTATCAACACAGACTCAGCTTGAAAGTGACAAACAGTTAGTAGAATGGATAAAGACAGGCGATGATTCTGCCAAGGTTAGATCAGACAGTCTATTGCAGGAATCTTTTGAATATGAGATGGCGGCCTTGGCTTCTTATAATTTGGCAAAAGGACAAAGTGGCACATAATTCCTTTATTCATGTGTGTAAATTATAATATATTGAAAAAATACCTCCTGCTACTTCCTCTTTTGCTTGTTACTCCTGCAGCATGGGCACAAGTATCTATTCAAAATGATCAAAAATACATAGGCGATGATGATGCCTTGCACATAGTCGGGGAAATATACAATGGGTTTGCCGCACCTCTAAATCAGATAGAAGTTAAAGTTGCACTGTATTCGCCAAACAATCAAAAAGTAGATGAAATTAGCACAACACCGCTTTTGAATACCATAATGCCTGGGATGAGAGCACCTTTTGACCTTGTAATAGTAGGTGAAAATGCAAAAAATGTTGATAGTTACTCGCTTGATGTTGATTACATGATGTCTTATCCAAAAAATCAGGTAATAGAAATTACATCATCAGAGTATAATCGTGATAAATTTGACAATGCAGTGATTTCTGGAAAGGTTGCAAACAGGGGCGACATTACTGCAAATACAGTAGTTGTTGTAGCAACACTTTATGATCTTGACGGAAATGTTGTAGCAGTATCAAAGGCACATGCAGAACCAGATTATTTGCGAACAAATGACGAAATGTTCTTTTTTGTTACCATACCAGACAAGTCGCAAGCAAGCAAAGCCGTAGACTTTGCTCTTGCCGCAGAATCAGAAGAATATACTGCAGTGCCAGAGTTTCCGCTAGGCTCCATCATATTGCTTGCATCATCTGTATCTGCCTATATTTTGTTTACAAAATATTCAAGTAGATTTGTTGGAAACATTATTGCTGCAACAAATCCTGGAGCTCAGTAAACATCATACAAACAGAAAAATCAATCCCTACTTGTAATATTAAAATTAATTTTGTGAAATTTTATGAAGATTAACCATTAATAAGACATGAAGGATGACAAAAGAAAATGACAATCTCAAAAGGCACTAGAGATTTTATTGATAGCTTGATTGATTATTATATGAACGAGGCTGCATCATACAGACAGATTGCCGAAGGATACTTGTCAGATATAGAATCTGCACATGATACTGCTTTTGGAATTATAGTTGGTTGCATCTATACAGGTTTTATTCAATCATATACGAGCAAGAAAAAAAATCCGCCACTTGAAGACATACAAGAGTTTCATAAAATTATAAAAGAAAAAGCTCCATACATTATGAAATCAATACTTGAAAGCAAAACTGAATCAGACACAAAAAAGTAGGTAAAGATAAATTCAAATTATTTGAGTTTGAGTTATGTCAGAAATTGTATCATACGTAGTGCAACAAATTGTTGATAATGGTAACATTGTACAATTATCACTTGCGGAAGATGTACAGCTTGAGCCAGTATCTCAAAAACAGCTAATCATGGATTCTGTTTCAAAAAAGCTTGATCCTGAACTAAAGGAGCAAGTAATGCCACTGCTTGAGGCAATATTACAAGCTCAGCCAACAATCAAACTCAAAAGTTACCAACAGACTACCATAACCATTACTATGCCAAAAAAAAGATACGAAAGAATGGGACGCCCTCAAGTTGGAGAAAAACTTGAGATTAATTTAAAAAAACCTGCTTAGAGACGCTTTTCTATTTCTGAAAGCGATTCTAGTGGAAGAGAGCAGGTGAAATCTTTGCAAACAAATACGGTTGTTTTTTTATCATTGAATGGCTTTCCTGAAAAAAATGGATGTTTTGATAGTGGTTTTATTTGTTCTGCGTTATGTATTGTCACCAAGATGGATTCTGGCAAAAACCTGCCTGAAAGTGAATCATAAATTTCTGAATTTATTGGGTTTAGTATTGTGATTTCTGTTGGTTTTTGCAAATACATGTAAATTGTATTAAGTAAATAACCAAATCCAAATGGATTTTCTGCTGCCACTACTGCCTGAGATTCCATGATTTTAGTTGAGATGTCAAGGAACTCTTTTTCTTGTGTAAGGTGATATAATCGCAGTAATGCGTTTGCCGCAACTGAATTTCCTGATGGCAAGGAAAGATCGTGGTTACTCTTTGGCCTTATGATTAGATTTTCATGATTATCTGCTGTCATAAAAAAGCAATTTTGCTTTGAATCCCAGAAATGCTCAATCAAATGCGTGCTAAGCGTTTTTGCGAGCTCCAGATATTCTGAGTCTGGTTTAATTTCAAAAACATCCAATAGTGAATTTACAAAAAATGCATAATCCTCAAGATAGCCTGGAATTTTTGCCAAACCATTTTTGTAGGTACGTAAAAGCTGGTCGTTTTTGAGTAATTTTTCTTGGATAAACTTGATGCAATTTTCAGCAGCTGCAAGATATTTTTTCTCATTTGATATTCTGTATCCTTTTGCAAAAGCTGAAATCATCAATGAATCCCATGATGTAAGAATTTTATCATCCAAGCCAGGAGGAATACGTTTTGCACGTGTCTCAAGAAGTTTTTGTGCACTTTGTTCAAGTATTGTTTTTACTTGTTCTTCTGAGATTCCAAATTTGAATGCTACAGACGATAGACTGATATTGTTACACAAGATATTTGTTCCTTCAAAATTTCCACCATCTGTTACATCATAATAAAGACAAAAAATGTCGGCGTCTTTGCCTAGAATCCCCTCAATCTCATTTTTTTTCCATACATAGTATTTTCCTTCCTCGCCTTCAGAGTCTGCATCTTGTGCAGAAAAAAATCCGCCCTCTTTTGATGTCATCTCTTTTAAAACGTAGTTGAGAGTCTTTTTTACAATGTCAAGATAAAATGGATCTTTTGTTAACTGGTAAGCTTCTACATATACCATTGTGACAAGTGCATTATCGTAAAGCATTTTCTCAAAGTGTGGAACAAGCCATCGTGCATCAGTAGAGTATCTATGAAACCCACCACCTATCTGATCAAATATTCCTCCTCGTCCCATCTTTGTTAGTGTCTTTAACACAAATTCTTTGAATCGTGAAATGCCAGAAATCTTGTAGTATCTTAGCAAAAAGGAAAGATTTGCTGAGTTTGGAAATTTTGGCGCACTCCCAAATCCACCAAAAACTGGATCACCTATCTGAATCAGGTTCATTGCAGCTTCATCTAAAATTGATTTATCAAGTTTTGTTGGAGTTGTTATTTGCTCAGTTTTTTGTAATGTGCTAAGAAAATTTTCTGCGGCTTTTTGAATATCTTGTGGTTTTTCCGTCCATGCCTGTGAGAGTTGCCTTAGTATGCTACCAAATCCTGGCCTTCCATAGGAGTCAAGTGGAGGAAAGTATGTTCCTACATAGAAGGGCTTTTGATCAGGCGTAAGAAAGACGCTTAATGGCCAACCTCCTTGTCCCGTTGCAATTTGGCAAGTCTTTTGGTATATATCATCAATGTCAGGTCTTTCTTCGCGATCAACTTTGATGTTGATAAAATTCTCATTCATTATTTTTGCAATCTCTTCATTTTCAAACGATTCATGTGCCATAACATGGCACCAATGACATGAGCTGTAACCTACGCTAAGAAAAATGGGTTTGTTTTCCTCTCTTGCTTTTTTTAATGCGTTTTCATTCCATGAATACCATTTGACTGGATTGTTGGCATGTTGTAGTAGATATGGACTTGTTTCATGAATTAGACTGTTTTCTGCCACTAGAATTCTTTGTATTAATTTGTATTTGTATGTACTTGGTATTTTTGGTATTTGTAAAGTGAAAAAAGGAATTGTGCTTAGAGTTCCATAACTGATTTGACACGCATGTTCCAATGTTTTGAATTAATGTTTGCGTGTTCTTTGCAAATAAACGCAGTATCGTTTGGTTCAGAACCACATTCGTATTCAAGCACATAGTCGGCTTTGTTCATGCATTCTGGTATTTCGCATGCTGGATTCATGCTCATTATTGGTCAAGTGTATGTTGGCATTTAGCTGATTTACAATACAGCTCATCAACATGTTTTGAACCGTTTGGTGGATTTGTTTTTACCCGATCTATGCCAGAAACAAAATCAGGCAATGTAAAAATATTATTCCATATGATACTTTTGATATGGGCGAAAAGATGCGTGCAATGGTTTTAACAAAATTAGCCCCAATTGAGACAAAGCCTCTAAAACTACAAATGATTGACAAACACAAAATAACAGACCAAAATGAGATACTAATCAAAATTGAGGCATGTGGTGTATGCCACTCACAGCTACATGGTATTGAAGGAGACTGGCAAAAGTATGGTTTTCCACCAACTCTTCCAACAGTTCCAGGACATGAAATTGTTGGAAAAGTAGTTGAGACTGGAAGCAAGGTAAAAAAGTTCAAGATTGGTGACAGGGCTGGAGTTTCTCCGCTTATGGGGTCTTGCAGAAAATGTGAATATTGCAAGGCAGGAAAAGAAAACCTATGTGATTCAATGGATGTGCTTGGCGAATCTCTGCGAGGCGGATATGCAGAGTATGTCAATGTTCATGAAGACTTTGCGACAAAGATTCCTGATTCCATGAAGCCAGAATATGCTGCTCCCTTGTTCTGTGCTGGAATAACAGCATACAAGGCTGTAGTTGCAAGCGAGCCAAAAGAGGGGAAAAAAATTGCAATATTTGGGATTGGCGGAGTTGGTCACATGGCAATCCAGTTTGCCAAGATAAAGGGGTGCAAGGTAATTGCAATTTCAAGAAACAAAAAACATCTTGATGTTGCAAAACGTTTGGGTGCAGACCAAGTAGTTACATACAAAGAAAACCAAAAAGAGTTTTTAAAAGAATTATCAGAAAAAATAGGCCCCATTGATGCAGCAATTGTCTTTGCTCCTTTGGAGGCCGTAGCAGATTCTGCAATCAAGTCTGTAAAAAAAGGCGGGCTTGTTGTTATGGCAACTTTATATCAGGATATTCGTAGCTTTGATGTCACACAAGAAAAGACAATCAGGGGAACAATTATTGGATCAAGAACTGATATGGAAGAAGTTGTAAGATTGGCTGCAAAACACAAACTGGAGGTAGTTTATCAAACCTTCCCATTGGAGCAGGCAAACGAAGTTTTAGCAAAATTAAAAAAATCAGAAATAGAAGCACGGGCTGTTCTTATTCCATAATTAATTTTTTAAAAATTGCATTTATCTTAAATAAAACTCGTGTTTTCATCAAGATGTGAATTGTAGACGATGCCATCACACATATGAGGCTCATCAATCATCTCAAGAAAGCACATCCATTTTAAAACTTGGAAAATGCCAAATACCATACTGTACCTGCAATGAATATCTTGATGCAATGAGCCAAATCGATGAGGAATTACTGTAAAATCAATAGTTCATATAGAAAATCAAAAGAAAAAATTCTATGAAAAAGCATCTGCCTTCTGATGAGATGAAAAAGGATCTTGATATTCTTTTGTCAAAGATTAATGCTTTGGAAGTTTCAGCGCCAGATGATTATCAAAAAGGAATCATCAAAGTTCTACGTGCTTTAGTTGAAGGACAAATTCATTCAGTTAATGAGTTTGAGCATTTGAAAAAGGCAATAGATCTTGTCACACTCCAACTTTTTGAAGTAAAAAACAAAACCAATTCATGATTTTACTACAGTATCACTTAACCCACAGCCACTACATTTCATAAGAATACTATTTTCAAGCTCCTTTGCTTTTTGCATTTCAGAGCCACAGCAGGGGCATTTCATGTAGATATTTAACAAAATAGCATTATTTATGATGACTAGCTTTCCATATTGCAGATTGGCATGTATCGTGTCACTGTCTTTTTTACAATTTGTTCTCTTTCTTCTTTTTGTGAGCCCCACATTGGATAAATGGCCAAGTATAGGTTTTCGTAGGATCCTCCATGAGAAACCCAACACTTGAATTTTTCATTTTTTGTGAAAAAATTCGCTTCGTTAGTTTTGTCTGACTCACTAACATACAGAATGTTAAAAGCATCTTTTATGCGTGAAAATAAGACATAAACAACCTCCTCCATCGGCGGTCCCCATTCTGAAAGCTTTATTGGCCCAAGAAACTCGTAATGAAGAATTTGTATAGTCAAACATTTTAAGATTAATGTTACTAACTTTTCTGTTTTCCGTTTGCAATAACTAATAAAAGAATAAATTCCTCCAATAAGGCTGTTCAGCAAATGAAAGATCCTCACAACTACAGAAAGGTTGGTTACTCTATGATTGTAGTTGCCGCCTCATTGGCCATAATAGGATTAATTGGATTAGCAATTGGTCATGATGTATTATTTGGAGATAGAATTCAACGAATGAAAACAGAGCAGTTCAATGAATGCAAAGCAAATGGAATGGTTGGCGAAGACTGTGAAAAGTATGTAAAGATGCTAGAAGAGATGGAAAGAAGTTCCATACCATAAAATATTTGATTTTAAAAAAAGCCGTTTTTGTAATCTTCCCACATGTTAAGATTTGAAGTGAGTCTGTTCATCTGAAAGAGTGAACCACCTATTATTCCAGATTGATAAAATGTATACAAGTAAATTTCTGAATTTGTTGGATCACTGTGTGAAAGGCTCAAGGCAATCATCGTAAAAAATACAAAAGTTCCAACAAAGGTGAAGAGACTGTTTATTTTTCCGCCCAAACCGACAATTCGTTTTGTTGCAGATCCCATCAATGTAATGCTTGATACAATTAAGAATGTGGTACCACCATTTGATGTGACAAGATCATTAAACCATGGAATTAGCCCATCGTTTAAAAGTGAAGCATCAGGCATCATGCCACCCCCACTTAATGCAAAATTTACAGAGCTAAATAGACCCCCAATGACAAAAAAGAACAACAGTATTTTCACAAATCCTCGCTTAAACGGACTACGAATTTCAGCTGGATTTACAACCTTTTGCGTGATTTTCATTCCATAAATGAATCCTATTGCAAAAGATGGTGCAAACATGATGTTTATCAAAATTGGAGACTCTCGTCCAATTCTTACAATGTCATGATGAAATACAAAAAATAATAGTAAAGCAGAAGCAACGGCTACACTAAAAATTATGAGGTTTGCATTTCGGTATATATGCGACTCTTCTGTAAGGTTGTCGTTCCAGTTGTACACGTAGCTTTCTGGTTGAAAATGAATTAAAGAAAAGGTCAAAAAATCATTTGTTTAATTAATCAATTCTATTTACCTTTAAGCCATAAGGTACGTATCTATGATAATAAAGCTGCCAATCTCAATAATTGTAATTGGTGTCATAGTCATATCATTTGGAATAATATTTCATCTTCAGGGTCAAGGAGTAGTTGGCCCTCAAGAGTCATTTATGTATGAAAATCCAAACTGGATAACTTATGGTCAACAAATTGCAGTTATTGGAATGCTGATTATTGGTGGAGGAATAGGGGTAAAAATTTACTTTACAAAAAAACGTTAGCTTATAACTCTTAGCGTGACAGTTGAGCGGATTTTTTCTAGTTTTCTAATCTTTGCTGCGATTAGTTCATTCATCTTGCTCTCATTTTCTGTTTCTGTTTCAACAACTAGATCATAATCTCCATATGTTATAGTAACATCTTTGACTCCATCTATTTTTTTTAATTGTAAAAGAAGATCATGTTCTGTTCCTATTTCGCAACTCATCAAAACATAGGCTTTCTCCATCGGTATTAATTTAGTGCATTTAACCTATTAGTATATCTACATTGTATGGCAAACACGCCAAGGGTTTTTTTCTAGATATTTTTGATGATATTCTTCTGCCTTGTAAAACGTTGAAACTGGTTTTATCTCAGTTACAATCTCTTTGCCAAATCTTTTCATTGCTTCATCTTGCAGTTTTTCTTTCATCTTTTGTGCAACAGATTCTTGTTCTTGTGTATGATAAAACACAGCCGACCTATATTGTTCGCCAACGTCAGGACCTTGTCTATTAAGAGTTGTTGGATCGTGATTACTCCAAAAAATCATCAATAGATCTTCATAAGATGTGATTGATGGATCATATTCTACCTGAATGGCCTCTGCATGACCTGTCGTGCCTGAACAAACATCCTCGTAGGTTGGATTTTCAAACGCTCCACCAGTGTATCCTACCATTGTAGAGCTAACGCCTTTTACTTTTCTGAATAATTCTTCGACTCCCCAAAAACATCCTGCTGCAAAAGTCGCCTTCATGATCATAGTTTACCTAGTTCTTTTAATAAACTCTAAGACTAGAATCCTGCCAAAATTGGATCTGTTGGTTTCATAATTTCTCGCAATAGTATGGTGGCAAATGACCCTCGTGAAAGTGTAAAGGATACGGTATTGTCATTTATGGTATAATCATCAATTTTTACAGATACGTGTCTAAAACCACCTTCGTTGCTTGCCTCTTGCATTTCTTTTATGAAAAAATCCTTTGGTGAAATTTCCTCTTCTTTTAAAATTTTTGATATTTGGTAATCAAATCTTGTCTTCTTAAAATATGAATAGCCAACAAATGGGACCGCTAGTAACTGACTAGGATCGTTAACAAATCTTCCAATCAGACCATTTTTGTCATAACACACATCGTTTTCTTTTGGCATAAACAAATCTTCGCCGTCTAAAAATGCCATGCTCAGAGTTTTATTAAAAATAAAAGACTGATAGGCTTGAATGTAAAGTCTTCTAATTGAAATTGGCAATGCATGAATCGCAGTTAATGGATTTCCATGTTTTAGAAGCTCGCTAACAACAATTCGTTCAAGATCCATTTGTGGTGGAATTTTTTCAGCAAGTTGTTGTAAGGCAGATTTGTCTGCTAGTTGTTGCCTCAGTTCATTGTTTTCTTGAGAATCATACTCGGATGTAAAATTCAAGAGCAAATTTACTGCTTCATCAAAATTTCTCTGCACTATAGATTTGCCAATTTTGTGAGTAACTGGCCTTTTTGTGCCAAATCTCTGATATCCGTAAAAGTTTAGAATTTTATCAAATTCTGAAAATTCTGTAATGTTTGACTTTGCATCAGTTATTTTAATTGTAAAATGGTTTCCAATCATATCTTTTTTTGATAATGGTTTTTGGACAAATCCGATTCTTTTCAATGAATACTTTTTGTCTGTTATACTGTCAACTGATTGTGATTTGTTCATGGAACAAGCGTATTGTTCTGTTGTTGCTGCAGCATCTTTTAGGCCAAGTGCTTTTAATCTTAAACCATGCTTTTTGAAAACATCATTTAATGCATGATGTGTGTCAATTCCGTGTTTTTTTAGTTTGTAAACTGTATAGCCAGGTTTTTCAGTAATTGATGATTCTGCTTTTTTTGATAAAACCTCTAATACTATAAAATCTTCATTTTGAGTCCTGATTTTTCCTCCACAGCCAGAAAACTTTGTACTGTATACTAGAATTCCAATTTCTTTATCGATTTTAGGTATCACTTTTCTATGATTATGGTGACAAACTGAGAAACTGACACCTCATCATTTTGTGCACCTAAAAGAACCTTGTATGTACCAGACAATGCGTTGTTGTTTGCTTCAACTGTTACTGAAATTGACGCTGGTTCATTTCCAGATATTTCTTGCTCATACTTATCAAAATCAACTACGATATCTGAGAATTGTGCGGTGTTAGATGAAGTAAATGATATTTTTCCAGCTGATGATGGAATAACTTTCATTGAAAGTTCTGCTTTCTCTCCTTTTTTCAAAGTAATTTCAGTTTGGTCTAGTTCGATTTGAAATGGAAGAGGAATTGAGGTATCAAGAACAGCAATATTGTTTTCAACCCACTCTGTAAACCATATTTTGTCATTTTGAATTGTAAAATCAAATACTTGGGC
>ERZ1292645.775-Hain-H14-02um-R2-775-length-10545-cov-4_pt1 | contig 10545 bp, 8 predicted proteins | sample MGYA00564401_ERZ1292645 | MGnify/ENA primary metagenome ERZ1292645 (study PRJEB36523, sample SAMEA6512644) | groundwater metagenome | collected 2019-01-09 | study: AquaDiva: Metagenomics assemblies of 32 groundwater samples | reverse complement strand
CGCGCCTCCTGAAATGTCAGAAGAACTACTGCTGGAAAGGGTCGTTTCCAGCCCGGGGGTATTGATGATGCCGAAAGTTTTATTGCTTATATCGTAGGTCTTGTTGTCAGACAATAAGGCCTCAACCGCGTAATTATCGCCAGTTATAATGTTAGATGGCACTGTCCATTCGTATATGACTGTCTCATTATTCCTTTCGTTTGTAATGGCGCGTCCTATATATTGAACAGCTTCATATTTGGTCTTGACTTTGCGCAAAAGCCAGAGAGAAACCGGTTCTTTTGTCAAGTTGCTTTGAAAAACAACAGATTGTCTAGCCCCTGTTTCCCACTTTTCCCCGCCGTTGGGAGAAATAACGGTGACATAAGGAGTTGTCGTGGCGGTTGAAGATGATGAGGATAAAGACAATAAAGATAAAGATGACGATGACGATGACGATGACGATGACGATGACGATTTGGCGACGGAACTTGCGCCGATAGAACTGGAATAAGAATTATTTTCCGCCAAACTGTCATATTTGTTTCTTGAAATTTTTCCGAAATAGCCGGAAGCGGGCGTTATGTAATTTTTGGCCTGCCATCTGCTTACGGCCGATTTGGTGACGCCGCCGAAATAACCGGTTATTGGCTCTTTCTTTGGGAAAAATCCCTCGCCAATCAAGTAACTTTGCAAGCAAGAAACATCGGCTCCTTTTGAATTCAACCACAGGTCGCGGGCAAAACTGCACCTTTCCGACGAGGCCTGCGGCGCGCCTTTAGGAGCGCTGGAAGAACTGGCGCTTGCATTTGAGTTGTTAATCACAGAATAACTAATTTTATCGCCAACTTCAACTCCATTGTCTTTATAGCCCTCAAAATTAATTGTATAAACGCCACTTTCCTTAATGGGCGCCGCTAAAATTGGATTTATTGCGTTGTCAGATTCTATAATCAAGTGATACTCCGCGCCAAACCACCCCATTGGACCTTCCTGCCACACATTTCCTTTATAAACGCCAATTTTTAACAGTTTTCCTTTTGAGTTGACAGAAATAGTCAAAGATTTACCGGCCTTCATATAAATTCTGCGCCTGGTTCCTCTGTCGTTTTCATTGGCGTTATCGTCACCAAGAAAAATAGTTTCACCTGAATTTTTTAATACCAACTCATCCACATATCCATTAAGATTATTATCAATCCCGTCTTCAATAAACTCGTAATCATAAGGATTAACTAAATTATTATTGTCATCCGGGTCCAGCCCCGTTACAAAGCCGTCAGAATCGGCGTCTATGGCAACAACCGGCGTCACAAAAGGAACATGCCAATAAGACAACTGCGCGTAAAAAGCGTCTCTTTTTTGGGGGTTGGATATACTGTTGGCCAATTTGAGATAAAATTCTTCGGCTCTGGCGTAGCCGTCCGTATTAGTTTTGTTTCCATCATAATTTTTAACATAACTTCGAAATACGGATTTGATTCCATTCCAATTACCCTCTATGTTTTTAACCAAAAGTAAAAACCCGTCGTTTGTTACGCTTTCGTACCACGGCGTGCCGGAAGTAATTTTTCTTAAAGTACTCATCATATTGGCTTGATGACGAATAAACTTATCTTTAGTTAAACCTTCTCCGCCGGAAGGATCGGTAAGCCAGTCGCGCAAATAATTAGCCGCCGCTTCAAAATTGTTGGCAGTATCAAAACTATAAACAAACGGATAAGCTTGAGTGAAAATATGACCAAGTTCATGATTAAAAGCAGTGGGGCCTTGAACATCTGAAATATCCTCATAACACTTAACATTCATGGGGTTGCTGGCGTCTGCACAGTATTGGTAGTTCGGGTCTGACGGATAATCAACCCCTATCGCAGTTCCATATTTTGTATAATCGGCGTCAAAAAATTTTTTATATTTGTTAAAGATATCATTGAAAGCCGCTTGATAAGCCAAAAAATCAAGATCTTCTTTTTTGACATTGACGCCGCCCGCTTCAAAAACATCCGGGAAAGAAGATTCTAATAAATACTGTGCCCGTTTTGGGCCACTGGCGAAGTTTTTTCTTTGGTTATTTTATAATGAACAGTCATATTAGAAGGAGCTTCACTCAAATTAGATTTGAAAACAAGCGTGTATATTCCGCTCGCGAAAGTGTGGAATTCCATTTCTGGATTTATATACGAATCAACGACCCTGGAAACTAATAGATGGTCTTCACGATTTACTCCCCACTGATCTCCTTCACGAAAGTCGCCTTTGTATCCTCCTCTATCGCCCCGCACCACGAAAAAAGAAACCGGTTTTTCCGCTGTGACCAGGAAATGAAAAAATTTGCCAATATCGTCCTTTTTAACCTCGAATTGCAATAAAGTAGTTTCATAAGAAGATTCCTTATAACTTTGACCTACCAGCAAATCGCCCTCAGTTGGCGGAAAGATTAAATTTATCAAAGAAGTTGTCGTCGCGGTGGGGACATTGTTGGATTCAGAAACGGCCAGGAGATTGTATTCATAGGTCCTGCCTTGAGAAACGGTGTCGTAAGTGGCGGGTAATAACAAGTTTGTTTTATAACCGTCTTTTATGCCCGCAAACGTTACGGAACCATTTTTAGGAATCCTTATGGGGGAATATTCAAAAAAGTTGCAGGCCGTAAGGTCAATTCCACTTTTATGACAAGCATAAAATCCACCTGTTTCATTCAAAACTACGCCATCAAAATCACCCTTAAAAACTATTTTTCTTAAATCAACGTCTTCTACGCCGGTTTTTTCCGTTATTTGCAAGGTCAAGATATTATTTTTATCCGGTATGGTTTTTAAAGAAAGTTGCCCCACCTTTAAAGAATTATTTATGGTGTTGGCGGTTCCGGCAATGGGCAAGCCGGATATTAAGGGCGATTGGCCGTTGTTTTGCCAAGACGCTTTTATGCCAGTAACATCAAAAGATGCTACTTGACCGGCAAAATTTTTTAAATCATTTATCGTTGAAGCGGCAATTTCAAATTCAACCTTGTCGTATATAGCGCCGAGATTGTTTTTTATGCGCGCCTTGCCTTCCGAATTTATCATCCCTGAACCGACGACTCTTTCTTCGTCAATTTCACTTATACCAAGTGATTTCTTCCCTATCAACAAAACATGTTCAAAAGCGGAAGAATTAGCAATGCCGATTAACGACACTTCCACTTCGTCCAAAAAATATGGTTCTCCCGGATAATCTATGGAAAATCTGGTAAAGGGAGTTATCGCCGACGGCGGGGCAAGGGTGGCTTTTGGTTGCTCAACGCCTATGACTTTGATTTCCGTGGCCGCCGAGGTGTGCTGGATAAACACAAATCCGGCAAGGAAAAAAATCCTGCAACTTTTAAGAAAAATTTTGTCTTCATAAGATACTTATTAAATTAATAATAAGATTAACTATATAAATTTTAGCAGGGGGGGGCTGGTTGACAAGAAGTTTTCTGTGTATATCATTAATGGCATCAATCCCGCCGAAAGCGGGATAATTTTATAAACAAGCAAAATATATGGATTTAAAAGCCCTGCAAGCCGCCTTGCAACAATTGGAAACGGAAAAAGGCGTGTCCAAAGACAAAATAATCAAGACGATTGAGGACGCGCTGTCAGCCGCTTACAAAAAAGATTTCGGCAAAAAAGGCCAAATAGTCCACGCCAAGTTTAACCCGGAAACCGGCGAGATGTCGTTTGCCCAGATAAAATACGTGGTTGACGAATCAATGCTTAAAACGGAAGAGGACGCGAGCGATGAAATTGAAGAAGAGGAAGTTAAGGAAGGCGAAATAAAAAAAATTCGCTTCAATCCCGAACATCACATAATGCTGGAAGAGGCCCGAAAAATAAAAAAGAACGCCCAAACCGGCGACGAGATAATTTTCCCGCTGGAAACAAAAGACAATTTTGGAATGATAGCGGCTCAAACCGCCAAGCAGGTCATCATTCAAAGGATAAGAGAAGCGGAAAAGGAATCAATCTACGGCGAGTTCAAAAATCGCCAAGGAGAAATAATAAGCGGAATAGTCCAAAGAATGGAGGGCGGAAACGTTTTTGTGGATTTGGGAAGAGCCACCGCCATCTTGCCGCATGACGAACAAATAAGAGGAGAGAGATACAGAATCGGAGAAAGGACCAGGGCTTTGCTTTTCTTGGTGGAAGAAACTCATCGAGGAATCAATTTATTCCTGTCTCGCTCGCATCCGAAATTCATCGCCAAGTTGTTTGAAATGGAAATTCCGGAAATCGCCAGCGGAGCGGTGGAAATAAAAAACATCGCCCGAGAGCCGGGCTCGCGTTCAAAGATAGCCGTCGTCTCCAAGCAGGAAGGGATTGATCCGGTCGGCTCGTGCGTCGGTCAGAAAGGAGTCAGGATAAGCACCATCATTTCCGAATTGGGGGGCGAAAAAATAGACATTATTGAATGGTCCAACAATCCGGAAGACCTTATCGGCAACGCTCTTTCTCCGGCCAAGATAATTGAAGTCAAAGCCAACGATAAAACAAGAGAAGCGGAGGTAATCGTGGACGAAGACCAGCTTTCTCTGGCTATCGGCAAAATGGGTCAAAATGTCCGGTTGGCGGCCAAAATAACCGGCTGGAAAATAGATATTAAGTCCAGAGCGGGGGAAGTCGTGGCTCAGGCGAGCGAAGAAGGGGAAGTGACGGAAACAAAAAAAGAATAATAAAGTTTCACAATTAATAAAACAATCAAACCAAAATTATGTCATTGTTAAACATAAAAATTGGCGACCAGGCGCCGGAAATATTCAACGCCGTGGTGGAGATTCCCAAAGACAGCCAGAATAAATATGAGATAGACAAAAAAACGGGAATGGTTTATCTGGACCGGGTTCTTTATTCTCCGATGCACTATCCGGCCGATTACGGATTTATTCCCGAAACCAAATCCGAAGACGGCGACTCGGCCGACGTCATGATATTAGGAAACGACCCTCTTTTCCCCGGATGCGTCGTCAGGGTAAGACCAATAGGCCTGTTGAAAATGGTTGATGGCGGAGAACAAGACAACAAAATTCTCGGAGTGCAAGCCGACAATCCTCGCTTTGACAGCGTTAAAGACATCTCCGATATAGAAAAGTCTCACCCTCATCACTTGAAGGAAATCGCCCACTTTTTCCAGACTTACAAAGAATTGCAAAGTAAAAAAGTGGAAATAATCGGCTGGGACAACGCCGAAGCGGCTAAAAAAGAAATCGCCAAAACGAGAAAAATGTATTTATGATTCTTTGACGGCTTGTTTTTTGCGGTAATTGATATCGTCAAGAATTTCTATAATCAACGCCGCCAGAGGAATGGCCAAAAGCATCCCAAAAAATCCGCCGACTTGGGCGCCAATAACCAAAGACAGAATGACCATGACGGAAGGCACTCCTACGATTTTCCTTACTACCAGCGGATAGATTAAATGATTTTCAAATTGCTGGATGATGACGTATAAGATGCCGACTTCCAAAGCCAGAAAAGGATTTTGAATCAAGGCGACCATTATCGGCGGAATGGCCGATAAAATCGGGCCAAATATCGGTATCAGTTCAAAAACAGCCGCCAATAAAGCGAAAGTTAGCGCGTATTCAATCTGCAATAAAGTAAGCCCGATATACACCAAAACGCCGACGATAAAGCCGAGCAATATCTGGCCCTGAAGCCACAAGCCGATTTTGCTTTTCCATCTTTGCCACAAACCGATGGCGTAATTTTCGTGTCTGGCCGGAACGACTATTTTTAAAAAATTTTCCACCCCTTTTTCCTGCATAGACAGATAGAAAGACAAAACGATGATAAGAATGAAAGATACCGCCCCGCCAAAAGCGGCGGAGGCAAGACTGAAAAATCCGGCGGAAAAACCGTTGATGTAATCGGCTATATTGCCCAAGAAACTGCCCAGGGCGTCTCTGATAAAAAGCGGCAGATTGCCAAAAATTTTGTCCACCGTTCCGGCTTCAAACGGCTTTTCCAAATAAGACGGGAATTTTTCGGTAAAAGAAGTCAGTTCTTTAAAGGCGGTTGGTACAATAAGATAAAACATTCCTCCGAGAAAAACAAAAGCAATCAGATAAACAAAAATAACCGCTAGAACCCTTGGAATTTTTCTTTTTTGAAACCAGGTGGCGGCCGGGTCAACTCCGGACGCAATGACCAAAGAAAACAGGACGGCCATCATTATGTCTCTGATAAAATACAAAAAAGCGACCATAACAAGTACGGCTATCACTTTAATAACCGTGCCGGTTGTAATCGTTATTGAAAATTTTTTGTCGTTCATTTTAATATTTAAATTTTAGCCAGTATTTTCTTATAAAGCTCGCTGGTTCTCGCGCCTCCTTCGTGCCTGCCTATAGCCGACAGATTTAATCTCTCCGGTCTGAATAATTCTTTGGCGATTTTAAAAATTTCTTCTTTTTTAACCGCTTCTATTTTTTTCAGAATGTCCGATGGTTGCTTTATCTTATTATAGAACAATTCCTGGCTGGCCACAAAATGGGCTATCTCGTCGGAGGCTTCAAATCTCAAGGCGGTCTGCCCTCTTAAATAACTTTTGGCGGAATCCAAATCGTTTTGAGAAATGTCGCCCTTTTTTATTATAGAACAGATGGAAACGATATTTTTAACTACTGCGCCAAGCTTATGATGAGGAACGCCAGCGGCCATTCCCAGATAACCGCAATCCCTAAGCTGGTCGCTCCAGGAATAAACATAATAAGCTAGCCCCAGTTTTTCCCTTATTTCCAAAAATAGGCGGGAGGAAGCGTTGCCTCCCAACAATGTGGACAGCAGGTCTAAGGCGTATCTTTTCTCGTCATACATATTATAAGCCCTAACCCCTAAAGCCAAGTGGGTTTGGTCGGTTTCTTTGTTGAAAATTTTAACTTGTGTTTCTTTTTGAAATATTTTGGCTTTGACAAAACCCTTGTTCTTTCCTTTTTTAACTGGGCCGAAAGATTGGCTTATTTTGGCGAAAACTTTTTCTTTGTCAAAGTTTCCCGCCGCCACAACCGCCATATTTTCGGAAAGATAATTTTTTGCTTCGTAGTTTATAATGTCTTCTCTTTTTATTAACGCCACCGACTTTTTGCTTCCGGCGATGTCCCAGCCCACGGGCTGATCGCCAAAAAACACGCTTTCCATAATTTCTTGGACTTTTCGCCGCGGGTTATCTTCATACATGTCTATTTCTTGGAAAATTACGCTTCTCTCTTTTTCCATTTCTTCTTCCTTAAACAACGGCTCCAAAAGTATGTCGGAAACAATATCCAAAGCGACGTCAAAATCTTTGGCCGAGGCCTTGACCCAGAAACCGGTCGCTTCTTTAGTGGTAAAGGCGTTGTGGTCGGCTCCTATTTTGTCCAATTCCCCGTGGACTTGGCCCGGCTTCGGCCGATTTTTGGTGCCCTTGAAAAACATATGCTCCAGAAAATGGGAAATGCCGTTGATTTTTTTTGTCTCATAGCGCGACCCGACGCCGACCAACACCAAAAGCGTCATCGCTTCCGTATTGTTCATCGGCGCCAAAATCACCCTCAATCCGTTATCTAAAACTTTTTTCTCAAAATTAATCATCAGTTGAATTTACTTTACAGCAATTTTTTTATACAAATAAGATATTCTTTAAAATTATTGAAGTTATTCTTCAATTTTTCTATGAAAGTTTTTTTATCCAAACTGTCGTATTTATGAACAACCCTGTTCCTCAAGCCGACGACGGGCGCAATTTTAACCGCAAAATCTTTAGGCAACAAATTATTGTCCGACAATGTTATAAAAGTGCTCTGCAAATCATCGGGGACAACCAGTTTTTTCTCTTTTATAAAGTGAATATTGATGTCTAAAATAGTATCAACTATTAACTGCAAAAGTCTTTCGGCTGTGTGGTATTTAAAATAATCTTTCTTTATTTCTTCATCGGACATTTTGGTCACTATCGGCTCAAGTTCCGTCAAACATTCAATAATTTGATTTATTTTTTTCTCAACCAATTCTTTGTCAAACATATTTTAATTCTTTTTTATATTGATTAATTTTGTCATTCAAAAACTCCGACCTTATTTTAAAAAGCTTTTTTGTTTCAAAATATTTTTTAACGGCATTAATGACAAACTCGTTAAATAAAGATTTTCTTGATTCATGCGCGACAATGGCGCTGTCCGCGATTTCTTTTTGAAGAAGCGGCGGAGCGTTTCTTAAAGGAACAAGGTCAACAAAATTTGTTTTAAAAACTTGCATAAGCGCAATGGAAAGAGCGCTCTCTTCCGTTAAATCAAGGGGGCTGTCCGACAAATACGCGACATCAACATCGCTTTGAGCGTGCGTTTTGCCGATAGTTTGCGAACCAAACAACAACACCAAAGAAAGCCCGTATTTCTTGGCCAACTCCGCAATCCCTGGTTTTATTTTTTCTATATCCATGCAGTCTAACGATAACACGCCAACCAATTTTAGGCAAAATAAAAACCCCAAACGTAATATAAACGTTATAAAAGCTTTATGAAAGTCAAAAAAATAATTAAGGATAAAATGTTAAACAATTACCAATCCTGATTGGTAGTATTTGTTTATTGTGGCCATTTCGAGTGTTATTAAAACTTATTTTTTAGAAAACTAACCAATTCTTTTATCTTCACCCTTTCCTGTTGGCCGGTATCCCGGTCGCGGACGGTAACGGTGTCGTTTTCCAGGGTGTCAAAGTCTATCGTGACGCAATACGGCGTGCCGATTTCGTCTTGCCTTCTGTAGCGCTTGCCGATGTTGCCGTTGTCGTCAAAAACTATCGGCTGGATTTCTTTTTTCAGTTCCGCGAAAACTTCTTTGGCTTTTTTCACCAACTCCGGTTTGTTTTTCAAAAGCGGGAACACGGCAATTTTTATCGGCGCGATGTTGGGTTTGAATTTAAGCACCACCCTTTTCTCTCCGTTCATTTCGTCTTCCGTATAAGCTTCGCAAAGCAAAGCTAAAACAAGCCTATCCAGCCCAAATGACGGCTCAAAAACATGGGAGATAAAGTTTTCCTTGGTTTCCTCGTCATAATAAATCATGTTGTGCGCTTTTAAATCAAAATCGGTCCGATAAGCGAAACCAAGCAACTCGTCTCTTTTAAACGGATAATCGTATTGAAAGTCAATGGTCTTTTTGGAGTAGTGGGCTAAATCTTCCTTGGGAACGTCATACTCGTGGATACTTTCCTTTTTTATCCCAATGCTTTCCAGCCATTGTTTTATTTCTTTAACCCACCGGTCAAACAAAGGCCGCCATTCTTTTTCGTCTTTCGGGGGTTTGATGAAATATTCTATTTCCATCTGTTCAAATTCTCTGGCTCGGAAAATAAAATCTTTGGGAGTAATTTCGTTTCTAAACGCTTTGCCGACTTGGGCCAGGCCGAAAGGCAGTTTCGGATGAAAACTGTCTATTATGTTGCCGAAGTTAACGAACATGCCTTGGGCCGTTTCCGGCCGAAGATAAACTTTGCTGGCGGTGTCTTCCACCGGACCGGCGTTAGTTTTAAACATCATATTGAAATGCTTTTCTTCCGTTAATTCGCCGCTACACTCGGGACATTTTTTTTCGGCCAAATAGTCGGCGCGAAATCGTCGGTGACATCTTTTACATTCCACCAATGGGTCGGAAAATCCGGCAACATGACCTGACGCTTCCCAAACTTTCGCGTTCATCAAAATCGCCGCGTCTATTCCATACATATCGTCCCGTCCTTCAACAAACCTTTTCCACCACGAATTTTTTACGTTATTTTTTAGCGTCAAACCCAAAGGGCCGTAATCCCAGGTGCCAGCCAACCCGCCGTAAATCTCCGAACCGGGATAAATAAAACCCCTTCTTTTGGTTAATGATATTATTTTCTCCAATTTGTTTAATTCCTGCATTGTTTTATTCTTTCACTTTGTCGTCGCTTCCTTGAAATTGCGGGTCGCTGTTTAATTTGGCGGTCAAAGCCGGAATTTCGGCGAAGACATTTTCGCCAGTAAACGTATCTTGCGCTTCTACCATGGCTTTGTTCACTAGAATCGGCGTTTCTCCGACTTGGGTAAGGTTGGGCGAAAAAGAAATCTGGAAAGAAATTTCTTTGGCTGGCATTATTATGCCCGTTCCAGCCGGGATTTCTCCAACGTTCCCGGCAAGAGCCGCGGTTTTTTCATCAAAACTAAGATCCGCGTCTTCGGGGTTTATCAAGCTTTCCTTGCTGACATAAGGAGGCAAGGAAGCGATTATTTTGGCGTCCGATAAATCGTTGATATTGCCGGCCAAAGACCAAACCATGGTATAAGTTGTTTCCGTTCCGGCTTTGGGCGGAATTTCGCCCGTATTTTTGAACGCTCCGGAATAATAAAGGGTCTTGCCGGCAGTCTGAATCTTTGAACCTATTTTTATGTCCTTTTTAAGAAAATCGGAAATCTGCTTGTTTTCAAACTCGTCGGACGTGCCAACCCCGATTATTTTCGCTTCCACGGCGATGGAAAAATCTTTGTCTCCCTGTTTATAAACCGGCAAGGGATTTTTTACGGAAAATCCGAGACGGGCTTTT
>ERZ1292645.774-Hain-H14-02um-R2-774-length-10545-cov-4_pt1 | contig 10545 bp, 13 predicted proteins | sample MGYA00564401_ERZ1292645 | MGnify/ENA primary metagenome ERZ1292645 (study PRJEB36523, sample SAMEA6512644) | groundwater metagenome | collected 2019-01-09 | study: AquaDiva: Metagenomics assemblies of 32 groundwater samples | reverse complement strand
AAAATGCAAACTGAAAATGAAACCAGAAATTAAAACCCCCATCGCAATAATTAGAATTGTAGGCAAAGTAGGCCTTAATATAAAAATAAAAGAAACTTTAGACAGGCTTAGGATTAGGAAGAAATATAGTTGCATTGTTATTGAAGACCCAAATGAATCTCAATTAGGAATGATAAAATTTGTAAGTGATTTTGTTGCCTTCGGGGAAATTAACGACGAAACTTATAAAAAATTAAAAGAAATGCGAGGAAAAAAGGTAAATGGAAAATTAAAACCTTTTTTCAGACTCCATCCTCCAAGAAAAGGAATAGAATCGAAAAAACATTTTGGAGTAGGCAAGGGAGTGTTGGGGAATAATAAGGAGCATATTAATAAATTAATAGAGAGGATGTTATGAAAATCAAAAAATTAAATATATATTCAAGGTCAATAAAAAACTAAAATGTCATTAAATAAAACAAAAAAAAGAAAAAAATCTTCTAGATATCATGGAAGAAAAAGAGGAACTTGCGGAACTGGTGCAAGAAAAAAAATGAAAGGTTCAGGGCACCGAGGCGGAAAGGGAATGGCTGGAAGCGGTAAAAGAGCAGACCAGAAAAAATCTCTTGTGTTAAAACTTTATGGACACGGATATTTTGGAAAACAGGGAATAACAAGCAAAAAAACAGAAAGAGATAAAAGAAATAGAATAAATTTAGATTTAATCTATAAAAATTTAGAAAGTTTTGGAAATAAAAAAGGCGATTCTTATGAAATTAATTTAAATTCTTACAAAATTTTAGCAGGGCAATCAGAAATTAAAAAGAAATTAATTATTACCGCTCAAAGCGCATCTGAATCAGCAATAGAAAACGTCGAAAAAGCCGGCGGAAAGATTATTCTGCCTGAAGTTAGAAAGATTATGAAAACGCCTTTGGTTGAATATAATCAGAAGAAAAAACCAGAAAAGAAAATTGAAGAAAGCGGAAAAAAAGAGGGTAAAGAAAAAATTTCAAAAAAGGAAAGTGAAAAGAGTGAAAAAATCAAAGAAAAAAGTGAGTAATTATTCCTTAATTCTAAAACCTTGTTCAGACAAAATAAATAATTTTCCTTTAAAATTTTCAACAACACCAAACAATTTTGTTAAAGAAGAAAAAATTATATCAATTAAAGGCGGATGAATCTGAATAAATATAATTCTAGGGTATTCTTTTGGATTGAACAATCTTCTATTAATAAAATGCCGGTCAAAAGTTAAAATTATTCTTGATTCTTCCTTAGAGATTTTAGAAATTTCCTTATCTGTTGCCCCTAAAGAAATTTTTTTAATATCAAAGTCTTTTTCTTTTAATAATTCTGTTAATTTTGCGGGAATGTTTTCATCAGAAATAAATTTAATTAAGAGAGACATATTTTTCTTCTTCCATAACTTTTGATGCATAATTCAAAACAGACAATATAGCTTCTTTTGTTAGTTGAGGAAAATAATCTTTAAGAATTTCATGAATATTAATTCCTGCCCCAAGCAATTCTAATACCTGCCAAACCATAATTCTTGTTCCTTTAAAAACAGGTTTTCCTTCACAAACATTGCTGTCTGCTACAATAAAATCATTTAGTTTTATTTCCATAATAAATAAAGTAAAAAGGAATATTTAATGTTTTTGGTTGTTTTATTTGATAGGGAAAAGATAATTATTTAGAGAAAAATTCTTTTGTTTAAATTTTTATTCTCTTTTAACACAGCAATTCATCCACAAGGAATCTTTAAAGACATCACTTCGTTCGGTCTAAAAATCTTAAAAGAAGATTTTTAAACTAATTTTCTTATTTAGATATACAAAGAAAATGGATTTATCAAAAATTTTCAGTTTTATTCCGGAAGTTCAAAAACCTGAAGAAAAAAAATTAGGTTTTAATATAAAACTAAAATGGACTTTGATAGTTCTGGTGACGTTTTTCGTTTTAGCAAATATTCCTTTATTTGGACTTTCAAATAATGCTCTTGAAAGATTTGAATTTTTGGCTGTCCTTCTTGCCACTGATTTTGGAAGTATAATCTCATTAGGAATTGGACCTATTGTTATGGGTTCTATTATTTTGCAATTGCTTTCAGGTTCGGGAATATTAAACATTGATACAACAACGCCGGAAGGAAGGAAATTTTTTCAAGGAATTCAGAAAATTTTAGTTTTCTTTTTTATAATATTTGAATCCGTCGTCTATGTGGCAATGAAAGGTTTGGAAGCCATGCCCGGACTTGCGCCAATTTTAATTTTTCAATTAATCTTAGGGGGTTTAGCCATCTTTTATATGAATGAACTTTGTGAAAAATGGGGCTTTGGCTCAGGAGTCAGCTTATTTATCGGAGCGGGGGTTTCCTGGACTTTATTTACAAGCGCTTTTCAATTTATAAATCAGCAAGGAAGAAATTGTCTGATTGATTTTAACAACACTCCTTGTTCTGGAAAGATTTTTGTTTTAATTCAGTCTATTATTAATAAATATCCTGTAGAAATATTCTCTGCTCTTGCTGCAATTTTAGCGACAATTATTATCTTCTTAATAGTTGTTTGGGCTCAATCGCTAAAAGTTGAAATCCCATTATCATTTGGAAGAATAAGAGGCTACGGCGTCAAGTGGCCATTGTCATTTTTTTATGCTTCAGTAATTCCAGTTATTTTAACTGCAGCGTTAGTTGCAAATATTCAGTTGTTTGGAGGACTAATAGAAAATTGGAGAGGAAGTCCAACATTTTTAGGACAATTTGTTGGAGGTCAGGCAGTTTCCGGTTTGGCTTTTTGGATAGGTTCAACTAATCTGCTAGAGTTATTTATAAGGGGTGGATTTTTGTGGAAATATTTACTTCAAGGATTAATACATATTATTTTTTATATGGGATTAGCAACTTTATTCTCGGTATTTTGGGTTAAAACAGCAGGAATGGATGCAAGAAGCCAGGCTCAAAAAATTGCTGCTTCAGGGTTGCAGGTTGCAGGTTTTCGACAGGATATAAGAATTTTAGAAAGTATTTTAGAAAGATATATCATGCCATTAACAGTTATGGGTGGCGCTGCAATTGGATTATTGGCGGCTACAACAGATTTGTTTGGAGCTTTAGTTTCAGGAACTGCTATTTTATTAGTCATTATGATTTTCCATCAGTTTTATCAAAATATTGCGCAACAGCATATGACTGACATGAATCCTGGAATGAGGAAGTTTATGGGGGGCGATTAAAATGGAAAACGAAAAAATAAATGAGCCTGAAATAATAAAAAATAAATCTGCGAAGGAAGGAGGTTTTGGATTAATTATTTTTATTTTATTAATTTCAATGGTGATTGCTTCTTTATGGGATAAAATTCCGACAATAAAAAATTCTGTTCATTATGCTTTAAATCCCAGCGCCGGATTTTTATTAAATTGGAATTTAAATATCGGGATGTTAATTGTGGTTTTTGCAATTACTTTATTGACAACGATTGTGCAAAAATACGGAACAAATCAGGAAGCTTTAAAAGAATTGAAAAAAGAGCAAAAAGAAATTCAAAAGCAAATGAAAGAATTTAAAGCTCATCCTGAAAAATTAATGGAATTGCAAAAAAAACAATTTAAATTAATTCCAAAACAAATGAAATTAAGCATGCGCGCTATTGCTTATACATCCATCCCATTTATTTTATTTTTTAGATGGTTCGGAGATTATTTTATTGAAGCTGAAAAATTAGCAGGAGAACCTGTTAAATTATGGTTAGGCATGAGCTGGTTTTTATTTTATCTTTTATTTGCAATAGTTTTTGGAGCGATACTTAGGAAATGGTGGGATGTTGTTTAAAGATTTTCTAAACCAAAAAAGACTCATTAAATCATGGAAAAAAATAACGAACAAGAAATGGCATTTAAGTTTCAAATGCTGGAACAGCAAATAATGGCGATTCAGCAACAATTACAAGCTGTTGAACAAACACTCCTCGATATGACTTCGCTGAATATTGGATTAGATGAAATTAAAACAGATAAAGAAATTCTTGCTTCAGTTGGCGCAGGGATATTTGCTAAAGCAAAACTTCTTTCAGAAGAACTAGTTGTTGCAATTGGAGATAAAAATTATATTAAAAAATCAATTCCTGAAACCAAAAAATTAATTCAAGAGCAAATTAAAAAATTGGAGAAAGTTAAAGAAAGTTTAAATGGAGAATTAGAAAAAATTAATGAAGAGATAACTAAAATTATGATTGAGTATCAGGGAAAAAATAATATTAAGAATTAACTAATCTTCCTCACAAATTTATTATTAATAATCATTGTTCATCTTTATGATATAAATCTAAAATTTCTATGAGATTTTTATCTATATGATATTTATAAGAAAGTCTAAATGGTTTAATATAAACTTCTCGTGTTCCTTTTCTAACATTCCTCATGGGTTTTCCTGCTTCTGGATTTGTTTTTAGTTTTTCTAATTGTTTTAAAATTTTGGTCTTAAGTAATTTGTCTTTAATTTTAGAAAAAAATCTTTTGAAATTATCATCAAAGATAATTTCTACCATTTTTTCATTTCTTTAATGAATTTATCAAAATCCATTTTAATAAATTCCCCTCTTTCATGTCTCCTATATGCTTCTTCTGTTCTTCGAGCAAATTCTAAATCTTCTTGAAAATTTTTATCAAGGTCTGTTGCTTTTTTAATAATTAATTTTCCGTCGCTTTTGATAATCATTAATTTATCTCCTTCTTTTATTTCTTTTCTCATATCAGCTGGAATTACAATTTGTCCTTTTGAACTCATTCGTGTTATGCCTATTTCTTCCATAGTAAGACAAATCTTACTCTATATTTAAATCTTCCTATTTCATCTTCCCAACAAATTCTTTATACCCCATAACTCCCAACTCCGTTACAATTCCGTAAATATATTTTTTATCAACAAATTCAAAAGCAGGATTTTTTATTTTAATATTTTTTGGAGCTTTATCCCAAACCTCATTCAAATTTCTCTGTTCTATTAAAATTTTCTTTTTTGTAAATTTCCAGGAATCAGCAATAATATAAACTGGAATTTTTTCCTGTTTTGCAATTTTTGAAATTAGTCCGCTTCCAATTTTATTTATTATTCCGTTTTTTAAAAGCGCATCTGCCCCAAGAAAAACAATGTCCGCATCTTTGAGTGCAACTCCCAACGCTGAATCTATAAACATTGTAACTTTTATCCCGACTTTTCTTAATTCTTCAGCTGTCTTTCTTCCCTGAAACAGCGGGCGGGTTTCGGTATTATAAACTTCGTATTTTTTTCCTTTTTTATAAGAATAAATTAAAGCATTAACAACATTTGTTGAATGACAATGGGTAAAAACTATCTTTTTATTTTTAATTAATTTCAAACAATTTTTATTAATTTTTTCCTGGGCTTCATCAAAATGTTTTAAAAGTTTTTCATAAGGAATTTTTTCTGCCATTTGCAAAACATTCTGCATCATTGGTTCTGTTGGGCGGGAATTTAATAATTTTATTTTTGAAGATTTTGTTGGAATAAGAGAATAAGCTTTGAGCGCTGATTTTGCAATATTTCTTGCTCCCTGAATTTTAATTTTTTTTATATCTTTAATAATTTTATTAAATTCTTCTCTTTTGTTCATCTCAACAATAAGAAAAATGGTTATAAAAATTATTCTGTTCTCTTAAAATTTAATATGTTTCATCATCAGATAATTTAAATATCTCCTTCTTTTAGTCTTTTTATGTTTGAAGATATTATTCACCCAAAGAGAACTCAGAAAGGCCCTTGGAAAATGTTTTTTATCGGACTTATTTATGCGTCGCTGTCGCTTGTTTTAGTTCACTGGTTTTTTTCAAGCGACCCCGATTTATCAAAAGCTTCTGGAATGATGGTTGTTCTTTTTACAGTAATGTTCTCTTTGCCTTATATGTATTTTATTATTAGAAAAGAAGAAAAAGAAGATGAAACTATAGATGGTTTTAAGGGAGTTTGGAATGCTCATAAAGATGCATTATATGCATTCATGTGGCTATTCTTAGGATTTGTCGTTGCATTTTCTTTTTGGTATATTGCATTACAAGATGAAAATCTTTTAAATTTTCAACTTCAAACATATTGCAGAATAAATAATCCAGGAGACATAAATACTTGTATTGAGCAGTATGTTTTGGGATTGGATAAAGTGTCAGGCTCAGTTTTAAAAGAAACAAGATTGTTTTCTATAATTGAGAATAATATTTATGTAATGATTTTTACTTTAATTTTTTCTTTAATATTTGGGGCTGGAGCTATTTTTATTTTAGTCTGGAATGCGAGTGTAATCGCCGCAGCAATAGGGGTTTTTACTAAATATAATTTAAGTGAGATTCCCTTGGGAATTAGCAGATATATGATTCACGGATTGCCTGAGATAGGCGCTTATTTTGTAGCAGCCCTTGCAGGAGGAATGTTTGGCGTTGGATTTTTAAGACACGGAATAAAAGATGAAAGATTCTACAAAGTTTTACAGCACAGTATTATGTTATTATTTATTGCAATTCTTCTTATTTTCATCGGCGGAATTATTGAAGTTTATCTTACTCCTGTGCTGTTTAATTAAATTTTGATTAAACCGAATTTTCTTCCAATTTTTTCTAAAATTATCTCTAAAGAATGTTTATATTTTGCGAGATATCCATATTTTTTAGCATGTAAATGTAAATTTTTTCTTAATGCTTTTTTTAGAGATTTTTTAAAATTTTTAGGATTATTAAAACTCAATCCTTTAACTTCATACCAGGAAGTAAAAATTTCATCTAAGAAATGAGCATCAGAATCAGAAACCAAGGCTTCCCTATTCTTTTTTGCAAAGGTTTTTATTTTCTTCCAATCTTCAGGAAAATAGGAACTAAGTTCCAAAGCATCAAAATATTTTTTATTTTTTTCTAAGTCTTTTTTAGTAAGACTTATTTTTCTAACAAAAAAATGTGGAATATCAAACTTATGTAATGGATGATTTGCTATGATTATGCAATTTTGTTTATGCGCTGTTTTTAATACTTCTTCCAACTTTCTTTTTCTAATTTTTCCTTGGAATCCAATAATTAAAATATGCCCTTTATTTGTTTCAATTTCATCTGTCTTAACAAAATAAATTTTTTTATTATTTAATTTTATAGAAAAGAAATACTCTTGATGTTTTTTATTTACTAAATATTTTTTGGATAATAACTTTGTTGCTTCAACTAATTTTTTGTATCTTTCATCATCATTAAAATTGCTTATTCCTAAAACAATATTTCCTTTTCTTTTAAATAAAATTTTCAAAAGATTCTCTAAATATTGCTTTTTATTTGGTTTTGTTAAAATAAAATGAACAAAATTTGTTGTATGAGAATGCAATGAGACTTTAAAAGTTTTCATAAAAATAATAAGGATTTTTTGTTTAAATTACTTTTTATCCTAATGGAAAAATTTTATTGGCATGGAAATAAAAAATTTAATTAAATGCTTAAACCTAATTCATCTGGTCTTTCTGTTTCAAATTTTTTAGAACCAAGTTTTTCAGAAGCGATTATCTCTGCTAATTCTTTTAAATGTTTGATAGCACCAAAAACAGAATTTTTCATTTGCTTACAATTATCTAAATTAGTATTTCTGACAGAATCTTTTAATGAATAAATAAAATTTCCAGGATTTTTCACATCAAGTTTATCAATTTCTGTCCAACTTGAACCTAATTCATCTATAGAATGTCCGTCAGAAGAGGCTATTGCTCCTAAATTAGGGAAATCTTTTTTTATTTTCTTATAAAATTCTTGCGCTTTTTTGTTTGCATTGCGGGGAAAAGGACTCATAGGCAACCCAAAAGCAGATTCTCCATTATGAATTTCTATTGCATCAATGTATTCTAAGAGTTTTAGATTTTTTTCTAAATAATTTCCTATACCCTCAGTATAAAAAGGGTGGTCAGTAATTATTGTTCCGCAATTATCTTTTGCTTTTTTCAAAGTATCTTCCAAAGAAACTCCATTTTTCAAGTGAATATCATAACCTAAACCTAAAACTAATAAATGCCCTTGTTTTGTTGTCACCTCTTGACCTCTAACAATCAAAACATTTTTTTCAGGAATATAAATCGCGTTTTTTTTATCTCCAATCCATACTCTTTCATACCCTTTCAAATCAGCAAATTTTTCGTATCGTCTGTCATGCATATTTATCATTCCAAAACAAGCTCCGTTGCCTAATTTTTCAGATGCAATATCGACTGAATTATTAAAATCAGAATTTTCCAATATACTACTTGTTCTTAAGTGATTGTGCAAATCTGCTTTTATTTTTTCCATAATGCTTAAAAATAAATTTAATATATAAATGTTTTGCTTTTGTTACTTTTTTATAATTACTACATTATAGAGAAATTTATGAATAATCTATTAAAATAATTCAAATCTTCAATCATCAATAAATACCTTTAAAAATTCTTTTAGCGTATGACAAAAATGGTTGAACTATTATTATTGGCAACAATATTTATTAGTTTTTTTTGCGTTCTTTTTGTAATTCCATTTTGGATAAGAAAAGCCCGTCAGGAAAATCTTGTTGGAAAAGATATGAATAAATTAGGTGAAAGAAAAGTTGCAGAAGGCGGGGGCGTCGGCGTTATGTTTGGCTTTTCAATTGGAGTGTTATTATATCTTGCGATAAATACTTTTTATTTTAAAAAAAGTGATTTTTTAGTTTCAATATTTGCAATCTTAGCTACTTTATTCATTGCTACTATGCTCGGCTCAATAGACGATTTATTAGGATGGAAAAAAGGATTAAGCAAATCAATGAGAATTGTCATGATGCTCTTTGCTGCTATCCCATTGATGGCAATAAATGCCGGAGAATCAACACTTTTTGGAATAGATTTTGGATTATTCTTTCCATTATTTTTAATTCCTCTTGGAATCATTGGCGCAAGCACGACTTTTAATTTTTTAGCGGGTTATAATGGATTAGAAGCAAGTCAGGGGATTCTAATTTTATCTGCCTTATCTATTGTGACTTTCTTGACTGGAAATTCCTGGCTAAGCGTGATTGCATTATGCATGGTTGCTGCTTTAATAGCGTTCTATATATTTAATAAATATCCTGCAAAAATATTTCCGGGAGATACTTTAACTTACCCCGTTGGAGCATTAATTGCGGTAATTGCTATACTTGGAAATATTGAAAAAATTGCAGTTTTCTTTTTTATTCCATATATCCTTGAAACAATTCTGAAATTAAGAGGCAGGCTTAGAAAAGAAAGTTTTGCGAAATTAAATAAAGATGGAAGCTTGGAAATTCCTTATAATAAAATTTATGGATTGGAACATTTAGCAATAAAAATTTTGAAAAGAATAAAACCAAGTAAAAAAGTTTATGAAACCGATGTGGTTTATTTGATTAATGGATTTCAAATATTAATTATCTTCTTGGGATTCTGGATTTTTATTATATAACAAAGCTTTAAATATAAAATTATTCTAATTTAAAAATGGAAAATTTAGCTGAAAATTCAAATGAAATTACAAAAAATAATGAAGATGAATTAATTAAAATAAGAAAAGACAAAATAATAAATTTTTTTAAAAAAACAGAAGTTTGGGTGATTGGCCTTTTAATAATTGCTTTAATTCTTGGAATATACATTAGAAGTTTGCCCATGCAGGACCACAACGGAAATCCAGGGCTCTGGGATGTTGCAACAAATTCCTGGACTCTTGGCCCTGATTTAGACCCCTGGCTGTTTACAAGAATGGCAAAATTAATTGTTAACGAGGGGTCAATGCCAGAAATAGACACTATGAGGAATGTTCCTCTTGGTTTTGTTACTTCAGAAGAAACGGTTTTACTTCCGTATATGATTTCGTGGATTTATAAAATATCTAAGATTTTTTATCCTGCTGCGAATGTAGAATACGGAGCTGCATTATTTCCCGTAATAATGTTTGCATTAACCATAATTGTATTTTTTTTATTTGTAAGAGAAATTTTTTCAAGAGAATCAAAATTAAGCAAAATTCGCGCAAATATAATTTCTTTAATTTCTACATTCTTAATGATTGTAATTCCGGTTTTATTATCAAGAACAGTTGCTGGAATTCCAGAAAAAGAGTCTGCAATGTTTTTCTTTTTGTTTCTTGCATTATTTTTATTTTTAAAAGCTTGGAAAACTGACAAAATAAAATACGCTTTAATTTACGGAATTTTTGCTGGAATTGCGAGTGCAGGCATGGGCCTTATCTCGGGATTAACTACTTATTTATATTGGGCAATTTTTATTGCAAGTTTTATTGCATTTGTTTTAAACAAATTTAAAAAGAAAGAAATAATTGTTTATTCTTCGTGGTGGATTTCTGCAAGATTAATTTTATCTATTTTTCCGGGGAAAGGACATGTAACTTTTATTTCATCTTCTTTAATGAACAGCGCCACATTTATGTTATTAATATTATTATTTTTACATCTCTTGCTGTGGAATACTAAAATTTCTGGAAATAAATTTTTAAAAAAAATAAATCTTCCAAAAGGCATAATTTCAATATTAGTTT
>ERZ1292645.772-Hain-H14-02um-R2-772-length-10558-cov-10_pt1 | contig 10558 bp, 12 predicted proteins | sample MGYA00564401_ERZ1292645 | MGnify/ENA primary metagenome ERZ1292645 (study PRJEB36523, sample SAMEA6512644) | groundwater metagenome | collected 2019-01-09 | study: AquaDiva: Metagenomics assemblies of 32 groundwater samples | reverse complement strand
AAATACAGAGCTGATTAATACCGATGCCGCCTGGGTAAATGAAGCAACAAAGGATCGCTTAGATATTACCGTAACGGTTTCCTGGAAAGATTTTGGAGTGAGGAATCGCAGCCTGGTTTTTTGGACTATGATTACAGAGCCATGAGAGAAAGAGGGTTTAGCCTTATTGAGATTTTAATAAGCGCGGCTATCTTAAGCCTGGTTATGCTGGGGGTTCTTTCAATTATGAATTTCGCAGATATGAGTTGGAATACAGACATGGGGCTTTTAGATCTCCAGCAGGCATCACGTCAGGCAATGGACGGGATGAGCAGAGAGATACGCCGGGCGGATCCGTTAAGAAATGTAACCATAGCCGCTGATAGCGCAAGTATTCAATTTTATATTCCCAGTTATACTGATCCTGTTATTTACTCGTTAAATAATAACCAGGTAATCCGCCAGCATCCGACAGGCACGAATACGGTATTGGCCAATGATATAAGTATTTTAAGTTTTTGCTGGATGCATAGCGATGGTTCCTGCACGGCAAGCAGGAACTGCGCCGGGCTTTGCTCTAAGTCATATTCTGTGATGGCTCAATTAAGGGCCGGTAAAACCGTAAAACAGCGTCAGCTCACATTTCCTTTGGCCGGGCCTTTAAGCGAACAAGTGAGGTTAAGAAATGAATAGAAAAGGCATAGCCTTAATTATGACTTTTGCCGTAATTGCTATCTTAACAATTTTAGCCGCAAGCATAATCTCGCGCAGCATCTCTGAAAGTAATATTGCCAAACGATATTCAGAAACAACCCAGGCATTCTGGCTGGCAGAGGCAGGGGTAAACCGGGCTCTTTATGAGTTGAGGAATAATTACAACCTTGGCACTATTGCGCCGACGCAATTTGGTTCAGGCGGATACCAGGTAAACATATCTGTAAGCGGCCAGGATCGTATTGCCAGCTCAACCGGTTACATTCCGTTTACCGGTCCTGCTCGTGCATCGCGCACCATAGAAGCATTGATGTCAAAAAGTATACCCCCTAACTTTTATGATAACGCCATTTATTCTGCCGGCGAAGTTGACCTTAACGGTAATGCTTACTCGGTAACGGGTAAAATACGCTACGCCGACAGCATAGATAATACCGGAAATGTAAACGGAACAATTACGCAAGACCCGTCAATTAACCCTCTGGCACGTTTTGACTTCCAGCAGTTACTTGCCATAAGCAGCAATCAGCATAATGTATATGTGAAAAGCGGAAATGAATTAGTTAACCAGGCAACAGGCCAGCAAGGTTTTCCCGGCTCTTTTTGGTATTCACCTCCTACGGATCCTAATGACCCTACGACCGGAACGCCGAATATTGTCTATATAGAAGGTGATTTAGAGCTTAACGGCAATATCGGCACCATCGGCGGTTTTTTTGTAGTTGCCGGTGACGTAATCAATAACCCCGGCGCAACCTATGATGCTACTGTAAACGGAAACGGACAGGTTGAAGGAGTAATATACACAAGAGGCGAGTTCAGGATAAACGGCGGCGGGGGAAATCTTAATATTAACGGCGGGGTCTGGGCAGGCGAGGAGGCAAGGCTAAACGGCAATGCCCACATCAATTATAACCAATCTTATATGGATGCAATAGAGAATCTCAATCTTAATATCGATGTCCAGATTAGTTCCTGGAGAGATACCCAGAATTCATATTCCCTGACTCCTTAGAATTCACAAATACGATGATGCTTCGTCAACTAAATAACGTTACGTTTACCGTGAACCGTTTACCGTTTACCGCAGACGATAAACGGTAAACAGCAACGAGCAATAGCGATGAGCGGGTAAACTGTAAACGCAACTGTGTATCTAAGATATAATCTTTATTTTTTAGATAAGGCACTATGGTATTACCAGTCGAGATAGCTGATACACGAAACATAAATGGATTTACCCTGGTTGAGGTTCTTCTGGCAGTAAGTATTTTAGCCTTCTGCCTCTGCGGTATTTTGATTACCTATATGAATATGTTTGTTTTAGCAGATTTAAGCCGTGATTTTACCAAGGTTAGCAACGGACTCCAGCTAAAACTTGAGGAGATTAAAAGGACGAGTTTTGCCGGCCTATCTGCCTTGAATGGAACGCGTTTTGAGTTAAATGGTTTTGCCTCAAGCGATGCTGAAGGTGCGGTGGAAGTTTCTGATACCGCGTATTCAGATTTAAGAAGGGTGCGGGTTATTGTCAGTTTCAGAAGCCATAATAGAATAATCGGCGAAGACACTAACCTTAACGGTATTTTGAATGCCCAAGAAGACTCAAACGGCAATGGACGTTTAGACTCGCCCCTTGAACTTGTCAGCCTGATTGCGAAATGAAGAGCGGATTTATCCCGCCCTTTCTAAAGGGTGGGAATTCTTTGCAGAAAGAAAGGGCGGGATTTACCCTGGTTGAGTTAATGGTGGTTACGGCTATATTTAGCGCGTTCTTTGCAATGGTATTTGGGGTTTTGACCAATTCTGACCGCACCTGGCGAGCAGGCCAGGATAAACTCGGTGAACAGCAGGAAGCAAGAAAAGCAATGAATAATATGGCACGTATATTAAGGCAATCAAACCCAAGCTGGTTGGCTAATGGGTTGAACTATCCGGTTACCATATCCGAAGGCAATGCCAGGATTGATTTTTACCATCCTATTTTTGATGCCTCCGGGGATATTATAACCTTAAGAAAAATAACCTACCGGCTGAATCCGAATAACCCTACGCAGTTGTTAAGAGAAGATTCTGCTGCAGGGCAGCAGGTGGTTGCTAATAATGTCTCCTATCTCTCATTTGGCGGCGGTTGTTCGGGTTGCGGCAGTTTTAGCTGCGCGAGCGTTGCTAATGATTGTCCGGTAATTAACATTGAAGTAAGAACCAAAAAGAAAAACGAGTTTCCGCTGATTACCCAGGTTACTTTGCGTAATCAGAATATCAACCCTTCCGGAAATGTAACTATAGAACAGTAACAAATGAAAAATCATTCGCAGAATAAAGGCATAGTTTTGGTGATTTCGCTGGTAGTAATGGCAGTGCTTTTAGTTTTGACCGGCGCCTATTTTTCCAGCCTGCTCACTGAAAAAAGGGCTGCGGATAACGAGCGGTCCCTGCTTGCGGCACTTGGCCTTGCAGAGGCAGGCAGTAATCACGCTGTAGCAGAGTTAAGAAAAATAATACGCACTGACTTAAAAAATAATTTGGAGACAACTCCCAAGACTGTTGCCGCCAGCCAGATGTATAATCTTTTCACTGTTCAAAATCCGCTGGGTTTATTACAGAATTACGCAGGATTTACAGTAGCTAACGGACAGGCAACCTTAAGTATTACGGCATTGAACCTTAATACCGCTATCCAGGGCAGTTACAACGCAGTGATAACCTTAACCCCGCAGGCGCTTACGCAAAACCCTGCCAATCCAGGCTCTGATCACTATAAATTTTATTATAATTATTCCCTTAGCGCAACCGCTAATACCGTAATGCCCAATGTTTCGAAAACAATTAATCTCCAGAAGGGTTCCTGCGTGGTTGATGTGCACTTAGATAATTTTGCCAAATATGCCTTATTTACCTCACAGCATATGACGCCTTCCGGAGGCACGGTTTGGTTTACCGCTAATACCAATTTCAGCGGGCCGGTAGCTACCAATACCCGCTTTAGTTTCGCCAATAATCCTTCAGGGCATTTTACTGAGGATATTACCCAGCTTCAAAGTACTGCCCGCTTCTACAATAACGGCTCACCTGTTTTCTTAGACGCTGCTTACAATGGAAATAGTGATGTGCCTGTTTTTGATAAAGAATTTGAAAGAAGCCATGCCCTGATTAATCTGCCTTCTTCAGTATCGCAGGCAGATTTAAAGACACAGGCATTAGGTGGAACTGCTGAGCCAGGCGCAAGCGGTATCTATATCCCCAATAACGGAGCTTCTGTTACCGGCGGTATTTATGTCAGGGGTAACCAGGGCCAAAGCTCTGATGATGCCGGCATCAGCATGTCTACAGACGTAAACAATAATGCAGTTTATGCCGTTACTCAAGGCACGGCTACAAAAACAATAACCGTAGACTACACGAACAATCAGACAAAAGTGCAAAGCGCTTCCGTGACTACCACCTATCAAGGCATACCTGATGGCGTGGGGAATGAGGGGGTTATTCTGTATGTCAACGATAACATAAAGAGCCTATCCGGAACTGTGCAAAAAGATTCGGCAGTAACAGTCTCCAGCGAGAGGGATATTATGATTACAAATAATATTATTTATGAAAGAGACCCCCGGGTTGCAGGTAATGAAAACTACGCCAATCTTTTAGGCATTCTTTCCTGGGGCGGAAATGTAAGGATAGCAACCACAGCTCCCAATAATGTTACAATCAACGGAGTGGTTATGGCTCCCACCGGTATTTTTACAGTAGATAACTATAACTCTGGCTCATCCCGCGGAACAGCTACCCTATTAGGAGGGGCAATAACACAGTTTTACGGGGCATTTGGGACTTTTTCCGGAACTACAGCGCTTACTGGATACGGAAGGAATTTTGTTTATGATTCCAGGATGCTCCAAGGAATTGCTCCGCCGTATTTTCCGTATATAGGAGCTTTTACTACATCAGATGACGGCGGATTGGATAATAAGTTATCCTGGCAGGACGCCGGAGTATAAAATGAAAAAAATTATTATTTTATTTTTGGCAGGATGTATTATAATGATAGCGGGGTTACTCGTTGTTGTCAGCCGTTCCAAAAGCAAGGCCGGCCTTGATGCTGTCTTGCCGGCGATGCCTAAGGCTGTTGAGTTATTGGAAGAGCAGCCTGTAGGTGAAGAAGAGCCGCCATTAGCGCCCGGTGAGCCGCTTTTGAATTAGACGATTTTCATAACAGATGACACTTGACACTATGATACCTTATCTATAAAATAAAGGTTATATCTTAGATATACGGTTCGCGTTTACGGTTTACCCGCTCCTCGCTATAGCTCGTCGCTGTTGACCGCTTACCGTCTACGGTAAACGGTCAACGGTAAACGGTAAACGCAACGTTATTTAGTTGACGAAGCATTATGAAACTCCTCTCTATCGCCAGGAACTTAAAAATACCGTCCTTTCTTGCCAGACAGCAATCAAGTATCGGCTTAGATATCGGTTCATCAAGTATTAAACTGCTTGAACTTGAGGTAAAAGCTAAAGAAAGGCAGATAAAGTGCTTTGCTATCGCGGAACTTACTCCGGGCGCCGACATCGTTGGCGTGTTAAAAACCCTTATTGATGCTGAGAAAATTTCCGGCCGCCAGGTTAATACCTCGCTGTCAGGGCAATCCGTAATTATGCGCTACATTACTCTGCCCAGAATGGCCCTCTCTGAGCTGAAGAGCACTATGCAGTTTGAAGCAGGCCAGTATATACCTTTTCCCAGGGATGAGGTGGTTTTGGATTGCGCAATCGTTAAAGAAAAGATTGAAAACAATAAGATGCTGGTTGTCTTAGCTGCCGTGAAAAAGCCGATTATCCAGGAACGTATAAGTTTATTGGAAAAGGCCGGGCTTACGGTTAGAGTGATAGATATTGATTGTTTCTGTTTATCCAATGCCTTTAACTATAGTTACCAGCGCGGGCCTGAAGCAATAGGAAGCGGCAAGCTTGAGGTAATCGGCCTACTTAACATCGGAGCTAATTTTACCAATATGGTTATTATTGATTCCGGAACTTTAAGATTTAGCCGCGATATCACCTTTGGCGGCAGTGAGCTGACCTTGAGTAATCTAGCCGCAGATATCAGCTCATCTATTGATTATTACGAGAATCAAAGCGGTAAACATTTAGAAAAGGTATATTTAAGCGGCAGGGCAGCTGATGCATCAAGTATTGTAAGCTTCTTAAACCATCAGTTAGGAATTACGGTTACGCATTACGATTTTTTTACCGGACTTTTACCTGGCCCCGGCATTAACACAGAGGGCCTCAAAGCTAAGGGAAATTATTTTGCTATAGCTTTGGGGCTGGCATTGCGATGATTGAAATAAATCTCCTGCCTGAAGAACTACGTAAGAGGTTTAAGCCGCTTCGCTTTAATTTGCCTGTTAAAAACATAAGAAACGCCGCCCTCTTAGTTAGCGCAGTGTTCTTGCTGGCGCATATCTTCTTTCCTATCCTTATTTTTATTAATAGCTTTAGATTGAAACTGCTTAAGGAAGCCTTTGTGAAAATCGAGCCGCAAAGAGAACAGATAGATGAAATAAGGGGCCAGCTTCAAAAACTCAAAAGCTTAGATGAGCTTTTCCAACGTATAGGGCGCCAGCGTTTGAGTCTCGCCGTGCGATTAAACATTATCAGCGATTACCTGCCCCAGGGTGTTTGGTTAGAGGAGCTTTCATTATCAAAAGAGATCTGGAAAATAAAAGGCAGCTGTATCTCCGGTTTGGAGAGTGAGATGTCGCAGATCGGAAAGTTCCTGGACGCCCTGAAGTCTGCTGCGGCATCCGGTAAGGATTTTGCCAATTTAGAACTGGTATCAGTGCAAAGAAGAAAATTAGGGCCTACAGAGCTGGTTGACTTTGTTTTTGGCTCAAAACCAAAAAGCCAGGCTGCTGGCATAAAAAAATAATAACTTACCCCAATGGCTAAAGGAATCAGCGAAAAGCAAAAAAAAATAATTTTGATTGCGCTTGCGTCGGTTACGGTTTTATATATTGACCTTGCTTATATTCTTAAACCTCAAATAGGCAAGCTTAAAAAGGTTTCTTCAGAGCTGTCCCAATCCGCAAAGGCTTTTAGCCAATACAAAAAAGGTTCCACCCAAATCCAGGCATTAAAGAGCAGCTTAAGCAGCCTTAAAGGTAAGCAGGGTGCATCAGAAAATAAAATTTTCTCTGAATCAGAGTTAACCGCGCTTTTAGATGATATCTCTATGAAAGCGCTTGATTCCGGAATTAAGATTATGCAGATAACACCACAGGGCACATCCCTTGATATGGAAAAAGAGGTAGTTGAAGGCGCCGGTTTACGGCTTTTGCCTTTGATGCTTAAGCTTGAAATTAGCTGCGGCTATCATCAGTTAGGCGGCTTTTTAAGCCGCATTGAAAGCAACCCTTTAATCTCTACTCCAGAACTGAAAATAACTGTCCATAGTTCTTACCCGGCCCAGCAGAAAGTTGAGTTAACCTTTAAAATATATGTTAGTAGAAAATAAAACACTGATTACGCAGATTTCTCAAATCGATTACACAGATGAACTCGTTGATAGGGTATCTGTAATCAATTATAAATATGAGAGAGCTCAAAAATAAATACTTTTATTTGCTCGCAGTTTTTGCTATAATTATGCTGTTTCAAGGGCAAGGCTTAGCAGCCGATACTGCGAGTGGTTTTATTTATGATGCTAAGGTAAAAAGAGATCCGTTTATACCCTTAGTTACTCAAGACGGCAGAATTATAGAACCGCCGAAAAGAAAAGAGAAAACTGAAGGCCCCCCTCAATTAGAAGGAATTATTTATGATCCCAGGGGGGTATCTTATGCGGTAATGGACGGTGAAGTCTTACGCGTTGGCGATGCAGCCGGTGATTATCAAATTATAAAAATTGAGGCTCAGAAAGTGGTTCTGCAAAAGGCAGGCCGGGAATTTACGGTTGAGCTAAAAAAGGAGGATTGAGATATGAGGCTTGAAGTTTTAGTTACTATTATCTTTATCTGTGCCATATCCGGCGGCGCCTTAGCCCAGGATGCCGCTCCTGGTTCCTCCGTACAGGCAAATAAACCCCAGGAACAACCCGCTGAATTGGGCATAACCACAGATGAAACTTCCCAGGCTAATGGTGCTATTTCTGACCAAAAAATAACCCTTGATTTTAAAGAAGCTGATCTGCGCAATGTTTTAAAGGTCATATCATATAAGTCCGGAGTAAACATTGTGGCCAGCCCTGAAGTGGTCGGGACTGTAACTATCAGGCTAAGCGATGTCCCGTGGTTAGATGCCTTAAAAACTATAGTAAGCATCTACGGTTACGGTTATGAGCAAAGAGAAAATATTATCACAGTGGCTCCTATAGAAAAACTTACTAATCAAAAGAAATTGGAAGTAGAACTGTCTCAGGTTCAGCCCACTATCACTGAGGTTTTTAATCTAAAATATATAGATGCTGCTGATGCCAAAAAGGCATTAGAGCCGCAGATTTCCGGCCGGGGGAAAATTACAGTTTTGGAATCAACTGGCCAGGCTGGATGGGAGTTTGGCGCAGGAGGCGATGTCGGCAAAAGAAGAAGGATTAGCGAAGGGAGGATTTCCCGCTCCAAGACATTGATTGTTACCGATGTTCCTCAGGTCCTAGATAAGATCCGCAGGATGATAACCGATATTGATGTTAAGCCGCTGCAGATATTGATCGAAACCCGTATTATGGAAGCGAATGTCGATCGGCTCAGGGATATGGGTATAGACTGGGGAACCGGATCCAGCGGAGCCTCAAGCTCAACAGGCGCGCTCAGCTTTACCCCGACAGGTAAAAATAGAAGCGGGACCGATACCTCTCAAGTAGGCGGCCACCTGCTCTCTGACTTAATTACGCCATCAGCGTTTGCGCCAAAATCTCAAGGGTTAACTACGCTCAATACAGGACTAAGGGTAGCTTTTAAGAGGCTTACCGGAGCTCAATTTGAGGCAGTTTTGCATGCCCTGGAAGAAGATGTAACCACAAATACCTTATCTGCCCCCAGGATTTTAACCCTCAATAACCAGGAGGCAGCAATATTAGTCGGCCAAAAATATCCTCTGATTAAAACAGACGTTTCTACAGAAAGCGGAAAAATTACCGGCTCAACCCTGGATAAATACCAGGATATCGGTATACAGCTCAATGTAGTCCCCCAGATCTGTGATAAAGAGTTCATCAATATGATTATTCATCCGGCGGTAACCTCTTTTACTGAAACATTAGAAGTAAAAAGCGACTCAGGCGCTACGCTTTCTAAATTTCCTATAATCAATACCAGAGAAACCGAAACCCAGATATTGATTAAAGACGGCGAGACAATCGTTATCGGCGGGCTGCTTAAAAATGTTAAGACAAGAGGAAGGACAGGGATACCTTTCTTAGGCAAAATTCCCATCATTGGTTTTCTCTTCCAGCGCCAGACAGATGACATTGAAAAAGTTGATTTGCTCATTTTCATCACCGGGCGTATCCTGAAAGAGGGGGAGTTTGACCAGGCGCATATTGCCACCCTGGAAGAGAGGTTAAATACCATTGAGCCGAATAAGAAAAGAAGCAAAAGAAAATCACGTTACTAAAGAAACTCAAAAATAAGAAAAAAGGGGTCAGAGTCATTTTTGATTAGGTAAGTGATTAGGTAAGGAAAGCGGCAAAAATGACTCTGACCCCTTTTTTTAGCACTATGGGGCAGGCGGTGTATATTACTTTTACCAAGAGCGGCTTAAGCAAGTATATATCGCATCTTGATTTATTGCGCCTTTTCGGCAGGGCGCTGCGCAGGGCTGAGATACCTTTTGAGGTTTCAAAAGGTTTTACTAAGCGTCCGATGATTGTTATAAAACGCGCTTTGAAATTAGGCATAGAAAGCGCTCATGAAGAAGCAAAATTCATCTTAAGCAAGCCGTTATCTGCTGAAGAATTTAAGCAAAGGCTGCAAAAGCAGCTTCCTGAAGGAATCTTGATTAAACACTCAAGTTTTTACCCGGAGTAAATAATGCCAAACGAAATTTTAGTTAATATTGAATTACAAGAGAAACGAATAGCGATTACGAAAGATGGGGTATTGGATGAGTATTACATAGAACGTCCTTCGGAAAAGACAATTGTCGGGAATATCTATAAAGGCAGAATAGACGCTATCGTTGCTTCAATCGGAGCGGCTTTTGTGGATATAGGTTTGGAGAAGAAAGGTTTTCTCTACCTCTCCGATACTGTGGAACCTATTGAACCTATTGCCTTGCTTTCGCCGTCGCAAAAAGAATTTAAAAAGGGCCAGGAAGTTTTGGTTCAGGTAGTCAAGGAATCTATCGGAACAAAAGGCCCCCGGCTCACCACCCATATCGGGCTTGCCGGAAGATACTTAGTGCTTATGCCTCAAGATGCCCATAGGGGAGTTTCCCGGCGCATTGATGATAGGCAAGAAAAGGCAAGATTACTCGGATTGCTTGAGGAAGTAAATATTTCTACCGATATCGGCTACATTATACGTACGGTGGCAGAAGGTAAGGAAAAACGCGAGCTTCAGCGTGATGTGCTATTTTTGGTTAAACTCTGGCGCAGAATCAGTTCTTTTGCGCAAAGAAATACGGCGCCAAAGCTGATTTACGAGGATTATGATGTTGTGCTCAGGGTCATCCGCGATTCTTTCGGCGTTGAAATTTCCAAATTGCTTGTTGATTCAAAAGACGAATTTAAAAGGATTTATAAATTTCTGCGTGTTTTTTCGGATGACCTGATTAAAAGGATAGAGCTGTATCAGGACAAAAACAATCTCTTTTCCGCCAGGAATATTGAAAAACAAATTGATAAGATTTATGAACGTAAAGTGTACTT
>ERZ1292645.770-Hain-H14-02um-R2-770-length-10575-cov-7_pt1 | contig 10575 bp, 10 predicted proteins | sample MGYA00564401_ERZ1292645 | MGnify/ENA primary metagenome ERZ1292645 (study PRJEB36523, sample SAMEA6512644) | groundwater metagenome | collected 2019-01-09 | study: AquaDiva: Metagenomics assemblies of 32 groundwater samples | reverse complement strand
CGGTTGACGCTGGGCTCTATACATTCACCTTTAGCACTACTGGGGCTCAAGTCAAGGCTCGCTACACATACACCTACAAGTGGGACGGCAAGCAATGGTTGATCACAAGTCATCACTCTTCTGCCATGCCGGAAAAGGAGTAGCGCACGGCGAAGTGGGGCATAACCCTTCCATCGAGCGGACAGCCACCGGCAGACCGGTGGCTGCCGCTCATGTCAAACGTTGAGGCTGTAGAAAAAGCCCCCGCATGCAGTTTCTCGAAAATGCTGCCAAAAGAATGTTCGTCAGCACGCGCTATATTGAACGATCGCACGCTCGGGAGGGGTCAAGGGACCCCCGGAAATAGCGTGTCTCGACCCCTCAGGGACTTTTTCTACACCTTCGTTAGACGTTACGAATTTGGCAGTCGGACAGCCTTGCGTTAGAGTACCTGCCGCTGGAGGCATTCCCCTATGACGAAGCTTCTCGAAAAGGCGTTTGAGGTTGCAACGAAACTGCCGCCTGAACAACAGGATGCGCTGGCTGCGCTCGTGCTCGACGAGATCTCTTCAGAAAAGCGGTGGGATGAGGCCTTCGCCAAGTCGCAGGACGTTCTAGCTGCGCTTGCGAAAGAGGCGTTAGAAGCGCAGGCCGCTGGCAAGACCAGCCCGCTGAATCAGGATAGTGATTTCAAAGGCCACTGACGCCTTCTGGAAGGCGTATCGTGACCTTCCTGCTGAAATCAAGCAGCGCGCCCGAGTCGCCTACCGGCTTTGGCGAGAGAATCCCAGTCACCCCAGTCTTCGCTTCAAGACCATCCACGCGACCGAGCCGATCTACTCCGTTCGCATCGGTCTGGGATGGCGTGCGGTCGGTGTGCGATCCGGCGAGGAGATGGTCTGGTTCTGGATCGGTTCGCACGCCGATTACGATACCCTGGTCTCGCGTTTCAAACGTAACGTCTAACCACCGGTTCGAGAGCGACGCTATTCGCGCGACGTGCGCCGCGCACACGCGCCTCACCCGGACACGTTAACCCCCCTCGCTATTTCCGCGCGTTGATCGGTGATCAATTCGTCCGTTCGAACGCGCGGAGTTAAACCGGCGCGAAGCGTCCGGCTTTAACGTTACTTGGCGTGCTTGGCGGTTCGAAAAGCCGTGAGTCGTGAGGTCGTGAGATCGAAAGTCCGGGAGATCGTAAGATCGGGAGATCGTGAAATCGGGAGATCGTAAGGTCGGGAGATTGTGAGATCGGAAATTAAAAACGTTGTGCTTCGCTCTCGCGCTCTCCAGCCCTCACGGATTTTATCGCTCTCCCGCTCTCCCGCTCTCCCGTCTTCTAAGCCTTAAGGAACTCGTTCAGCACCGCGCACCAGGCGGCGGCGAGGTTGCCGCGATGGTAGCCCCCGCCGCCGAAGCCCATGATGCGCCCGCCCGCCAGTTCGTTGGCGAGTGCACACAGGGACTTTGCCGCGTGCGCGTGCGCCGCCGGCGAGTACTGCAGCATCGCGAGCGGGTCGCCGGCGAGGCTGTCGGCGCCGCACTGGAACAGGAAGACCTCGGGCTTGAACTTCCGGACGTGCGCGACGACGTATTCCCACGCCTGGAAGAACTCCTCGTCGCCCATGCCCGGCAGCAGGGGAATGTTGAGCTTGGTGCCTTTCGCTGCGCCCTTGCCAATCTCGTGCACGTGGCCGGTCCCTGGGTAGAGCGTACGCCCGTCCTGGTGGATGTCGGCGTAGATAAGATCCGGGTCCTCCTCGTAGGGGTAGTAGAGCCCGTCGCCGTGGTGCACGTCGATGTCCACGTAAGCGATGCGCTGGATGCCGTACTGTTCCCGCAACGTATCGATCACCACGCCGATGTCGTTGAATACGCAAAATCCCGCCGCTGCGCCGGGCCGCGCATGATGCAGCCCGCCGATCGGCTGAAAAGTGCGCAGCGCCCCGCCGCTCATGATGGTGTCGAGGCCGTGCAAGGCTGAGCCCGCCACCGTGGCAGCGGCTTCGTACACCCCCGGGAAGGCCGGCGTGTCGCCGTAATCGATCGCTCCGTACCCTTCCTCGGATTTCTCCTTCACCCACGCCACGTGCTCGGCCGTGTGAAAGCGGTGCAATTCCTCTTCCGCCGCCATGCGCGGATCGGTGATCTCGGCCCGTTTGTCGAGCCCCTGCTTCACCGCTTCCTTCCAGAACGCATCCTGCCGGTCGGGGCCGAAGGGGTGGCCGTCGGGAAAGCCGTATTTGCCGAGACTCTCGCCGACGTAGAGCGCGACCTCTCTTTTCATGACACTACCTCTTCGTCTTCGCCACGCGTGCAATTGTACTCACAGGCTGCGTCCGAACGTAATTCCGGGGGTCAATCCACCTTCGCCCCGGATTCCTTTACGATCTTCGCCCATTTGGCCATGTCCGCGTGCAGAAACTTCCGGAACTGCTCCGGCGTGCTGCCCACCGGCTCCGAGCCGTCCGCGGTGATGCGCGCGTGTGTGTCGGGCTGGCTGATGATCCTCACGATCTCCCCGTGCAGCTTCGCGAGGATCGGCTTCGGCAGCTTCGCCGGCGCGAGCACCCCGTACCAGCCGACGATCTCGAACCCGCTCAACCCCGCCTCGTCAACCGTCGGGAGATCGGGCAGCGCCGGCACGCGCTTGATACCCGTCACCGCCAGCGCGCGCAGCCTTCCCGACTTGATGTGGGGCTGTACCGCCTGCATGCCGACGAAAGTGTAGTGATACTCCCCGCCGATGAGAGCCGTCATCGACGGAGCGGACCCCTTGTAGGGAATGTGCTGCGCGTTGATGCCGGTCATGCTCTTGTAGAGCTCACCCGCGAGGTGCCCGCCGCTGCCGTTGCCAGCGGAGCCGAAGTTGAGCGGTCCCTTGTGGCTCTTCGTCCACTCCAGGAACTCGCGGAAGTTCTTGACCGGCGTCACCGGGTTGACCGCCAGGACGAGGCCCGCCTGTGTGACCTGGGTGATCGGCGTGAAGTCGTCCACCGGATGGTAGGGGAGCTTGCCGATCAGGCTCGCGTTGACCGTGTGCTGGTGGTAGCCCATGAAGATCGTGTAGCCGTCGGGCGCGGCTCTCGCGGTCATTTCGGCGGCGGTCACCCCGGACGCGCTCGCGCGGTTGTCCACCACCACCTGCTGCTTGAACACCTCGGAGAGCCGCAAGCCGATGATGCGCGCGAGGATGTCGGTGGTGCCGCCCGGCTGGGCCGGCGTAATGAACCGAATCGGCCGGTTGGGATAATCCTGCCCCAGAGCGAATTGGGTTGTTGCGACCAGGAACAGGGCAAGACACCAAGCCGTCAGGCGCGTCATCATTCTCCTCCACCATTCACCATTCACTATTCACCATTCACTGCTTTTGCGGAGAGCGCGGCGCGCAGCGCCGCAGCGCGCGCGGCATCCAGCCTGCCATCGGCCTCGGCGAGCGCCACGGCAATCATCCCCAGGCCGCGGTAGAGCCCGCCGGCGGCGGCGTCCCATGCTTCCACCGCGGCGAGCTGCCGCTGGACAGTCAGCACGTCGCCGCGAGAGATCGGGCCCGTGAGCGCCCGCGCCGGGCCCTTGTCGAAGATCGCGTCCACCGTCTCGCGCACCATCGGCTCGAGCGCCTTGAGCGAGGCCGCCCGCGGGATACCGGCCTTCTCGTGCGCGCGCAACGCCTGCTCGATCAGCGCCACCAGGTAATTGCAGGAAAAAACGCCGCCGGAGTGGGAGAGGCTCTTAAGCTCGGAAGCAATGTCGAACACCTTCGCGCCGATCTTCTCGAACGCCGGCCGCAGCACCCTGAGCGCCCCGGGATCGCCCTCGGCACTGCAATACGTTCCGGGAAAACTCTGCACCGCCAGCTCGGCGTCGGTAAAGGTCTTGATCGGGTGCACGCTCGCGATCAGCGCGCCGCGCTCCTTGGCGGGCTTGAGCTCGCTCGAGGGTGTCGCGCCGCTCACGTGGAACACGATGTCGTCGGGCGTGATCTTGCCCGACTCGGCGAGCGTCTTGCAGCTCGGCACGATGGCGTCGTCGCGCGTGGCGATCATCCACACGTCCGCGCCGCGCATCTCGGCGAGCCCGTCGACGGCGTGCCCCGCGCCGATGAACTTCACCCCCTGGCTTGCGCTCTCCCTCGAGCGCGTCAGCACATCCTGGATCTCGAACACCTGCGCCTGCGCCCACAACCGGCCGCAGGCGCGCCCAACGCGCCCCGAACCGATGATGTTGAGCGTCCTCACGCGCCGCTCCAGTCAAAACTCAAAACTGGAAAAACAATCAGCCACAGAGATCACAGAGAACACAGAGAACACAGAGGAAAACACTTGAACCGCCAAGACGCCAAGAACACCAATAAGAACAAGCAAAAACCGTTTTCTGACTCATTTCTCTTCCGATCCCTTCGCGTTGATATTTTTCCGGGTTTTGTCTGTGAACTCTGTGTTCTCTGTGGCTAAGGATCTTGCCTTTCTGCTTTAGTCGACTCGTCGAGAAACGAGCGCACCAGCGCCTCCCACTCCTTGCCCAGCGCGCTACTCGGCCGCTCCGAGCCGGCGCGCGCATACCAGTAGTCCGCGTTCGAAAGATCGCCTTCCCGGCGGTGCAGATAGGCGTGCACGCGCGCACCCGCCTTGCCGCCTTCCTCCTGCACGATCCTATGCGCCGTGTCCCAGTTGCCTTTTGCTTCGTGCCACAGCGCGCGCAGCGGCGCACAGAGCCCGCGCGGCGGGCGCTCCGATTTTAGCGATTGGCGGAATCGCTGCAGGTTCATGGTCAACGCTCCATTTTAGCCCTTCTCGTTAAGGAGTTTGTCGGGCTTGGGTCCGACAAACTCCTCGGCTGTCAGCGCGCTGCAACCTCCGTGCGTTATAGTGCGCGGCATGCCGATTTCACGCCGTTCGTTCCTCATCTGCGCCGCGAGCCTTGCCGCGACCGCGCCCTTAACCCGCCTCCTCGCCCAGCCGAAGTTCAAGGCGTACCCGTTCAGCCTCGGCGTCGCCTCGGGCTACCCGACGGCGGAGAGCGTCGTGCTGTGGACGCGGCTTGCGCCCGACCCGCTCGCGGGCGGCGGGATGCCGCGGGCAGCGGTCGAAGTCGCATGGGAAGTGGCTACCGACGAGGCGTTCCGCAACATCGTGCGCCGCGGCACCGAGCCCGCCGCCCCCGAATGGGCGCACTCGGTGCACGCAGAGGTCGCCGGGCTCGAGCCCGCGCGTCAGTATTTCTACCGCTTCCACGCCGGCAAGGCAGTGAGCCCGATCGGCCGGACGCGCACCGCGCCGCCACCCGGCCCCGTCGAGCGCATGCGCTTTGCGTTTGCTTCCTGCCAGCAGTACGAGCAGGGCTGGTACGTCGCCCACCGCCACATGGCGCAGGAGGACCTCGACCTCGTCATTCACCTCGGCGACTACATCTACGAGTCCTCATGGGGCCGCAACCACGTGCGCAAGCACGACACCGGGGAGCCGTGGACGCTCTCCGAATACCGCGACCGCTACGCGCTCTACAAAGGCGACGAGGACCTCCAGGCGGCGCACGCGGCGCATCCGTGGCTCGTCACCTGGGACGATCACGAGGTGCAGAACGACTACGCCAACGATCGCTCGCAATACCTCGATGCGCGCGAGGATTTCCTGGCGCGCCGCGCCGTAGCCTACCGTGCCTACTACGAGCACATGCCGCTGCCGAAAAGCATGCAGCCGCGCGGGCCGGATATGCGGATCTACACGCGTGCCGACTTCGGCGCGCTCGCCGCCTTCCACGTGCTCGATGACCGGCAATACCGCTCCCACCAGGTTTGCCCCCGCCCCGGGCGCGGCGGCAGCAACGTCGTCCCCGCCGCCGACTGCCCCGAGCTGTTTGACGCGCGGCTCACGCTGCTCGGCGCAGCGCAGGAAAAGTGGCTGTTCGAGGGCCTGGCGCGCCCGAACGCGCGCTGGAACGTCATCGCGCAGCAGACGATGATGACCCAGGTCGACCGTACCCCCGGCGAAGGACAATCGTTCTGGACCGATGGCTGGGACGGCTATCCGAAGGCGCGCGAGCGGCTGCTCAAATTCATCGCGGAGAACCGTGTCGCCAATCCGGTCGTGATCGGCGGCGACGTGCACATGTTCATCGTGGCCGACCTCAAGACCGACTTCGACTATCCCAGGGCACCGGTTGTCGCGACCGAGTTCGTCGGCACCTCCATCACCTCACAGGGGATGGCGCAGAAGAGACTCGAGTCGTGGCGCGACGAAAATCGCCACATTCACTACGCCAACAGCACGCGCCGCGGCTACACCACCATCGAGCTTACGGCGAAGCGCTGCACCGCGCGCCTACGGACGGTGAACGATGTGACCGACCCCAACTCGGCTATTCGCACGGCCGCCGCCTACACGGTGGAGGACGGGCGGCCCGGCGCGCAGCGCGGCAGTTAGACGAGAAGAGCGTGAGTCGTGATTCGTGATTCGAAAAACCAGGCTCCATTCGGATCATGGATCAAGGCTCACGCCTTTCCGGAATGAGCGGCAAGCGCATCGTCTTCGCCACCTTCGGCTCGCTCGGCGATCTGCATCCCTACCTGGCGGTCGCGCTTGAACTCAGGCGCCGCGGGCACGTGCCGGTGATCGCGACCTTTGACGGCTACCGCGAGGCAGTGGAGGCCGAAGGCATCGGATTCGCCGTGATGCGTCCAGCGATGGACACGCTCGGAGACAAGCTGGCGGTCATAGAGCGGCTCGTCGATCCTTGGCGCGGTCCCGAGTACCTGGTGCGCGGGCTTTTCATGCCCCACCTGCGCGAGAGCTACGACGACCTCTACCGCGCGACCGAAGGCGCCGATCTCATCGTCACCCACCCGCTCGCGTTCACCGGCCCGCTGGTCGCCGCGAAGCGCAGGCTGCCCTGGGTCTCCAGCGTGCTCTCGCCGCTGAGCCTGCTCTCGGCGATAGACCCGCCGCTGTTCACGCCGGCGCCGTGGCTGAAACAGATACGCAAGCTCGGCGTCGTGCCGTACCGGCTCGCTTTCAGGCTGGCACGGGTGATCGCCCGCCGTTGGGAAGAACCGCTGCACGCGCTGCGTGCGGAGCTGGAGCTTCCGCCCACCCGCCGGATCGCGCAGTTCGAGGGGCAGTACTCGCCTGCGCTCAACCTTGCGCTGTTTTCATCCGTGCTCGCGCAACCGCAGGCCGACTGGCCGCCCAACACGGTGGTGTGCGGCTTCCCGCGCTATGACGGTCCTCCACTCGATGCACGGACGCAAGCCGCGCTCGAAGCCTTTCTCGCCGCGGGCGAGCCGCCCATCGTGTTCGCGCTCGGCTCAACCGCGGTGATGGTCGCGGGCGAGTTCTGGCGCGCGGCGATGGCGACCGCGCAAAGTCTCGCGCGCCGCGCCATCTTCATCACCGGCGCACCGCCTGAGGCCCACGCCGATGCGCCGGCCTTGGTGAAGAGTTTCCAGTACTTGCCGTATTCCGCGGTGTTTTCGCGCGCCGCCGCGATCGTGCACTCGGGCGGCATCGGCACGCTCGCCCAGGCGCTCGCCGCCGGGCGCCCGCAGCTCATCGTGCCGGTCGCCTTCGACCAACCCGACAACGCGCAGCGCACGCTGCGGCTCGGGGTCGCGCGCAGCGTGTTGTTCCGGAAAGCCACCGCCGACGCGATGACCGCGGAACTGGAGCAGCTATTTGCCGCGCCCGGCTACGCCGCGCGCGCCCGAACCGTCGGCGAGCTGGTCAACAGGGAGGACGCCGCGCGCGCTGCTTGCGACGCACTCGAGCGCGTGATGGCGTAGTTGGAACGGCACTAGATTAGCCGCAGCCCGCCCGATTCGATACTGGATTGTCTACTCCTCCTGCGGGAGAGGCTAGGGAGAGGGCAGCCAGCCATGCGATAATTTCGCCGTCGAACATTCCGAGGCAACCGCAACATGGCGACCGAACCCCGAGCTCCCGAGCTCAAGATGGATCCCGCGGCGCTCTACCGCGAGGAGGTCATTACCGACCGCAAGATGGGCACGATCCGCTTGCTCACCCCCCTCAAGACCGACGGCACGACCGACGCGAGCCGCAGCGTGATCTATATCGGCGAAGCGCAGCTCCTCACGCCGGTCGGCACGCTGCCGATCGCTTTCCAGATCGAAGCGCAGTCGCTCGCCGAAGCCGTGGAGAAATTCGCCCCCGCGGCCAAGGTCGCCGTCGAGCACACCGTCAAGGAACTGCAGCAACTGCGCCGCGAAGCCGCCTCCTCCATCGTCGTCCCGCAGGGCGGGATGGGCGGGCTCGGGCCCGGCGGTCTGCCGGGCGGGGGTGGGAAGATTCAAATTCCCTAGGAATGTGTCGGCCTGGAGTCCGACAAATTCCTTATAAAATCCCAGAGCACAGCCAGACATGGTCAACGGCTGAAGCTGTCTTACTCGTTTCCTCGCGCGGAACCGATCAATGATAAAGCTGGGGCCCATTTCTGTTTATTTTTTCGCGTCGCTCATTCTTTCAACGCTGCTTGCCGCATCCGCTGCCGCCCAATCCGTTGAAAATCACCAGCACCGATTCAGCGACGCGGAAAAATGGGCGAAGGTCTTCGACGATCCGGCGCGCGATGAATGGCAGAAGCCGGACGAGGTCATCCGCGCGCTCAAGCTCGCCCCGGACGCCGGCGTAGCCGATATCGGTTCCGGAACGGGCTATTTCGCGGTGCGGCTCGCGCGCGCGGCTCCGAAAGGTAAGGTTTACGGCGTGGACGCGGAGCCGGATATGGTGCGGTTTCTCGGCGAGCGCGCAAAGCGCGAGGGGCTTGCGAACATCGTCCCCGTCGCAGCAGCAGAGGGCGACCCGCGCATTCCCGCGCCGGTGGACCTCGTGATCGTGGTGGACACCTACCACCACATCCCGTCGCGCGAGCGGTACTTCAGGAACCTCCAGAAATCGCTGAAGCCCGGCGGGCGGCTCGCGATAATCGACTTCACGCTGGATTCACCCGTTGGCCCGCCGAAGCGCGCCCGCATTCCGGCCGACAAGGTCAAGCAGGAACTCGCGCGCGCGGGTTACGCGCTCGCGGAAGAGCACGCCTTCCTTCCGCATCAGTATTTTCTCGTCTTCCGACCCGGGAAGCAGTGACGATTCGCTGCCGATGCCAGGTAGCGAATGATGACGTTGGTGTCGAGGCCAATCACCGCCGGCCGCCCATGCGCGCGATGACGCGGTTCATGTCGTCGACGCTGACCCGCTTTGCCGGCTTCGGGACGATCCCCTTCAGTTCCTTCACGTCGCGCGTGGCCGCGACCACCGTGAAAACGCTGCTTTTCGTTTCCACGAACACTACCCGGTCGCCGGCCTCCACCCCGAGCCGCTCCCGCACCGTCTTGGGGATGGTGATCTGACCCTTGCTGGTCACTACCGCGGTCGCCATGAGCGTCCTTTCCTTAACATGAATATGTCGGGGGGATTTCGTCACCCGAATCTCGTCACTTGTTTGGGGAAATGACGGGCAACAGCACGTGTGCCGGCCGCTTGGGTCCCATGTGCAGCGTGACTTTGCCGCCGAAGATCGCCGGCGGCCGGTCGGTTTCGTCGTCGTGCACAAACGGCCCGCAGCCGCGCATCGGGTTTTTCATGTTGGAGAGCGTCGCGGCCTCGCCTTCGTACTCGTAGTCCTTGCCGCGGAGGGTGAGCGCGATGCGGTAGCCCTTCGGCACCACGATGCAGGTCGGCCAGATCTCCACGTCCAGCTCGTAGGCCTGCCCGGGCTTGAGCGGCTGCTTCCTTTCATGAGTATGGTACGGGCGGTACGGCAGCGACAGATTTTTATCGAGCTTGCGGTTCGAGGCGCGCAGCCAGCCCTGCCCGATCGGCGTGTGCGGATCGAGCGCGCCCTGGAACACCACTTCTATTCCCTTCGGGTCGAACACGCGCAGCACGGCGAAGATGTCGGCATCCGTCGTGGCCGAGGACACCCACAGCTGCAACGCCGATGGCCCCGTGATCTCGGTCGCTCTATCCAGCGGCGCCGAGCTGAAGGTCACGCCATCACCCAGGCCGTCATAGGTAACAGTCCCCGCGGACTTCGGTGCCTGCTCTCCCAGGCTGCGCGCCGCCGGATCTAAATAGAACTTCGTCCATTTCGTACGCTTGAGCGGCCACTCATTTTCGTTGCGCTCGACGAACTTCTCTCCCGGATGACGCACCTGCAGCACGACGCGCGGTTGCTTGTCCCAGCCGTTCTTCACGCCCTTGAGGAAGTAGTCGAAGAAGCGCTTCTGCAGCTTCACGCCGTAATCAGTGTAGAACGGCGCCCAGTGCGAGCCGCCGTGCGCCTCCAGCCATTTCTGCTTGGATGCCGAGCGCGTGAAGCCTTCGAAATTGCCGCGCGGGTGCAGCCCCTGCCCGCCCCAGTTGGCGGCCGAAAGAAGCGGCACGACCACCTTGGACAAGTCACCGGTTCGTTCTTGGTAGTATTTTCCCATTAAGGGGTGATCCAGCACGCCTTCCCACATGTCCGTGCGGTTTTTCAGGAGCTCTTCCTCGGGCAGCGTCTCCGGCCCGCACACCAGCTCGCCGGTAACGCGGCTCTTCGGCCCGCGCTCGCCGCGCCCGTGCTGCACGGTCTTCACCTGCA
>ERZ1292645.767-Hain-H14-02um-R2-767-length-10615-cov-5_pt1 | contig 10615 bp, 12 predicted proteins | sample MGYA00564401_ERZ1292645 | MGnify/ENA primary metagenome ERZ1292645 (study PRJEB36523, sample SAMEA6512644) | groundwater metagenome | collected 2019-01-09 | study: AquaDiva: Metagenomics assemblies of 32 groundwater samples | reverse complement strand
TATAACTCTTGCCGCCAGACAGGGCACCGACCCCAAAACCAATACCGCTCTCGCAAATGCGATCGGACAAGCAAGAAGTATGAATATGCCCAACGATAACATCGAGCGGGCTATCAAAAAAGTGTCAGAAAAAGGCACCACCCAGTTGGAAGAGATAGTTGTGGAGGCAATTGGGCCGGGAGGAGTTGCATTGAGAATCAAAAGCGTAACTGATAATAAAAACCGCACAATTTCAGAAATAAAAAAGGTCCTATCAGATAATGAAGCAAAAATGGTCCCGCCCGGTAGTATCGGTTGGATGTTTAACACGCCGGTTCAAGCCAATGAAGAAATTCAACAAAAGTTAGACGAATTATTTGAAGCACTTGATGACAACGACGACGTGAGCGATGTTGACTCAAATCTTAAAAGCTAATAAGCCCATAAGCTAATAAGCCCATAAGCTTATCAGCTGACTAGCTTGCCAGCTTACCAGCTTGATTACATTAGGTATTGACCCCGGTACAACCCGCATCGGCTACGGAGTGGTAAATCAGAGCGGGAATCACCTCTCCTGTATTGACTACGGCATTTTCAAAACCAGCAATGACAAATTAACCGGTTTTAAGGACGCGGAGAAAGAATTAGAAAAATTAATAGGGAAACACAAACCAGACCAAGCCGGTATCGAAAAACTTTTCTTTTTCAAAAATCAAAAAACGGTGATGTCCGTAAGTGAAATGCGCGGAGTGTTGCTTTTAACCTTTGCAAGGCATGGCATCCCCGTACAAGAGTTCACCCCTCTTCAGGTAAAACAGAATGTGTCTACTTACGGACGCGCGGAAAAAGGACAGATGCAAAGGATAATACAATTGCTACTCGGTTTAAAAGAGCCCGTAAAACCGGACGATGCTGCCGACGCTCTGGCTATTGCAATTTGTTGTGCAAATAATAAAATACTATAGTAAATTTTAAATTAATAACTTTCTACCCGGTTATCCGGTGTAAAAAGTCGGTCGAAATGACAGAAGAATTTGAATATAAGTTCAGTAAAAAAGACACGGACCCAGACGAAGACGACGAGACAGAAGATCTTGAAGATGAAGAAGATTCAGATGAAGCGGATGAAGAGGACGACGAGGACGAGGAGTGGGACGATCCATCTGAGGACGAATCTATGTAAAATAAAATATGGACACGGCGTGTCCATATTTTATTTTGCTTTCACGAAGTTTTTAGGACCCGATCTTACGATATCACCGCTTTTGACTTCCCTTCCCCATTCTTTCACCACTTCATTATTGATGCTTACTGCTCCTTCACTGATCAACCGTTTCGCTTCAGAATGCGAAACATTTAACCAATTCTTAACAAATAAAGCCAGCGGCATATCGCCGGAGAGTGACTCCATTTCGCTGGGTAATTCACCTTTTGAAAAAACTCTCTCCCACTCGTCTCTGGCTTTTTGAGCTACGGCTGCGCCATGATATCTTTTTACTATTTCTTCAGCTAAATGAAGTTTAATATCTCTGGGATTTTCCCCTTTTTTAATGTCCTCTTCAACTTCTCTTATCTCACCGGAAGATACTTGAGTAGTCATATCAAAATAGTGAGTGATCAGGTTATCGTTAATACTCATCACCTTCCCAAACATATCATTCGGCTCATCGGTAATATTTATGACGTTACCCCAAGAAGAACTCATTTTACGTCCATCTAAACCCAACAGTGGGAATTTCATAATCATAATATCTTGCGGCGATTGACCGTAGTGTTTTTGTATAACGCGCCCGGCAAGTAGATTATATTTCTGGTCAGTGCCCCCTAACTCCACATCGGCTTTTATCGCCACGCTATCGTAACCTTGCATTAATGGGTATAACAGTTCCCGAAGTGAAACACGCTTTCCGGCAGTCAATCTTTTAGCAATATTTTCCCGAGCTTCAAACTCGTGCAAACTAAATAATTCCAGCATTTCGTCAATGTCTCTGTAACCGATCGCGGATAACCATTTTGAATTATAGTGCGCCTCTGTTCGATTTTTATCAAGAATTTTAAATGCTTGATCGAAATAAGTTTTCATATTTCGCTTAACTTCTTCTTCAGAAAGTCCCGGCCGTTCAGACTCTTTATCCGAGGTATCGCCGATCTGACCCGTAAAGTCACCGACAATAAAAACCGCTTTATGGCCCAAGTCCTGAAATTGTCTCAACTTCCATAAAAGAACGGCCCGTCCCAAGTGTATACTCGGACTCGTTGGATCTATTCCCAGCTTTACTCTAAGTTGTTCCCCTTTCAAAAGGCGTTTTTTTAGATGCTCCCCGTCAATTACCTCTTCTGTACCTCTGGTAAGCAACTCATCTATCATTTGTGTGTCTGTATTTATTTTTCTTCCAAACATATCCTAAATAATAACATAATATTGAAAAATGCTAGAAGTTGTAAATAATGGTTTTTTGTGGCATTATTAAACACTAATAATGGCTAAAAGCTCCAAAAAATTAAGACCTTCGGTCAAAGCATTATTCATGCTTTTTTTGTGGTTGGTAGTAATTGGGATTATTTCCTTACTGGTTTTATTTATTTATGTGGAACTAACTCTTCCTGCCCCGGAATCGATCGCTGAAAGAAAGGTTACTGAGTCAACTAAAATATACGATGGAACCGGGGAAGTTTTGCTTTATGATATCCATGGGGAAGAAAAAAGAACGATAATATCGTGGGACCAAATACCGGAATCAGTAAAAAAGGCGACTCTTGTTTCTGAAGACTCAGACTTTTATAAACATAGCGGCCTTGACCTAAAAGGCATCTCCCGGGCTTTATTGAAAGACCTGAGGGACTTTGATCTGTCGCAAGGAGGATCGACGATAACACAGCAACTCGTTAAAAAGGCCCTGCTGGGCGACGAGAAGACTTTGGTCAGAAAATTAAAGGAGGCACTTTTATCTATAGAAGTGGAGAAAAGATTCACCAAAGACGAGATACTCTGGATGTATTTGAACCAAATTCCTTATGGTTCCAACGCCTACGGTATCGAGGCTGCTTCAAAAACATTTTTTGGTAAACCTGCTTCTGAAATCACCACAAATCAAGCTGCTGTGCTTGCTTCTTTGATAAAAGCCCCCTCATACTACTCGCCTTATGGGAATCACCTGAACGAGCTTGCGGCCAGAAAAAATTCTCTGCTTGAAAAAATGAAAAACGAAGAAATGATAACAATCCGTGAGTACGAAGAGGCTTTAAGTGAAGAACTGAGTTTTAAATCCAATCTCGAGAACATTCAAGCGCCTCATTTCGTTATTATGGTAAAAGAATATTTGGAAAACAGATACGGACGAGACGTGATCGAAAACGGTGGTTTAAAAGTCGTCACCACTCTTGATGCCGGCCTTCAGATTTCAGCAGAAGAAGCCATCAATAAATATGCTCCGACAAATAAGGAGAAATATAAAGCATCCAATGCGGCTCTTGTCGCAATAGACCCCAAAACCGGGGAGATACTGTCACTGGTCGGTTCAGCTAACTACTTTGACATAGAAAACGAGGGCAACTTCAACGTTGCGACAGCAAGAAGACAACCAGGTTCGGCTTTTAAACCGTTCGCCTACGCTGCCGCTTTTCAAAAGGGTTACCCTGACTTCACTGTGCTATTCGATGTAAAAACCGAGTTTAGTCCGAATTGTTCAGCTGATTCAACTCAAGATAAAGCCCAGTACGGTCTGGACTGTTATCATCCAAAAAATTACGATGACCGATTTAGAGGGCCCGTGTCGATAAGACAGTCTTTATCTCAGTCACTTAACGTACCATCGGTTAAAACGTTGTATCTGGCTGGGGTTAATGACACGATCGATCTTGCGGAAAAAATGGGTATTACAACTCTCCAGGACAGATCTCGTTTCGGCTTATCCATTGTTCTTGGCGGAGCCGAAGTCAAACTTGTTGATCTTGTATCATCGTACGGTGTCTTTGCAAACGATGGAATAAGAAACCCTTGGTACTTTATAAAAAGCGTCGAATTGTCGGACGGAAATTTCTTAGAACAAAACAAACTGGATCCGAAGAGAGTATTGGACAGTCAAATTTCTCGTCTCATTTCGGACGTATTATCGGATAACAGCGCTAGAGCGCCTATTTTTGGTTATTCCAGTTCGCTTTACTTCCCGGGAAAGTCAGTCGCCGCCAAAACAGGAACCACTCAAGAGAATAGAGATGCTTGGGTAGTCGGCTATAGCCCATCTATAGTAACCGGGGTTTGGGTCGGAAACAATAAAAACGAATCTATGACAAAAGAGGGAGCTGGGATCAGCGCTGCCGGTCCCTTGTGGCACGAATTTATGTCTAAAGCACTTGAAAAGTTTACTCGCGAAGATTTTCTAAAACCTGATATTGTTTCCTCCACTAAAATGATGCTTAACGGCAGTTACGATAATTCTGATCCTCACTCTGTGCTGTATTACGTTAAACCTGATGATGCGCAGTTAAATAACTGGGAATGGGCAGTAAGAAGATTTTTCAGTTTAAATTAAGAGTTTCTTAAAAGATATCCCCCTGTTTCTTAGTTTAACTTCCAATAATCTTATCCTCAGCGCTATCTCTTGGGCAATGATCTTGTTATTCACTTCTATTTTCAAGATGTCTTTGTTTAGTGTGTAAGTTAGGTTGTATCCGATATCTTTGTTTTTTAATACTTCTTCTTTTATAAATCTCCTCAATTCAGTGTTCAGAATTGATTTTAAAACTATTTCATTCTCGATCGTTTTTTGTTTTTTATTAAGAAGGTTAGCGACATTTTTAAGCATATGGAGTTCAAATTATTAAGTTCGAAAGCTAGAGTTTAATTTCGTAAGGGCATGATAAGGTAAGTAAGTTCCTTATTGTTATCTTGGGGTTTTATTATCAACGGACTGCCATTACCGGTAAATTCCAACAATACCTTTTCACTGTCAATTATTTTCAAACCGTCCAATAAATAATGATAGTTAACTGATATCTCGAATGGTTCATTTTTAAGCACCGCCGGTATTGAAGTTTCTATTTCTCCTTTGTCTGAGTTTTTTGATCTTAAAACAACTGAATCCTCGGAAGATACTATTTTAATATCAGCTATGTTTGAAGAAAATAGTCCTGCCAAACGTATATCTCTTTCAAGATCTGTTCTTTGTATAAGAACACGTGACAAAAATTTCGATGGTATTACTTTTTTATAGTCAGGATAGTTACCATCTATAAGACGTGACACTAACTCAAAGTCATCGTTACAAAATGAAATTTGGTTATCACCTATTTTTATTTCAATATCTCCTTCAATATCATTCGTTATCCTTATCATTTCCATAACAGTATTCCTGGGTATTATAACTTTATTTTGGACATTATTATTAGAATTAAAACTAATTTCGGATAAACGAAAACTGTCCGTAGCGGCAAAAGTTATTTTTTTATTATCAAAACAAACATAAACTCCGGCTAATTCCGGCCTTGTTTCCGATAAAGCCATTGAATCAGCAACAGAATATAACATGTTTTTCAATATCTTCGATGCTATTATAACAGCTGGTTTTTCTTTGATTTTTGGGATTATAGGAAAATCTTTTGGATCGAAACCCAGTATTTGAGTCTTATATTTTTCTGAGTTGACAAATAATATATTATTTTTCGTATAAATAGTTACTTTATCGTCAGAAATACTGTTAATAAAATCAGAAGAAACCCTGGCAGGTATAGCTATTTCTCCAACTTCATCTATTTTTGCTCCAACCATGAAATTTATTCCAACCTCCAAATTAGTAGACGATAACCTTAAACGGCCATTATCCGTTTTTAGTAGAACGTTATTTAAAATAGGCAAAGAAGGGTTTCTTGAAACTATTTTTTCAACCACACTTAACGCTTTTTTTAAATTTTTTTGATTTAAAGTCAGTTTCATCTCAAAGTAATATTAGTAATTATATTTTTATAAATAAACGTTTATTACTATTATAATGATACACTATTTTGTTGATAAGTTTATCTTATTATTCAAAAAACCAATATCTACAATATTATTATTATTAAATTTAATATTATAATTTGTTAATAACTTATTCATAATTTACTCAAAAGTTGTTTAAGGTTTACTTCTCAAAAGAGTTGTAAACACGTTCTCTTATAAGAACCAACTCTTGTTTTAATGGTTCGTCTACGGATGAATCGGATTTTACTTTTTCACATGCATGAATAACGGTTGAATGGTCTCTTCCGCCTAATTTTTGACCTATTTCCGGGAAAGAAAGTTTAGTCTCCTCTCTCAATAAAAACATGGCTACTTGTCTTGGTCTTACAACTTCTTTTTTACGGCTTCTTTTGATCAGATCATTTGATGATATATTATAAAACTCAGCGACAGATTTTAATATCAATTGAGGAGAAGTTTTTCTGTAAGGACTGTTTAAGTATGTGTTTAAGATGTTCTTAACCTCTTTAATATCAGGGATTCTGTTGTAAATTTGGCTAAAAGCGCCGACTCTATTGAGAGCACCTTCTAACTCTCTCACATTCTTCTGGATATGGGTGGCAATATACACAAGAACTTCTTCATCGAACTCATAATTTTTTTCGCTCCCTTTTTGTTTAAGTATGGCAAGGCGTGTTTCAAAGTCTGGTGTGCCGATGTCCGCTATCATGCCACCTTCAAAACGCGATCTCAGCCGTTCTTCCAATGCCGGGATTGCCTTTGGAGGCCTATCGGAAGAAAGTATTATTTGCTTGTTTCTGCCGTAGAGTTCGTTAAAGGTGGAAAAAAATATATCTTGGGTCTTTTCTTTTCCAGCTATGAACTGAATATCGTCTATCATTAAAAGATCAAGTTGTGAGTATTTTGATTTAAGATCTTCAATATTTCTATTCATAAGAGCTTCCAAAATACTGGCTGTGAATCTTTCCGCTGATATATAAAGGATCTTCTTTAAACTATTCTCACTAGTTATTTTATTACCTATCGCTTGGAGAAGATGGGTTTTACCTAGGCCGACCCCTCCATAAATGAATAACGGATTATAAAGTTTACCAAGGTTTTTAGTTATTGCCAGGCATGCAGCATGGGCTAATTCGTTGTTGGAACCGACTACGAATGATTCAAAAACGTACCTCCTGTTTAAGTTAGTTGCCCTATCTACGTCTTTATCGGCGTCGCCGTCTGATATGCGATCGAGATCTTTCTCTAAAATCACGTTCGGTAACTCACGTTTGACAAGCTCCACTCTAGGGTGCCCTATGGCATAGCGAACCTCTCTTATTTCCGGTGTCTGGCTTCTGATGGATTCGAGTATTTTTTTGTTGAATTTATTTTCCAACCATTCCTTGATGAACCCGTTAGGGACGCTTACCACAACAGAACTCTTGTCTCTGGAAAGAACAGAGGTGTTTTTAAACCAAGTAGTAAAATTAGCCCGAGAAAGGGACAGCTCCATTTCACCAAGCACCGCCTTCCAAAGTTCTTCGTTAGTCACACCATAAAGCATCAATTTTCAATTTTTCAATTTTCAAACTTTTAAGAATTGAATCATTGGAACATTGATTGTAAACCCCGACGCGAAGCGGTCGGGGAGCCGATCAAAGCATCGGCTTTGTAAATTGTGAATTGAAAATTACGGAACTGATTTAGACAAAAATCACTAGAATAAATTATAGATCATTAAAGCACTAATGAAAGCGTCCCGAAAGTTTATATACTGTGTATAACAAGTGGAAAAATATAGTAAATATTGACAAGCAAGAAAATTGAGTTAAAAAATTCCAAATTGACTTTATGAAAAACAAATAATACAATTTGAACATGACTAGAAGCAAAGCACTGACTTATTGGCCGAAAAAGAAAAAAAGGAAAAGGAAACACGGCTTTTTAAAGAGGTCGCAATCAAGATACGGCAAGAGAGTTTTATCCAGAAGGAGAAGAAAAGGCAGAAAGAGACTGGCTGTTTAATATATCGATATATCGAAATATCGAAATTTTTAATTTGGCTTTACCTAGAAAAAATAGAATAACCAGCAAAAAAGAGATAGATCATGTTTTCAAGAGGGGGAAGGTTATAAGAGGTGATTTTTTGTCTTTGCGGTTTGTGAGCAACCAGTTAGACTATTCTCGGTTCGCTTTTATTATTCCATCAAAATTCATCAGCCTTGCTGTCGACAGAAATCGAATCAAGAGATTGCTTTCAGAAAAAGTAAGAGAAGTAGGCACTATTGCATCCGACAGTCGTGATATCGTTGTTGTGGTGTCAAAGAAAGTAAAAAGAAACGAATTCAATGATTTAACCAAAGAAATGGTTAAACATCTTTCACGACAATGACGAACTTAATTTTGCTGGCTATAGCCGCTTATAAAAAGATCTCCTTGATGCTTAGGGTGACCAGGATCCCTATTTTTATTTATACTGACTGTAAATTTACGCCTTCTTGCTCAGACTACGCTGCCGAATCAATAAAAAAACACGGTGCCTTAAGGGGTTCAGCCAGATCTGTTATACGTGTTTTCAAGTGCTCGCCTTTTTCAAAAGGGGGCGTAGACCTGCCATAATTTTGACTTTTCAATGACTGCTATCTATAACGAACTTCTATATCGCCCGTTGTTTAATATCATGGTTTTTATTCAGGGCATAATTCCAGGCGGTGACTTGGGATTGACTATTGTCGTTTTAACCGTAGCAATAAGAGCTCTGTTTGCCCCGCTATCAATAAAAACAATAAAGTCCCAGAAATCGTTAAGGGATCTTGCTCCGAAGATTGAAGAAATAAAAACTAAATTCAAAAACGACACGGCCGGCCAATCGGCAGCTATCCTTAAGATTTATAAGGAAAATAACCTGAATCCTCTGGCAGGATGCCTGCCTCTTTTAATACAAATACCGATACTGATAGCCCTGTACCAGGTTTTTATAAAAGGAATTACCAGCGAAAGTTTGGGGTTTCTGTATAGTTTTGTTGCTAAACCGGAAGCCATAAACCAGAGCTTCCTGGGCCTACTTGATGTTACTAAGAGCAACAAGATCATGACCGTTATTGCAGGCGGGCTTCAGTTTATTCAGTCAAAGCAATCCATGTCTTTGCAGCCAAGCGGAGGATCGAACAAAGAACTGGCTTCGGTTAGCAAGCAAATGTTGTATTTTTTCCCAATAATGATTATAATTATCGGTTGGAATCTGCCGGCCGGTTTGATCCTATATTGGCTGGCAACCACGGTATTTTCAATAGCTGAACAGTATTGGATTAAGAGAAAATCCTGATTATGAGCGAAACTAATAACCAAAAATTAAGCTCAGACGAGGTTATAAATACAGTAAAAAGACTGGTTGGTTTTATGAACATTGACTGCCAGGTAGAAGCGAAAAGCCAGGCCAGCGGCCAAGGAGAAGAATCTGTACTTGTTTCCATTCAGACGCCGGAGAACGCCAAGTTCCTCATAGGTAGAAACGGCCAGAATTTAAGGGCGCTTGAGCATGTTCTTAGAGCGATACTGACTAAAAATACCAATAATACGGTGATCTTGGATGTGAATGACTATAGGAAATCAAGAGCCGTCTACCTTGTTGATGTCGCAAAGCAAGCCGTAACGAGGGTGCGAAACACACAAAAAGCAGAAGCGCTTTTCCCGATGTCGGCTTATGAAAGGAGAATAGTCCACATGGAGCTCGCGGCTTGCCCGGACATAGCGACGGAAAGCATCGGATCGGAACCTCAAAGACGCATCATAATAAAGCCGTATCCTTAAATCTAGGCAGTTTCAGTCTCTCCAGTTGCTTCCAGGATTGAGTCCGAGGCTTCCTGGGAGTTTTTATAACTTTCTTTTTCAGCACGATAGCTCAGCCATAATCCGACTAGCATCCAAGGTATTACAGCGAGGAAGGGTATTAAGTTCAAGGTCCCAGACGCCGCTGACCTGATTAGAGGGTTTTTAGTACTTTTACCAATACCTCTTAATGCTATTCTTGTCCGCCTTATAGCTTTCAAATGAAACTTGCGATATAGTTGTTTTGCTCCAGGTATCTTACGACTTATTCGAGCCACTCTTACAATATTTCTTTCGGCATTAGCTATTCTTGCGGTGATGACCTCCACATTCTTCTCAATATTTTTGACGTATTCATCTGCTCGTTTTTGTGTTGTATTTGTAAACCAGAAAATAAGAAGCATTAAAACCCACGCAACGAAAGAAAATGACCTCCCGATTATTGCACCGATACCGCTAAGGTCAACCAGATCAACGAGATCAATTATGGCTGCAAGAGGGGTTAATACGGCAAAGTATTTGAAATATGACGGATGGCGAAATTCCTGCCCTTGGTTATGTAATTCTACCGCTTCTGCTTGAGCAGCATAAAGTTCTTGATCAGCATCAAGCTCAACGGCATTCTGCTCCTCTTCGGCAAGGTCGTTTTCTTCTGTTTCGTCAGGGCTTTGGTTATAAGCAGTTGGTTCAGACATATTGTTTAATAACCAATAACCAAGAAACAAACACCGAACAAATTTCAATAATCAATAAACAAATAATCAAACGGTTTGGATGTTGGTTATTCGGTTTTTGGTTATTGTCTGGTTATTGTATCTTGGTGTTCGGTTATTTTGATAAGTGTTAACTTCTCAACTTGGCCCACTC
>ERZ1292645.766-Hain-H14-02um-R2-766-length-10616-cov-35_pt1 | contig 10616 bp, 13 predicted proteins | sample MGYA00564401_ERZ1292645 | MGnify/ENA primary metagenome ERZ1292645 (study PRJEB36523, sample SAMEA6512644) | groundwater metagenome | collected 2019-01-09 | study: AquaDiva: Metagenomics assemblies of 32 groundwater samples | reverse complement strand
CTACAACGACCCGCCGCCACAGTAAGACGACGAACTTCTGGTTCAGGACACTAGCTCGGCGCAGGCCTCGCCGGATCGGGCATGGCCAGCAGCACCGTCGCCGGGACGTTCGTGCGGTTCTCGACCAGGCGCGGTTCGTGGGCGGCGATGCGCACGCTGTCCCAACGATCCAGCTCGACCTCGGTCTCACCGTTGGAGATGGTCACCCGCCCCTCCAGGACCAGGTACATCTTCTCGACGGGCGAGGCGTCCATGCCCGTGCTGCCGCCCGGCAACAGGTGGCAGAGGTTCATCACCAGGCCGTCGCTGGGCCCCGCCTCCTTGCCCTGCACGCGCAGGCACCGCATGTCGACATGCCCGGGCGGGTGGTAGGTCGGCGCGTCCTTCAGCCGGATGACGTTCATGGCAGCAGCACCACGCGGTCTTGGGCGCCCTGGAGCACGGCTCGGTAAGCCTCTCCGGCATGCTCGATGGGGAACCGCGTGCTCTCCGGCACGGGATAGGGCTTCAACGCGCCGCTCGCGAAGCCGGCCGCCAGGGCGTCGAGGTTCTCCGCTGAAGCCGCCCCGTTGAGCGCCAGGGTGTCGATGCCGACGAAGGTGTGCCGGCCGCGATAGAACGGGAGAATGTCGAACGACACCTCGCGGGAAATCGTGGCGATGAAGATCGCCCTCGCGCCCAACGCCATCGCGGCGTTGGCGTCGGCGAAATAGGGGCTGCCCACGGTGTTGAAGACGATGTCGGCGCCGCGGCCGTCCGTCAGCTCGCGCACCTGGCCTGCGATGTCAGGGACCGATTGGCTGATCATCGTCACCGGCGTGGCGGCATGGCCGATATAGCCGCCCTCGCCGCGCGCCACGCCGATCACACGGGCGCCGAGCATGGCGGCGATCTGGCACGCGGCCTGCCCCACCTTGCCGTTGGCGCCGAAGACCAGGACGTTGTCGCCAGGCTTGGGCATGCCCGCCCGGCTGAAGCCCTCATGAGCGGTGACGAACGGCACGCCGATCGACCCCGCTTCAGCGAACGACACCCCGTTCGGCATCTCACGCACATAGCTGCGGTGGCAGGTCAGGTAGCGCGCATGGCTGCCGTCACGGGTGATGCCGAGGTCGCCCCCCGACCCCCAGACAGACTTTCCGACCAGGTCGCCCGGCCCGTCGATCACGACGCCGGCCCAATCGCGTCCCGGCGTGCGCGGCCAGATCGCGTGCGGCATCATGCCGAGCGCCGCCTTGACGTCCGACGGGTTCACCGCCGCCGCCCGCACCTCGACCACGACGTCGTCACCGCCGACCAATGGCGAGTCCATCGCCTCGACCTTCAGGTCGAGCACGTCGAGACTGGCGGCTTTCTCCAGGACACGGATACGAGACATGGAGACCACTTTCCTATGAGAGACCCAGCAGGCGTCGCGCCTCGCTGGGATTGGCCGGCTCCGCGCCGACGCCCGCTAGAATCTGGCGAGCCCGTTGCACCAGGGCGGCGTTGGACGGGGCGAGCACGCCCTTCGACATGTAGATGTTGTCTTCCAGGCCCACCCGGACGTGACCGCCGAGCAGCCAGGACTGGGCCACCATGGCGAACTCCGAGCGGCCGACGCCAAAGCCCGTCCACACCGCGCCCGGCGGCAGCAGGTTGCGGGCGTACATCATGGTCTCGGGCGTGGCGTTGAAGCCGTAGTTCACCCCCAGCACGAACGAGAACAGCCCCGGTCCGTCGAGCTCGCCCGCGTCGATGAGGTGCCGCGCCAGGTGCAGGTCGCCGCTGTCGAACAGCTCAAGCTCAGGCTTCACGCCGGCGGCGCGAATGGCCCGCGCCATGACGGTGACGTTCCGCGGCGTGTTGATCACCACCTGGCCGCCGGAGTTCATGGTGTTGAGGTCCAGGGTGCAGATCTCGGGCTTCAGCACGCTGATATGCTCGACCCGCAGTTCGGGCCGCACCAGGGTCGTGCCCGGGCCGGCGACGCTCGGATCCTCGTCGCTGGGCGCGAACCGGCCCCCGGGGCCGGTGGTGAGGTTCAAGATCAGCGCGGGATTCTTGGCGCGGATCAGATCGACCGTTTGCCGGTAATAGTCGAGCTCCATCGACGGATCGCCCGTCACCGGATCGCGCACGTGGATATGGACGACCGAGGCCCCCTCCTCCGCGGCCAGCAGGGAGGCTTCGGCGATCTCCTCCGGGGTTACCGGCAGGTCGGGGTGCTGGTCGCGGGTGGTGATGTTGCCCGTGACCGCGCAGGTGATGATGACTTTGGAATGCATGGTCGGCCCGTCAGAGATGGCGCCCGCCATCCACCTGGATGACGCTGCCGGTGGAAAAGCGCAGCTGGGTCGCGCAGGCGAGCACGGCCTGCGCCACATCTTCGGGCGCGGCGACCCGGCCCAGCGGCGTGGTGGCGGCGATCTTGTCGGACGCGGCCTTGTCGCGGCCCGGAACGAAGCCCGTGGCCACCGCGCCAGGCGAGACGCTGAGCACCCGCACGTCGGGCGCCAGGGCCCGCGCCAGCGCAGATCCCATGGTGTCCATGCCGGCCTTGGCCGCGCAGTAGGCGATGTTCGAGCCGATCGCCGTGGTCGCGGCGATCGAGGAAATATTGACCACCAGCCCGTCCTGGTGGGCGCGAAGCAGGCGCTCGAAGGCGCGCACCGCGGCGAACGGCGCGCGGACATTGTGGGCCATCAGGAGGTCGATCGTGTCATCGTCCAGCGAGGCGAGGTCGGCGTGCGGCACCGCCTTGGTGACGCCCGCGCCGTTGACCAGGATGTCGGTCCGGCCGAAGTCCGCCTCGACATCGGCCGCGACCTTCTCGACCTGCGCCGTGCGGGCGATGTCGGCGACATAGGCGCGGTGGCCTTCGCCCGGCAGGGCGTCGGCCACCGCCTTGGCCTTGGCGAGGTCAGTTCCTCCGACCAGGGCGATGTGGGCGCCGGCCTGCGCCAGGGCGCTCGCCGTCGCCGAGCCGATACCGCCCGTGCCGCCGAAGATCACGGCGACCTTTCCCGACAGGGAATATGCGTTCTGCGTCATGTGAGCCTCAGGGGATTGGCGCGGCTGGGATGCGGCTCTCGCCGGGCTCGAGCACCAGGTCGTAGACCAGGCTGCAACGTGGTCCGTCCGGGCCGTCCTCGGTTTCGAAGCGGCCGAGCAACGAGTGGATCACGCCGAAGGTGACGTCGCTCTCAAGGTTCTCGCTGTCGTCGGCGAACACCTGGGTGACCAGGGTTTTGTAGCCGGGCGCGGTGACCATGAAATGCAGGTGCGCCGGCCGGTAGGGATGGCGTTGCTGCGCGCTGAGCAACAGCCCCACCGGGCCGTCCGTGGGCACCGGATAGCCGGCGGGCCGCACGCTGCGGAAATGGAACGCCCCCTGCTCGTCGGCGGTGAAGACGCCGCGCAGGTTCATGTCCGGCTGGCCGGGATCCTGGTTCTCGTAGAGGCCGACGGGCGAGGCTTGCCAGACGTCCACCTGGGCGCCGACGATGGGCGCGCCGGAGCGATCGCGCACCTGACCCGAAACAACTAGAGGCGTCCCGGGCGTATCGGCGCGGGCGATGCTGTCGCCCAAGCCGCAGGCCGGAGCGTTCTTGCGCCAGAACGGACCGAGCAACGCCGCGGCGGTGTGGTCGGGGCCCATCGGATTGTTCAGCAACCCCACCAGGGTGGAGACGCCGAGCACGTCGCAGGCCAGGACAACCTCGTTCTTGGTCGCCGTGGTCGCCTGTCCGATGCCGACCAGGAAATCGAGCCCGGCCTCGAACTCGTCCTCGGTCAGGCGAACCTCACGCACGAAGGCGTGGGCATGGCGGACCAGCGCGCCCATGATTTCGCGCAGGCGAGGGTCGGGCGTGCGGGCCATCGCCGCCTCGACGGCGAACGTGACGCCAGCTTGATCCTCGACAATCATCGGCCAAGCCCGCCTTGGACAACCACGGCGCCCAGATAGAAGCCCAGGCCCATCACCGTATGGGCGACCAGGGTGCTGGCCCTGACCTTGTGGCGCACCGGAAGCTTGGCGGCCGCCACGCCATGGCCAAGCGCGGGCATGATGATGAACCAAGCCAAGAGGGTCGTGAGGACGCCGGCGGCCACGGCCGGAAGCACGGTCGGCTGTGCGCTCCAGGCAGGCCCCATGGCCAGGACCAGCGCCAGGCCGAACGCCCCGCCGGTCGCATAGTGGACGACGGCCCCCAGATAGCGCTGGGCCGGGGAAAATACGGTCGCCGGGGTTATGGGGGTGCGATCGCCGCCGAAGGGCGCAAGCAGCCACTTGCCCAGGATGGCCCAGTTCGGCGCGCGGATCGCAAAGGCCCTCTGCGCCAGGATGTTCCAGAGGTCGAAGACCAGCACGCCGAAGAGGCCCACAATGACGCCGCGCACGATCATGAGCGTTCCCCCAGCGACTTGACTGACGTGTTCACCGAGAGCGCCGGCATGGCCTGCTCGATCAGGGCGGCGTTGCGCTTCACCCCCTCGGTCAGGACGGCCAGGAAGCTCACCGCCGCCGGCGACAACTCTCGCGACTCCGGCGTGATCACCGAGAACGGCATGCGGGCCACAGGCGCCACGAGGGGCCGGGCCTGCACGTTGAACGCCTCAAGCAGCCCCACCGCCCAAGACGGCCAGACGGCCACGCCAAGGCCGGCCGAAACCATGCCGAGCACGGTCAACATCTGGCGCACCTCCAGGATCGGCAGTTGCGGGACGCCGGCCAGGCGGAGCTGGGTGTCGAGCTCGCGGCGGATGTCGGCGGGCGCGCGGATCGCGACGACCGAATGTCCGCGCAGCTCCGACCACTTGACGCTCGCGCCGCTCATCAAGGGATGATCGGCCGAGCCGATCAGGACGAGCTTCTCCTCGATCAGCGGCTGAATCTGTACGCCGAGCGGATCGCGGCCGAAGACGCCCAGGCCGCAGTCGATCTGCCCGGCGGCCACGCCCGGCACGATGTCGCTGGGCGGAACGTCCTCCACGATGATGGAGATATTGGGGTACTTGCTGTGGAACTCCGCGACGATGGGCGGCAACAAAACGGCGGCGATGATTGGCGGCGCGGCGACCACGACCCGGCCCCGTTTGCGGGCGACCAGCTCCTTGGTGCTCAGCTCGGCATGCTCCACCTCGGCCAACACTCGGCGGGCGTGGATCAGGTATTCTTGCCCAGCTTCGGTGAGCGCGGTTTTCCGTGTCGTCCGATCGATCAGGCGTAGGCCGACGGCCTGTTCCAGCTCTCGGATCAGGACCGAGAGCGACGACTGGGTCGAGTTCACGACCACCGCCGCCGCGGTGAAGCTGGCGCTGTCGGCGATGGCGACAAAAGCCCGGATCTGCTTCAGCGTAACGTTCATGAGAGCGCCCCTGCCGGAACCGGCCGATAGCCGGACTCCTCGATGATGCGGGTGACAGACGTGCGCAAAGCCTCGCGCCGCTGTGTCAGGGTGTCGGCGTCGTAGAGCAGCTTGCCGCCGCGCTTGCGCACCACCCCGTCGACCAGGACCGTGTCGACGTTCGAGAAATTGGCCTGCTGGACGGTGGTGTGGACCGGGTCGTGGACCGGGAACATGTTCAGGGCCAGGCCGTCGATCAGGATGATGTCGGCCTTCTTCCCGGGGGTCAGGCTGCCGATCTGGTCCTCCATGCAGAGGGCGCGGGCGCCGCCGATGGTGGCCCACTCCAGAACGTCCCGCGACGGCACCGGCAGGACCGTCAGCGGCCCGCAGCCGGCATTGTGGTTGACGCGGTGCTCGATGCTGCGCTGGTAGAGCATCGCCAGCCGCATCTCGTTGAACAGGTCGCTGTTCGCCGCGGGGATGCTGTCGACGCCCAGCGAGGGCATCGCCCCCAGGGCGCGCAAGCGGCCGGTGACGGGATCGGCGGGATGGACGTGCAGCTCGATGTTCGCCGTGACGGTGACCGAGGCGCCGCAATCGACGATCAGCTTCAGTTCCTCGTCGCTGAGATAGTTCCCGTGGACGACATTGTGCTTGGCGTTGAGCAGGCCCAGCCGCGCGGGAATGAAGAAGCCCTCGGGCGAGACCCGATCAGCGGGGCGCCGCGCCGCGTGCGAACTCGACAGCAGGTCGAGATCCTTGACCATGCGGAAATCATGCTCAACCACCTCGGGGGTCGAGAACTGCGGCCCCAGGATGGCCGCCGCCAGGGTCACCAGCCGGTCGTCGGACGCGAACCGCCCCTTGCGCAGGGCCTCGAGCCGCGCGCGCGGATGCGGTTTGTGGGTGAAGGGCACGTCGCCCTCGCCCGCCAACGGCTTGGCCGAGCCATGACCGAAGACCGCGCGGATCCCGGCTTCTTCCAAGGCGTCGACCGAGCGGTGCGCGTAGTCGATATCGGTGATGTCGTGGCACCAGTCGAAGAGGGTCGTGACCCCGCCGTTCAGTTGCTCCAGCGCGCCCAGCAGGGTGCCGATATAGTTGTCGTCGGGAAGGAAACGCGTCCCGAGATTGCCATGCATGATCTTGTGGTAGTCGGGTCCGGTCCACCCACCGCCGATCGAGCGAAGCCCGGTCTGCCAGGTGTGCAGGTGGGCGTTGATCAGCCCCGGCATCACGATCATGTTCCGGGCGTCGATGACCTCGTCCGCCGCCGCCCCGATATGCGGCGCGATCTCGGCGATCCGGTCGCCGACGACCAACAGGTCTCCGACGGGGAAGTCACCGACCGCGGCGTCGACGGAGACGATGTAGCCGCCCCGGATCAGGGTCCTCTTCATCGATCCGCCCCTTAGCCGGCGAGATGTGCGTAGGAGGGATCGCCCCGGCCGACGTCGGCGGCGTGGACGTACTGCGTGGTCTGGGCCAGCTCCGCGGCGCTGATGATCTTCACCGTCCGCAGGTCGCGCAGGGTCAGGCGGCTCGCCAAGGACCAGCGCCCCTCGTCGCAGCGCCAGGAATCCAGATAGCGGGAATGAACGGTCCGCTCCTCGACGTCGCCTTCAGGGCGCGAGACGAGCAGATGGGCGGTGGCGGTGGTTTCGCTGACGGCGCGCAGGCCGTTCACCTCGATGAGCACGTTGCCGATGGTGTGGCGGTTATAGAGCATGGTGGAATGCGCGCCCATCAGCCAGTCGACGAACTGGGCCCAGCTGCCATTGAACATTCCAGTGAACTCAACGGTCGCCTCAGAGTGCCCGATCGTCAGCAGCAGCGTCCTGTCGAGCCGGTCCAGCCCCCGCGGATAGAGGTGGATCAGCCGCATGATCTCGGACTTGGCCACCAAGTCGTTGAGGCTATTTTCCTGCATCCCGTCCATCTCCACCCTCGCGGCCAAGCTCGCCTGAAACGGCGGTCTGGCTGACATCTTGGCGAACGGTAGTGCCGCGCAATCGATAGGACTAACGAATTAATGGTGCCACATAATCGTATTATACGATGAGTGGAGGTTCCCTGTTGCCGCCCGTGGGAACGACGCCTAACCCTGGGTCAACAGTCACAGTGGGGGGATTTGGCGTGCATAAGATCGTGATGCCCGAAGGCGTCTTCGAACCGGTCAAAGGCCTCTACTCCCAGGTCATCGAGACCCGGTCGCCCGTGCGCTACGAGATCGCCGGAAGCCTGGCCTACGACGCCGACGGCCAGTTGCCCGAAGGCATGGCGGCCCAGTGCCAAGCGGTGATGCGCAACATCGACCTGTCCCTGCAGGCGGTGGGCATGACGCCGGCCAATGTCGTGCGCATGCGGATCTACACCCTGGATATGGATCTGTTCCTCAAGGAAGGCATCGGCGCCGTCTTCGGCCACTTCGGCGAGACCCGGCCGACCTCGACCCTGGTGCAGATCGTCCGCCTGGCCAATCCGAAGATGCTGGTCGAGATCGACGCCACGGCCGCGCCGTTCGGCGATCCCGCCTAACCAATTCCGCTCCACGGGAGATCAGGATGCACGACAATTGCGACTGCTGCGGCGAAGGCCGCCGCAAGGTCCTGCGCGCCATGCTCGGCATGGCCAGCGCCCCGCTCGTGGCGGCTGCAGCCTCCAGCCCCGCCACGGCGGCCACGCCTGCCCGGATGGCGCGCGCATCTGGCGCCGGACGCATCGACACCCATGCTCACCTATGGCCGGTCGAGTACCTCGACTTCGTGGAAAAGGCCGGCGACCACATCACCCAGGTCGCGCGCAACATACGCGCCACGGCCAGTCCCGAGGACCTGAAGGCCCGCTTCGCCATGATGGACAAGGCCGGGGTCGCCAAGCAGGTGCTGTCAGCCACGCCGCAATTGGTGCAGAGCGCGGACGCCAAGACCTGCCTGACCGGCGCGCGCATGATCAACGACGTCTATGCCGGCCTGGTGAAGACCTACCCCGACCGCTTCATGGCCTATGGCGCGGTTCCCCTGCCCCACGTCGACGAAGCTGTGGTCGAAGCGCGCCGCTGCATGACCGAGCTGGGTTTCCGCGGCATCGCGCTCAACACCCTGACCGCCAACAAGACCATCGCCACCGACGACTACAGCCCGTTCTACGCCGAGCTCGATCGCCTCGGGGCGGTGCTCTACATCCACCCGACCGGCTGCGGCGCGCAAAGCCCGATGATCAACGATTTCCGGCTGGAATGGGTGGTCGGCGCACCGTTCGAGGACAGCCTGGCGGTGCTACAGCTGCTCAAGGCCGACATCCCGCACAAGTACCCCAACATCAAGTTCCACGTGGCGCACCTAGGCGGGGCCCTGGGCTTCCTGATGCAGCGGATCGAGGACAACTACGCCCACTGGAAGGCCTTCCCGCGCAGCCCGACGGCGGAGCTGAAGAAGATGTGGTTCGACACCGCCAACTTCCACGCCCCGGCGCTGCGCTGCATGATCGAGACCTTCGGCTCGGAGCGGCTGATCCTCGGCAGCGACTTCCCGTACTTCCAGGACGAGCTCTACACGCGGATCGTCACCTACGTCGAAGGCGCGGGCCTGCCCGCTCCCGTCAGCAAGGCGATCCTGGAAGACAATGCCCACCGGCTCTACGGATCCGTCGCCCCGGCCTGAACGCCCTTCTCCGGGAAGGGCGCTACAGCCCCAGCACCATCTTGGCCATGATGTTGTGCTGGATCTCGTTGGAGCCGGCGTAGATCGAGGTCTTGCGATAGTTGAAGTAGGTCGGCGCCAGGGTCGCAGCGTAGTCGGGACCCGCGCGCGGTTCGTTGCGCTCGCCGCGGATCTCGGCCCAGGTGTCGCGGACGAACGGCTGGCCATAAATGCCCGCCGCTTCCAGGGCCAGTTCGGTCACCGCCTGCTGGGCTTGCGAGCCTTCGAGCTTCAGCATGGAGGACGAGGCCCCCATGGCTTCGCCCGCCGTCCGCGCCGAGAACATGCGCAGCTCGGTGGCGTTCAGGACGTCGACCTTGATCTGCAGTTCCGACAGCTTGCGCCGGAAGTCCGGGTCGTCGATCAGCCGCGTTCCGCCGTCGGAGGCCTCGACGGCGGCGATCTTCTTCACCTTGGCCAGCTGGTTGGTCAGGCCCGCCGCGTACGGATTGCCGCGTTCGAACTGCAGCAGGTACTTGGCGTAGGTCCAGCCCTGGCCTTCCTCGCCGATCCGGTTGGAGACCGGCACCCGGACGTTGTCGAAGAAGACCTGGTTGATTTCCTGATCGCCCTCGGGCGGTCCGTCCAGGGTCGGCAGCGGCACGATGGTGATGCCGGGCGTGTTCATGTCCAGCAGCAGGAAGCTGATGCCCTTCTGACGGATCTCCTCGTTGGAGGTCCGCACCAGGCAGAACATCCAGTCAGCCCATTGCGCGTAAGTTGTCCATATTTTTGAACCACTTAGCACGTAATGATCACCGTCCCGTTCAGCCTTCATGGAGAGCGAGGCCAGGTCGGAGCCCGAGCCAGGCTCGGAATAGCCCTGGCACCACCAGGCGTCGGTCGAAAGGATCTTCGGAAGGTGCTGCGCCTTTTGCTCCGGGGTGCCGAAGGCCATCACCACCGGGGCGCACATCTTCAGGCCCATGTTCGAGGTGGAGGGGGCGCCGGCCAGCGCCATCTCCATGTCGTAGACGTACTTCTGGGCGTGGCTCCACCCCGTGCCGCCATATTCGGTCGGCCAGTCGGGCGCGATCCAGCCCTTTTCGTTCAGGCGTTTCAGCCAACGGACCTGGCCGTCCTTGTCGATATGGCCGTTCTTCGATTGGGCCATGTGCGCACGCATGTCGTCATCGAAGGCTTCGGCGATGAAGGCGCGAACCTCGTCGCGGAAAGCCAGATCGTCTTTGGAGAATTCCAGGTCCATGGCGCTTACCCCACCGCGTCGAGATATTCGATTTCAGGACGGCCGCCCATGCAGGGCCCCATCTTGGCTCCGGCGGCCTTGAAGTAGTCGGTCTGGCCGTGCGCCTTCAGGGCGTCTTCGTCCTTGTAGAGTTCCAGCACCTTGTAGACCGTCGGGTCGGTGCGGCTCTTGGTCAGCTGATAGACGATATTGCCCGGCTCATTGGCCCGGACCTGCTTGCTGAGCTCGGTGAACACCGCCTCGAATTCCGAACCCTTGCCGTCTTGGACCTTCAAGGTCGCGACCACGCCGATCATGCCGTTCTCCCAACATTTGTTTGAACCGACATTCCCCAAGTGGCCTGCCGCTTGACTTCAAGCTCGCCTGATTTTGCTC
>ERZ1292645.580-Hain-H14-02um-R2-580-length-12612-cov-6_pt1 | contig 10616 bp, 16 predicted proteins | sample MGYA00564401_ERZ1292645 | MGnify/ENA primary metagenome ERZ1292645 (study PRJEB36523, sample SAMEA6512644) | groundwater metagenome | collected 2019-01-09 | study: AquaDiva: Metagenomics assemblies of 32 groundwater samples | reverse complement strand
GGTTATCTATGAATCCAGCTGCGATTCATTTATTAGAAGCAAATCCAGATAAGATTAGTTGGAATTGGTTATCTATGAATCCAGCTGCGATTCATTTATTAGAAGCAAATCCAGATAAGATCAATTGGTATTGGTTATCTTCAAATCCAGCTGCGATTCACTTACTCGAAGCTAATCAAGATAAGATTTATTGGAATGCACTATCTACTAACTCAGCTGCGATTCATTTATTGAAAGCAAATCCAGATAAGATTGATTGGATTGCTCTATCTCGTAATCCGGCTGCGATTCACTTACTCGAAGCAAATCCAAATAAGATTGTTTGGCATTGGTTATCTCTTAATTCAGCTGCGATTCACTTACTCGAAGCAAACCCAGATAAGATTAGTTGGAGTTGGCTATCTCGTAATCCAGCTGCGATTCATCTACTCGAAGCAAACCTAGATAAGATTTATTGGGATGTGCTATCCGGGAATCCATCTGCCATTCATTTATTAGAGGCAAATCCAGATAAGATTGGTTGGTTTGATCTATCTTATAATCCAGCTGCGATTGAATTATTTAAGATAAATCGACATAAATGTACTTGGAGATATTTATCCAAGAATCCAGCTATCTTTACATATGACTATGAGCATATGACACAAGAACGAGAACAGCTGCGATATGAGCTTATCGCATATCTTCATCAGCCACAATTCATTGAACAATGGTTGAATGCTGGAAATGATATCGAAGACTACTTGATGTAGCTTCTTTTTTTAAAATTGAAATCGCGCCCAAAAAAATATAGCTACTGACACGAACAATGATTGCCTACAAGCTTCGAGACTGGATTCCTATGAATAAGATTATTTGGGAAGATCTATCTATTAATCCAGCTGCGATTCATTTATTAGAAGCAAACCCAAATAAGATCGATTGGGACATGATATCTTTTAATCCAGCTGCGATTCATATATTAGAAGCAAATCAAGATGAGATTGAATGGTATGCCCTATCTAGTAATCCAGCTGCGATTCATATATTAGAAGCAAATCAAGATGAGATTTATTGGAAAGAGCTATCCGGGAATCCAGCTGCGATTCATATATTAGAAGCAAATCAAGATGAGATTTATTGGAAAGAGCTATCCGGGAATCCAGCTGCCATTAATCTACTCGAAGCAAACCCAGATAAGATTTATTGGAAAGAGCTATCCGGGAATCCAGCTGCCATTAATCTACTCGAAGCAAATCCAGATAAGATTAAATGGGATTGGTTATCCGGGAATCCAGCTGCAATTCATCTACTCGAAGCAAATCCAGATAAGATTGAATGGGGTGGACTATCTACGAATCCAGCTGCGATTCATCTACTCGAAGCTAATCAAGATAAGATTAATTGGGACTGGTTATCAACGAATCCAGCTGCGATTCATCTACTCGAAGTTAATCAAGATAAGATTAATTGGGAATGGTTATCAACGAATCCAAATGCGATTCACTTGCTTAAAGTAAATCCAGATAAGATCGATTGGATTGAAATATTTGGTAATCCAGCTATCTTTACATATGACTATAAGCATATGAAACAAGAACGAAAGCAGTTATGCTACGAGCTTATAGAGTATCTGCATCAGCCACGATTCATCGAACAATGGTTGAATGCTGGAAATGATATCGAAGACTACTTGATGTAGGCTTGTATATTTTTTTTAATAAAATGTGTCTGCAGTAATATAATCATGGCAGAACAGATAACAGAAGTAAAGGCAAATAATCCAATTGCTTATCCAAAAATGGATTCCCAAGAAGCTGCCCTACATAAAAAAGCAAAGAGATCATTTATGATCTATGTTGCTGTGCTAATCATTTCCATTATAATGCTCATTGGAGGCATTGTAGGATATGTCTATAAGCAAACCGCTGTTATGGGACTGCCAATATTCATTGGTATGTTCGGAATTGTCTTTCCTACATTCAATCGATTCTTCGGATAATGTTAGATTATTCTAAGTTCCAAGTATCTTTATGCCCACCATCATATGCTCTAACAAATCCTCCATCGACTATCTTTTGAATGATATCTTCGGAGTCTTTATAAGTATAGATTTGACTCAAGATACGGCCATATTTATCAAATGGACCCATCTTGATTTGAATAATCTTGTCGAGAATCAAAGCTGATAGAAATTTCTGACCAGCTTTGCATAGATCTGCCTCTTTCTGTACTTTTGAGTGCAGCTCGGGGGCATCTATTCCATTGAGGCGTAGATTTTTTTTGTACAACTCTCCTTGGTAGGAAAATAGTATAGTGATTGTATCTGGGTCATGAACCCGAATTACTCTTCCTAGACACTCATATCCATCAAAGGAAAATTCCTTGACAGTCTTAGGGTTGGCTGCCATCAGCTGATCGATTAATTCTTGACTGCTATTCATCCTATCTTATCTCTGATCACTTATAATTAGATCGACAAAATTTATATAATGAGTTGTAAATCTAAGGCATACACAACCAAAGCAGTCTATCGATTCTTCGCTACTATAATTACTATTCTAGCAATCGCATTATTCGCGATTTATGTTGTTCCGATGGAGATAGCCAGATGGAATGCAGATCAGTCTAAGAGAGATTCGACTTTAGATCAACTGAATCAAATGCATGACTCTGTGGTCAAATCAGTTATAGCAATCAGTATTGTAATTGGGACTGCATCAGCCGGCCGCAAATATTTCAAGGAAAAAAAGAAATGCCCAGTGTGTTCTAAGCAATAGTTAGCTCGCAGATATACGACTGGCTGCAGATAGACAGAAATTAGACGACTGTAGTAGATCTTCCCTTGTTAGAGATACAAGATTTTCATAGTTGTCTGAGTACAAAACTTCCTTCAAATGTAGATTGTCCCAGTTATTCGCAATGAACGCAGCACAATTTCTACATGGTCTCGACATTCGCAGGCAAGTACCTCCAAATCGAATGACCAATAAGCGCTTGCTGCCGTTAGTTATTTTTTTCGACAACTGCTTCGAATAATAATTAATTATCGCATTGATCTCGGCGTGCTGCGAGAATGGAAAAGACTTTGTCTTGAAGTATATGTTGGGTCTATACACAATTACATGATTACTTTGGTCCAATAAGAATGCCATATGAGTACGCTTGATCTTGGCTCTAAGCATGATCTTGATTTCGTTGTAGGCAGATTGGCTAAGCTTGATCGAATACCTTTCCAATACGGATTTGATAGATGACAAGTCCATTGTTGGATTCTCAGCACCTAAGTACTATATTTGTTGGTATTCTAATCAATTTTAAAAATAGACTACATCAAGTAGTCTTCGATATCATTTCCAGCATTCAACCAATACTCAATGAATCGTGGCTGATGCAGATATGCGATAAGCTCGCAGTGTAGCTGACTTCGCAAATGCTTCATATGTTCATAGTCATATGTAATAATTGCTGGATTACAAGATAAGTGATGCCAATTAATCTTATCTTGGTTTGTTTCTAATAAATGAATCGCAGCTGGATTTTTGGACAATTTATCCCAATCAAGCTTATCTTGATTTGCTTCCAATAAATGAATTGCAGCTGGGTTATAAGATAGATATTTCCAAACAATTTTATCTGGGTTTGTTTCTAATAAATGAATAGCAGCCGGATTACTAGATAGTAGATTCCAATTAATCTTATCTGGGTTTGTTTCTAATAAATGAATCGCTGCTGGATTTGTTGATAACCAATCCCAATCAATCTTCTCTGGGTTTGCTTCCAACAAATGAATTGCAGCCAGATTCTTTGATAAATAGGTCCAATTAATCTTATCTGGATTCACCTCGAGTAAGTGAATTGCATCTGGATTCATAGATAAATAGGTCCAATTAATCTTATCTGGGTTCGCTTTTAATAAATGAATCATATCTGGATTCTTAGATACATATGCCCAAGTAATCTTATCTTGATTAGCTTCAACCAAATCAATTGCAGCAGAATTCAGAGATAACCATTTCCAATCCATACAATCAATCTTATCTTGATTAGCCTCAATTATGCGAATTGCAGCTGGGTTCAATAGTAAATTATGCCAAATGATCTTATCCACATCAATCCAACCATGAATCTTGTTAGCAATCATTATTAGTAGCTCTTGTTATTTTATTTAGTTGTCTTTTCAATTTTACAACAATAGCTCTAGATTCAATTTGTTATCTCTAACAAAGGTCATTATATCTTCATCAGCTTGATTAAGGATCATAGTGCCCTCTGTAGGATATAAATCGAAATATAATCCAGGCTTAGATAGCACTTTGGAATATTTTCCACCTAAAGATGATTTGGATCCAATAAATTGATATCGACGCATATATAGATCAGACCATGACTGAGATGTGAATGAGGCGTCTATCTTTTCATTCACAGGCTTAGGCTTATCTGAGACAACAATAATCCGCATTGTGTTGGTATTTGTATCTATATACAGTATACATTTGCTGTCAATCTCATCAAATACCCAAAAGCCATCTAATACTTGCATAAAGTGATGATTCACTGACCAGATAATATAAATGATTGCAGCAATTAATACTACAATGATCGCAGCGCAAGTGATAGTTATCTTATCTAGTCGAGCCATTCTTTATTGATTATATATGTTGCTATATATTTAGTATTCGATATCATTTCCAGTCATTGTTCAGTAATCTTGGGTAGATACACTATAAGATCATAGTGCAACCGACTCCGATGATGTTTCACATATGATGATAGCTGGATTCATAGATAGCCAGTCCCAATTGATTTTATCTTGATTTGCTTCAAGTAGATGTATGGCAGCTGGGTTCGCAGATATTAACCACCAATTAATCTTATCTTGATTTGCTTCAAGTAGATGTATGGCAGCTGGATTAGTAGATAGCTGTTTCCAGTCGATCTTATCTGGATTTGCTTCAAGTAATTGAATCGCTGCTGGATTACGAGATAAATAATACCAATCGATCTTATCTGGGTTTGCTTCAAGTAGGTGAATCGCAGATGGATTCTTTGACAGATGCGTCCAATTAATCTTCCTTGGATTTGCCTCGAGTAAGTGAATTGCAGCTGAATTCTTTGATAAGAATCTATACATTCTCATATTTCTTGGATTTGCCTCGAGTAAGTGAATTGCAGCTGGAACCTTCGATAGCCAGTACCAAACAATTTTATCTGGATTTGCTTCAAGTAATTGAATCGCTGCTGGATTTTTAGATAGCAATCTCCAATCGATCTTATCTTGGTTCATCTCAATCAAATGAATCGCAGCAGGATTTAAAGATAAGGTTTCCCAATCAATCTTATCTGGATTTGCTTCAAGTAAGTCAATCGCAGCAGGATTCCAAGATAGATATCTCCAACATATCTTATCTAGATTTGCCTCGAGTAATTGAATTGCTGCCGGGTTGCAAGATAGAGAAGTCCAGCAAATTTTATTTAAATCGATCCAATCACGAAGCTTATAAGTATTCATGATTGCTATATTAATAAAAGCTTACATTAGGTAATCTTCGATATCATTTCCAGTATCCAGCCATTGTTCGATGAGTCTTGGTTGGTATAGATACGCTATAAGATCACAGTGCAATTGACTCTGAGAATGCTTCATTTGCTCATAATCATATGCAATGATAGCTGGATTCATCGATAGCATGCCCCAACAAATCTTTTCTTGATTTGCTTGAAGCAAGTGAATCGCAGCTGGATTATGAGATAGAAATGGCCAATAAATCTTCCCCGGATTTGCTTCTAATAAATGAATCGCAGCTGGATTCATAGATATATTACGCCAATGAATCTTATCTGGATTTGCCTCAAGTAAGCGAATCGCCGATGGGTGATAAGATAGCCAGTACCAATGAATCTTATCTTGATTTGCTTCAAGCAAATCAATCGCAGCCGAATTACGAGATAGAAATGACCAATTAATCTTCTCTTGATTTGCTTCTAATAAGTGGATCGCAGCTGGATTGATAGATAGCTGTTTCCAGTTGATCTTATCTGGGTTTGCTTCTAATAAGTGGATCGCAGCTGGCATTCTTGATACTAATGCCCAATTAATCTTATTTGGGTTTGCTTCTAATAAATGAATGGCAGATGGATTCCTGGATAACTGATTCCAATTAATCTTATCTGGATTTGCTTCGAGTAAGTGAATCGCAGCTGGATTACGAGATAAGAAATACCAATCAATCTTATCTAGATTTGCTTCAAGCAAGTGAATCGCAGCTGGATTCTTAGATAGACACGGCCAATTAATCATATCTGGATTTGCTTCCAAAATATGAATTGCATCCGGTATCTCAGACAAACTATACCAATGAATCCGAGATATAAATTGTTTACGCCTGATCCGATTGAACAGTCTATTTAAGAATGACGGCAACCACTTATGATACGTCTTTTTATTTAGATTCGATTCAATTATGGGGATTGCGAATGATTTCTCGGATAACCAATTCCACTTAAGCTTATTTAATGGAATCCATGCAAGAAGGTCGTAGGTAGCAATCATTGTGAATTGTGGGACTGGACTATATAGTATCAATAGTTTCAATTCTATTAGCCAGCTTATAGCTGCCCGACAGTCGTATTAATCTATTTGATAGCTATTGCAAAAATTGACAAAATTAGGATTAAAATATACGAGCACTTGATATCATACACCCTTCAGCCCAAAATGAATTTCCAAAAGTATCCGACATTTGTTGAGTCCAAGATCTTGGATATGCTGATAGGATCTCTAAACTACCAAAGAAAGCAGTTTGGTTGGGTAATCGATGAGCTGGCCTGGAAGATCAATGCTAATTATCATAGGAACCAACTGGTTCAAGTGCTTGATGAGCTGGCCTGGAAGACCGATGCTGCTTATCATAGAAACCAACTGATTCAAGTGCTCGAAGAGATTGTTTCGTAAGTATCTGACTCAGTTCTTTTTTTGAAAATTGACAAAATTAGGATTAAAATATACAAGCACTTGATATCATACGCACATTTCAGCCCAAAATGAATTTTCAGAAGTATCCTGCCTTTGTTGAGGCTGCCATTCTGGATATGCTGATTGGCTCCTCAGACTACCAAAAGAAGCAGTTTTCCCAAGTGATCGACGAACTGGCCTGGAAGATCAAATCTGCTGAGATAGAACGATTTCTTCGAGCTCAGCCCAAGAATATTCTACTTGGGTATGAGAGGCGGGATAGCTCATACTTCACATGTATCCCTACTCTATTCATGATGAATTGGAATCATGAAGTATTCCATGGACCAAGGTCCATGCTGATAGTCAAAAGTCCTAAGGGATGGTTGATTGAGACCTACAACTATTTCACTCCCTCTGAAGCAGAGCTTGTTGTGATTCGACAAGCCAGACAGGCTAATTGGCAGTTCGTCTCCAAGTACGAAGATGTGTTTCATCACGAATCTTTGCCGGAGCTGGTTCTGGAAATGTTGGTCGAAAATGAGCAGTACCAATCTCGTCGCATGATGTAGATTTTTTGTGCTCATATTGGATTCTGGAATTGTTTTATAGATTGATATCATGCAGATTTAAGTTAGCACTGAATGATATAAGATATATCATGATTCATATCATAGACAATATTTATCTGAGCAATTTGCGCGATGCATCCGATCTACAACTAATTCAAAAAAATAATATCAAGATAGTCTGCAGACTATCTGAAGACAATAATAGATCGATTTACGGGCCCTATGTTCTATTTTATAATTTTGAAATAGAAGATAACATTCTATACAAGAAGGAGATCATTGAGATTGCCCGAGAGATTACCGATATAGCAAGATCGACCAAAAACAATGTATTGATTCATTGCAACGAAGGCCAGTCTCGTAGCCCAGCTGTAATTATATTTTATTTGATTGCTATGTATGAATGCAGCTACGAGACTGCATTTGAATTTGTTAAAGCTAAGAAGCCAGATATCAAACCCAATAGTGCATTTGTGGCTGCACTCAAGGCATTCAGTGATCATAGATAAGAATGCTATAAAAAAATTCCTAGAATCGACAGCTTTTAAGCAAGACTGGAACTGCTGATCTCCGAGAGAATATTCTTCCAATCTTCAAGCAAGATATCGTCCACTTGAGTATCATTCCATTTCTGGCTCCATATGCAGGCAGTTATATATGGATAAGTCTCATCATGCTCTTCAAAGTTAATGAATGAGTAATCAAAGCAGTTATCTATTGCTACATGCGTAATGGTTCCAGTCACCCAGACAAATCCAAGATCTTTATTAGCAGCCATCATAGCATTATGATCAACTTTAACTTTGCAGTACTCAGAAGCTCCTTCAGTTATCATAAATGTATACTGAGGATAACCATTGGAATAAGATTCTATGGTCGAATTTATCCCTTGTCTGTACAATGTATCCCATAGTTGCATGATTCGATCTTCATCGTTAGGATCATATTGGATACGAAAGCTTAGAAAGCTCCTTTGCGTCTCAGTGGCTCTTTGGCCATTTATAGTTAAGATTCCATGATTGGCTAACTCAATTAGAGTAGGACATGAATCCTTATGATTTTGCATAATCGGACCAAGGTGATCTAAAGTTGCGAATAGTTCGAACTGAAAGTAATGAATTAGCATGTACAACACTTCCTTATAGCTTCGGCATTTGGAAAATATGTTCATAGACGAATTAATCAATGCCCGTACTCGAGGATCATTGGAATCAAATGAATCCATTAAGATGCATCCATCCTTTCGAACCTTACTGACCATAGCCAGATTCAGACTGTCGATGCTACTCTTAATCTCTTTGATCTGTTCGATATGAATCGCATCAAATTGAGCTTTGTTTGCGGTAGTAAGCATGTAGGAGAACATTATGAATGTATATTTTACGCTTATAAAATCAATTTTCCCGGAAGCTTAATTTGGAAAAATTGAAGAAATTTGTACTAAAGATATAGAAGCTTATTCAACATGGCTTCGATAGACCCAGTTTCATTCTATAACTCCAAGTTAGCTGATCTGCAGGCAGAGTTCAATGATGTTATGGAAGCTGAGCATAATGCCAAAGTGCACATCGCGAATTTAAGTGCTTCTGCAACTCCTGCAGAAGAATTGGATGCCAAGATTGACTACGTGGGAATCTATCTTCAGCGCAACCTTCTAGAACAGCATAAGCTCTTCTATGACCATGAGCTGATGAACGCACTATCATTGCAGTATGGTATCGACTATGAGCGCACCAATGCGTATCATTTGGAGTTGCTACGAGAGCGAGAGCTACTATCGGTGTTCTCTACTGAATACCAAGCAGTCTACGACAACCTCAGCTCATATCAGCTACGTCTACTGGATGAGCAAGCTCAACTGGACAACGATGTGCATGTGGATTGCTCCAACCTCGACGAGATCTTGCTTTGATCTCTCTGACCGAGAGCTTTGAAAATTGATTTTTTTAGCGTAAAATATACAGGCATTCTTCGAAAGCTGTTGCATCTAGAATGGTGTTTGATCCAGTCAAAGCATATTTGCTTCAGATCTCTGAGGTCAGTCAAAAGATCTCAGCAGCTCTTTGGGCTGAAGCATGTGCCAAAGCCAGGGTCGATGCATTGTCTGAGCAAGATCCTCAAACATTCCAGATAGACGTGAGGCTGAGTTATAAGAGATCTCGTATCACACGCCTACGACTCGAACGAGAAAAGCTTCACTACGAATGGCTGAGACTTGAGCATCAAAGTGAATACGTGCAGCAGCTCATAGATAATCATCAGTGATTGGCATGGAGCAAGAGAATTGGCTTTGTTTTTTTGCCAAAGGAAACAACTGTTAGGCTCGAACTGTAACCATGAGATTACTTCTTCATACTGAATGATAAAAAAGAACTACAGAATGCATCTTGCTTAGAACTTCTTATGCTCTTGTAGTTTCGGAATGTTTCTGCGGAATTCATCTCGCTCGCATTCATGTAGCTCTTGCATATTGCTGCGGAATTCATATCTCGATTGTGCTTGCTCAGTTGTAGTCAATCCTCGGATAGTTCCAAAGGACGATCCTCCAGTCAGCTGTCTACTCACTGCTTCAGTCTCTTGAGTCGGATAAATCAATCTGGAAGGATTTGTTCGCCCAAGCGCAATTATCTCATGAGGAGTCATAGCTGAACTGCTGGAATTCTTCCAAACGGAGTCTGAATTAAGGTCTTTCTTAACTGCTCAAACTCAATCCATTCCTTCATTGTCATAGTCGGGGTGCTGGTATTCATGGCCGTGAAGCGCTATCTCTATATTTTAATACCAGCTTTGTCAATTTTTGAATTAGGAATTGGACGATTGTTTGCAAACGTCCAATTCCAAGAAGAGCCTTTGGCTCCTATCATAGAATAAGGATTTGAGTAAAGATGTCATTCAGTGAATGTAAGTATAGTTGGTTATGCAGATTATCGGCTATGTGTTGGACTGATGCCAGCCGAGTTCTGATTTTTACAAAAACAAAGCTACTGGAGATAGTCTTCGATTCATCACGGATGGTCCATGTATCTCATGATTTCTCCAAATAACTGCTCATGCTGCGGGTGCAGAGTGAAATGCTTGCCTTAGGATCTCTCTAACCTGTTGCTCTTCCT
>ERZ1292645.763-Hain-H14-02um-R2-763-length-10633-cov-11_pt1 | contig 10633 bp, 11 predicted proteins | sample MGYA00564401_ERZ1292645 | MGnify/ENA primary metagenome ERZ1292645 (study PRJEB36523, sample SAMEA6512644) | groundwater metagenome | collected 2019-01-09 | study: AquaDiva: Metagenomics assemblies of 32 groundwater samples | reverse complement strand
AAGCTCATAACCGCGGGGCGTAATGATGCGGCCATTGTGACAATAGGTCTTGGAATTGCCTATGATAATTGTTGTTCTCATATCAATTACCGCTGCCTTTAGCATATCTTTGAGCGTTGTCAGGGTTACTTCCTGGTTTTGCCTAAAGCCATTACGGACAATGCCTACCGGGGTAGCGGCAGCCCTATGCTCCATCAATATTTTCCAGGCCTGCTTAATAAGCTGTGTTCTCTTTTGGCTTTTAGGGTTATAGAAAACAATAACAAAATCGCCTTTTATGGCTGCTTTCAGCCGGCGAAGTATCAAAGCTCTCCCTGTCAGAAGATCGCTTAAGGAAATGAGGGCAAAATCATTCATCAGAGGAGCTCCAATGAGGCTGGCGCAGCTATTTAAAGCCATAATGCCCGGCACCACTTCAATAGCAATCTTATTTGAATCATCTTTACCCCGCCCTTTCTTACCACGGTGAATCACTTTATTATAGAAAGGGCGGGGTTTGCTTAAAATTTCAAATACCAGGCCGGCCATTCCAAAGACACCGGCATCCCCGCTTGAGATAAGGCATACGTTTTTGCCTTTTTTTGCTTCGCTTATCGCAAACTCAGCCCTTTCTTTTTCCCGGGCCATACCGGTGGAAAAAACATTTTTTCCCGCCGCCAAATTCCGGATACACTGTAAATAGGTCTTATAGCCAATGACTACTTCTGCTTCTTTAATGGCTGCGCAAGCCCTAAGGCTCATCTGGGCGCTATCTCCCGGGCCAATACCTACAATGCGCAGTATCCCTTTATTTTTCATCCTAATATCTTAAGCTGCTCCCGCACTACCGCCACGGTAACCATCCCGACTTTTCTCTTAGCCATAATCAGCCTGGGGTTTCTCGCCGCAATTAAGGCGCAGGGCTCGCTCACTCCTTCTACCCCTATTTTATTTTTAACAAAAGACGACCTTTGATAATGGCCTTGAAAATTCCTTATCAGGTCTTTTGCAATAAACTGCAAAGGAACCCCCAATTCTAAGCAACCGTCTTTTAGCCCTGCTTCGCTGCGTTTTAAATCAATCGTGGCGGCACAACGCAGTTTACGCAAGGATACCTTCGCCTTTACCAGCGCAACCTCAAGCGCCTTAATCACCTCTTCCTTCGTAATACCGCGCTTACATCCTATGCCTATGACTATGTTCTTTGCTGCATCCGTTGCAGTAGTAATCACCGGCTGGCTGGCTATAATGTTGCTTACCAAAATGGCTAAATGATTAGCGCCGCCTTCATGGCCTGACAATACTGATATGGCAAAGCGCCCCTGGTCATCAACGCAAACCACTGCCGGGTCGCTGTGCTTATCTTTGATAAACGGAGCAATTATCCTGGTTACAATCCCCAGGGCCATGCAAAAAATTATCCCGTCATATTCGCTAAAGAGTATTCCGGTTAAATCTTTAAGGGTGTTCTTGTATTGCGGCGTATAGATTTTGCTTTGCGGCAAAGCCGCTTTAATTTTCAAGGCAAGGCGCAGGCCTTTTTTGCGGACGCTAATAATAGCGATTTTTTTCCTATTATTATTTGCGAAAACTGTGGCTGAAGTTTTTATCATAGAGTTTTGATTTTTGATATTCTTTCCTTAGAACATCGCCTACAACAATGAGCGCCTGGCGTTTTATCCCTGAATTTTTTACCTTTTCGGAAATATCATTCAATGTCCCCTTTATTATCCTGCCTACCGGAAACGACACCTTTTCCAAAACCGCAACCGGCGTATCCGGGCCGTATCCCCGTTTTAACTTTCTTACAACCTGTTCTATTTCTAAGATGCTCAGGAAAATTATCATCGTAGCTCTAATTTTGGCTAACCTTGCCAAATCCTCGCCTTGCGGGACCATGGTTCTTCCTGAAAGCCGTGTCAAAATTACTGTCTGGCTTACTCCCGGAAGGGTAAGCTCCTGCTTCAGAGCCGCTGCCGCTGCCTGAAAAGAGCTGATGCCCGGGATAACTTCAAAAGTAATTTTCTTTTCCTGGCACCAGTCCATCTGCTCCTGGATAGCCCCGTATATTGACGGTTCTCCGCTATGAATCCGGGCGATGATCTTTGAGCCTGGCCTTTCTTTTTCAAAGATAGCGATAACCTCATCTAAGTTCATATGCGAAGAATCGTAAATCCTGGCGGATTTCTTAGCTAAGGAAAGAATGCTTTTGTTGACTAAGGAACCGGCATAGATGAGAATACCTGCCCTTTTGATTATTTTTACGGCCTTAATGGTTAATAGTTCAGGATCTCCCGGGCCTGCTCCGATAAAGTATACCTTTAACATTCCTTTTTCCTTTTCACAATAACCACAGAAAGATATCCCAGCCTTTTATCTTCTAACCCGTTCAAGTCATGCACAATCTGTTCCCCGGGCTGGCCGAGGCGGCTTACCAGAACAGCTTTTTTTACCAATTTCGTCTCGTTTAGAAGGCGCACTAATTGGGCTAATTTTGTGCCTATCTTCATAAAGACTACCGTATCAAATTTCCGAAGAGCATCCCGCATCGCCCTAAAATTACCCGTAACCGGCAAAAGCGCCAGCGTCTGGGTGCCTTCAACAAGCGCAAGGCCTAACTTTGACGCGGCGGCTTGAAATGAACTTATGCCGCAAACAGTCTCGGAGACAATTTCAGGAAAGTGCCGGCGCAGTGTTTTTAAAAGATAGATATAGGTACTATAGATAAGCGGATCGCCTAAAGTCAAAAAGGCCACGTCTTTTTTGGCCTTAAGACAAGCGGTAATATCTCTTGCCGCGCGCATCCAGTAAGTTTTAAGTATTTTTTTATCTTTAGTCATCGGGAAAATGAGCGTTCTTATTCTTTTTGGCGAAGATGTAATCGCGCTTATGATAGAGGAGGCGATTGAGCCCGAGCCTTCGTTTGCCTTCGGAGCAAATATGACGTCAACGGCATCAAGTATCTCTTTTGCCCGAAGGGTAACTAAGCCGGGGCCTCCGGGACCGATACCGACTCCGTAGAACCTGCCTATTTTTCTTTTTTGATCAGCATTGCGCATAAAGCAAATCCTTTCATCCGTCTTAAGCTCTTAAGGTCGGTATCCACGATTCGTTCATCCGGATAAGATAAGTTTTCAAAGACAACCGCCCTTCTGTTAGCTATGCCTTTGTTCAATAAATAGCGTGCGATTTTTTCGGGGGGAAATTTTGGAGCGGTAAATAAAAACACTTTTTCCTCAAGCATGACGGCCTTGCTTAAATTGCCTTTTGCGCGTCCGTGTAGGCTGATAATTTTTACGTCCTGCCAGCTTTCGCCAAGCCTGGCAAAGGCAAGCTGTAATGTGCTTATCCCGGGGATAACCGTATAATCCTGCTTCTTAGATACCCGGGAAATATTTCCTAAGAAACTGTATAAGCCGGGATCTCCCGATACCAGGATTGCGGCCTTCTCATTAGTTTTATTTTTTTTGATATAGGCTATGGCCTGATTAAAATTGCCTTCTAACGGAATGTTTTTTTTCTTTAGATATGCAAACTCGCCCAACGCCCTTTTTGCGCCGATAAGGCAGTCAGCGCCTTCTATTTCCTTCAGAGCTATAGGCAAGAGATAATCCTTATCGCCCGGGCCTATGCCGACAATGCTTATTTTATTCATTTTGTAGCGTTCCGGCGCTGCCCTACGGCAGGCAGGCCTGCCCGCCGCAGGCGGGGATAAGCAGCCAGCATCCTGGCATCTAAGGAAAGGATCACACATCCGAGCCGAAGTTTGTGAGCCGTTAATTTCTTCAGCTTTAAAACAACGTCCCTGGCAATCTGATTAAATATTTTAGAAAGCCCGTTTTCCCTTATAATTTCAACTGCGGCCTCGGCAGTAGACTGCCTACCTATTTCTTTAATGGCCTGCTTGCTTGCATTAGCTCTTTGGGCATAGCGGATGATGGTCTCTAAGCGATTATCACCCAGGCTGTAGTGGGTATTAAATTGGCCGTTTGCGATTTTTACCATCTTGCTGATATGCCCAAGTAAAATTACATCTTTAATTTCCTTCTTCAAACACTCCTTAAGCATATATCCTGCCTGGTCGCCTATCTTGATTATCTTTTGGCTGCCAATTTTCAGAGTATCCTTGCAGAAACGTTCACCAACATAGCCCAGAACCAGATAAACCCTGCTTATTCCGGATGCCTTCAGCACATCCAATTGCAGGGAAAGCGATTGCTTATAGCTATCAAGCGATTTAGGCTCAACAATTCCCGTTGTCCCGATAATGGATATTCCGCCTATGATGCCTAAGCGGGGATTAAAAGTCTTTTTGGCTAATCTTTTTCCTTCCGGAACACTGATTACCACCTCCAGGCCCCTGGCCTTTGGCAGATAGGAACTCAGCTCTTTCAATATCATCTGCCTTGGTATCGGATTAATCGCATATTCGCCTATTTTTACTGACAGCCCTGGCTTAGTAACCCTGCCTACGCCCTTACCTCCCTTAATGGTGATACCGGATAACCTGCTTAATCTTACCCGGGCATAAATTTTTGCCCGGTCGGTAATGTCAGGGTCATCTCCGGAATCTTTTACCACTGCGCAACTGGCGAAATCTTTTCCTATTTTCTGGTCAATTAACTTCAGGTTAAGCCAAACGCCGGAAGGCGTCTGAATTTTTACTTTTTTAAGCGGGCGTTTTGTCCAAAGCATTATGCCTGCGGCTTTGGCAGCAGCCTGGGCGCAGCTTCCGGTGGTAAAACCCTTCCTTGCGTTAGAAAGCATAGACAAAAGTAAGAACTACCGAATCATTGGCATCGGTATTTGTGCCAGTTAAAGTCCTCTGATATACAAACAATGCCTGTATCGCCTTGGTTGACCAGCCAATACCGTAAGCCAGGTTAAAATAACCTATATCTGAAGCAGGTGTTCGTACGCCATCCTGCCTTTTATCGCCCTGCAAGAACCCGTTAAACTCTAACATAAGATTAAAATTCTTCGGAAGAAAGTATTCAACACCGACATCATAATTTATGTACCTTCCATATTTAGTTTTTACCCCATCTACTTTTCTTTCCAGGGGAAAACTATATACTGCATCGGCATGGACAACAAAGGGATTTAATTTCTTGGTTAAAATCAGCCCATAGCCATGGTCGTAAGAACCGCCCCCGGAGGTAGCGCCCATTAAATCAGTGCCGAGCTTAGCGGAATCGGCCTTTTGGTATTTACCGGCAGGGAGTTTTAATTGAAATACTCCCGTAAGGTGAGGCATTCTTTCTTCTTCAATAGCACAATAGCGCAGAAAAAGATAACTATCACTCAAGCCATTTGAATGTGCTTTAACTGCGCCTTGCTTTATATAATTTTCCTGATAAACTGTCTGCGCATCAATTTCAACTTTATCTGTAATGCCGTATTGCATAAACAGCTGTTGTTGATATTGATATTTTTTATCGCCTTTAGGCAAATCATTGGAATGGCCTTCGGAATCAAAAGAACCTCTTGTCCGATTATAGAAGAAGAATGGCTGAATCACAAACTTCTCTTTACCGCAAAGAGGCGCCGTCCATGTCGTAAGCGGCCCTGCCGAGACGGGATTCCATTCCGCTTCAGTTTCAATCTTATGTTCATGCGCAAAGGCCGTATGAGTATTGTGTACTGCAAAATAAACTGTAAAAAATAAAACTAATATCGCTAATTTTTTCATCTTTTATTCCTTTCCTGGAAGTTTCAGGAATGAGACGTCTCCTGGCTTAGGACTATCTACTTGCTAACCTTCCCATGCCAAAATTTAGGCACAGTGGTCTTATTAGCTTTCGTTTCCATCACAGTTACCGGATAGCAGAGGATTCCCACCTCTTTCCGTTTCCTCATTCACTAAATTCTAATATCCCCTAATTATCACCTCTTTCTTTTAGTACACCCTGGTCAAGATACAATTCTTATCAATGACAAGGAAAGCCGGCAGCGTGCCGCGCATCATGAAATACTTCATGAATCAGGTTAATATCAAATGCTTTTGCTCCCTGCACCAAAGACAGAAGAAACCCCTGGTCAAACGCCATTACGTATAGCGCAAAAAGGCACAGGAGAATCATTCCTGCCAACGGCAATTCATTAGTGAAAGTTTTTACTGTTGCTTCCATATAAATCACCTCCTTTCCAGACAAAAATCCCAGCCATAACCACCCAGAAGAGGACCAACCCTGCCAGCGATAAGCTGCGGAATTTCCAAACTACCTCGCTGGATATCATTATAGGTTCAGAGTTAGGTGGCATAACTGAATAGACCGCGATGAGATAGGCGGCATACAGAGCCGGCGCGATGAACACTGCCGACTTTTTAGAAACCAGTAAACTGTGTAATCTTATAGCGAGAAATGTTCCCAGCAGCGATAAACCTATAAATCCCAGGTAAAGCCCCTGCCGATAAGCGAATGTCTCCGGGGCGCCGACGCCCGGAGGATTTGCCGGATACTTGAGGAAAGGAAAGATAGATACAGACCATCCCAGTATCAGAGCAAGCGCAAATCCGCCCTTAGCATCACCCCCCGGCGCAAACCAGGGATGTATCAGGTAATAGAGAATGCCGAACAAAATCCCCCAGGCCCCTCCGTACAGTAGAAATCCTATGACCAGTCCTATTTGCTGAGTGCGCCGGCTTACAACCGGCTCTTCCCCTGAATCCCCATTGGTATGATGGCTATGATTTAAGCGTTCCTCCATCTCAATGGCACGGTTAATCACTGGCTCGGTAAAAAAGGAATGAAATAGGGCTGCTGCTGCACCTGCCAGCACTCCAGCTACTACTGCTACTTTAAGAATAGACACTAACGACTTAGGCACCATACATCCCTCCTTAATTCAATAGCTTCACGACATAACTCCGGATTTCATCTGGCTTTCTGCTATTTTTAACAATGCATTTACAATCGCTGCTGCTACAGCGCTTCCCCCCTTTCTGCTTTTATTAGTAATAAAAGGAATATTTAAAGTACGTAACTTTTTCTTTGCTTCTACAGCCCCCACAAACCCCACCGGGACGCCCACCACCAATGCCGGCCTTATATTTGATTCTTGCGCTAATTTACATAGCTCAAATAAGGCAGTAGGGGCATTGCCGATAGCAACGATGCCGCCTTTCATAAAGCGCGCCGACTTTCTCATTGCTAACATTGCGCGCGTAAGCTTTAAGCGCGAGGAACGCCGCACAATATCACGGTCATTAAGCAAACAAACAACTTTACCGCCAAATTGTGCCAATAACTTTTTATTTATTCCTGCCTGAACCATTGCTGCGTCAGTAACAATAAAGCAGCCATTCTTTATTGCGCCTTGGCCGGCAGTAATCGCCTGAGGATGAAACAAGAGCTCCCTGGCAAAGCCAGGATTGGCTGTGGCATGAATAACCCTGCGTACAACATCTTTCTGGCCAGCGCTTAACTTAAGGTTCTTAAGATATTTATTGATGAGCTCAAAACTTCTTGCCTCTATTTTTCCCGGATCGCTGATTACTAAGCCCACTTCTTGCCTCCTTTATCCTGTCAAAGACGATATCGCTAATTCTCGCATCCTTGCTTAAGTTCTTTGTAGAGATAAACTTTACCTGCGGGTATTTTGCTTCTTCCTTTTTTAGCATTTGGGGGATATCGCGGCGGACATGATTGCCGTTAAATAAAAATAAGGGAACAATGATAATATACTTACAGTTTCTTGAAATGAGCTTCTTTATGCTTTCGGCTAAATCAGGCTGCGATAACTGCATAGACGCCGGCAGAATTAAATCTGTCTCTAACCTTTGCTTAAGCGTATCAACAAGATCGTCCATTGCCGACATTGCCTTACGGCGTCTTGAGCCATGGCCAAGAATTACGATACCGGCATCTTTAAATTTACCCCGCCCTTTTTTGCGGACGCACTCTTTGCTTTTTATATTAGCCTGATTTTCCCTGATCAGGCTAAAAGCCGCATTTACTACCTTAGTTTTGTGTATCCAGCTGCAATCCTGGCAGGACCAGATATGTTCTTTACGTTTAGAAGAATGGACAAACCTTCCTAATTTCTCATCCCGGCAAGGATAAAAAGGGCAATAACAAAAGGCGCAGTCTTCCAGCCCCTTATGACAGGGAAAATATTTGCAGGCCTTATTTATTCTTTGTATCTTCACGCCCCCGCTCCCGACAACTTCTGATAAAATTCCTGGCAAAATGCAGATTAGAAGCAAAATGCAGATGGGTGTAACCGGCTAAAACATTTTTGTATATTAGGCCGTCATCAAAAACCTTATTGTTCTTTTTTAAGCGATAGGCAAATTTTGTCTCTTTAGGCAGGCCAGCCAGATACGACCAATGAAAGGCATGCGCCCGGTTCCTGTCTCCTTTCTTACTCAATATGTTATCCCGCAGGACTTCTATCTCCACATAGCCTAAGGCCTGAAGCTTATCCGCCATATTCACCGAACAATTGAATATCCCTGTCATCGGAAATGACTTCTTCTTAAAATCAACTAATTTTTTCACCAGATACATCAATCCGCCGCATTCAGCATATACAGGTAAGCCCTCTTTGGCTCGATAACAAATTTCATCCCTCAGCTTATTATTTTTTGATAATTCCGAAGCAAAAAGCTCCGGGAACCCTCCGCCAATGTAAAGGCCGTCTATCCCGCAGGGGAGCTTTTTATCTGACAGAGGGCTGAATGTAACCAGCCTTGCGCCGTATGCGCGTAATATATCTAAGTTATCCTGATAATAAAAATTAAAAGCCCTGTCCCTGGCAACAGCGATAGTTGCACAACGGCTATTGCGTTGGACAACCCCTCCTGGCTGCTTATCCGCAGCAAGCAGAGGTGCTCTTTTAGCTATCTTCAAAATCATGCCTAAATCAATATTCTTGCTGACTAAGGATAATAATTTTTCCCGAAAGGCATCCTTGAGTTTTGTTTCCTGCGCCGGGACTAACCCCAGATGGCGCTGGGCCAATTCCAAACCTGGCTCCTTAGGCAGATAGCCGATTACCGGAATCTTCGTTTTTGCCTCAATAGCGGCCTTGGTATAAAAATAGTGGTTCTTACTTCCTATGTTATTTAAAATTATAGCGCGGATTTTTACCTTTCGGTCAAAGTATTTATATCCCAAGGCAATTGCCGCAGCACTCCTTGAAAGAGAATGAGCATCTATAATGAGGATAACCGGGCATTTAAGCAGCTTTGCCAAATGCGCAGTTGAGCCGGCCGGGCTATCCCTCAGGCCGTCATACAACCCCATCACGCCTTCAATAACGGAAATATCAGTATCACAAGCAGAGCTTTTAAACAATTCAAGGAGCCGCCTTTTAGAAAGCATCCATCCATCAAGATTGCGCGAAATAACGGCTGTTATCTGGGTATGATAGCCGGGATCAATATAATCCGGGCCTGCTTTGTAAGGTGAAACCTTCAGCCCTTTCCTTATCAAAGCCAGCATTATGCCGCAGGAAACCGTGGTTTTTCCTGCGCCGCTATGGGTAGCGGATATTATAACTCTGGGATATTTCATTATCTCTCAATGGCCTAATCTATATTGGTAGTCTAAATTTTCAAAACCCTCCTGGCGCAGGAGGTATTTTTCCTTTCCTTCTGCAATAAGTTTAAAGGCGTGCCTGATTATTTTCTGGTAAAATTCGCAGAATACTGATTTCTTGTACATATTTCCTAAAGCATAGAGTTCAGCCGGGCAGGGCGCTCCGCAGATATTCCTTAAAATGCAGATATTACATTCCGGGATTTTCTCCACAAAGCGCTGCCGTATCCGCTTAAACGGGCTTGAGCGCATTGCCTTTTCAATTGAATCCTTGAAAATGTTTCCGCCGGAAAAATCCTCTAAACCAATAAATTCTCCGCAGGGAATCATCCGGCCGTTTGCGGTTATAGTCAAAAAACACCTGCCTCCCCCGCAGGGAGAAATATCGCACATAAGCCGGCGGGCGGCGGGTGCGATTATCCCTAAGATAATATTGGCAAAATTACCTATAATAATTTTATGGCTTGATGCCTCCGATAACTTTATGGCAGTATCAACCGCTTTCAGGAAATATTTGCTTAAAATATTCTCATCCGGCCTTAAGGGGCGGCTATTTTTCTGGGTAAGCCTTATCGGATTAAGTAATACGCAAGGCACTCTTTTGCTATGGAGAAATTTCACCAATCCCGGTAAATCCTGAACATTGAATTTGGTAATGGTGGTAATGACATTTAATCCTGCATAGCCGTCAAACCACTCAATGGCTTTAACTGCAGAAGAGAAATTCCCCCCTGCCTTCAAGGCAGGCCTTAAGCGGTTATTGGTCAAGGGTAAATGCGAGTCTAACGATATTCCTACTCCTACCCCATACTTTTTCAGAAATTCAACGTCTTTCTTTTCCATCAGCATGGCATTAGTTTGAAGGCCGAACTTAAAAATTTTACTGTAATTTCTTATTGCCCCAAAGACAATATCCTTAACTAAAAGCGGTTCACTGGCATGGAATACAATAACTGCCTTTCTTTTTTTATTCTGAAAATATAAGGCAATTTTTTCTAAAATCAATTTAAGTCCTTCCTTACTCATAGAGCGTCCGCTGCGCCTGGTATCTTGCGGGATATAACAATAGGGGCATTGGGCGTTACACTTGTCGGTGGGGTCTATATAGA
>ERZ1292645.762-Hain-H14-02um-R2-762-length-10639-cov-5_pt1 | contig 10639 bp, 7 predicted proteins | sample MGYA00564401_ERZ1292645 | MGnify/ENA primary metagenome ERZ1292645 (study PRJEB36523, sample SAMEA6512644) | groundwater metagenome | collected 2019-01-09 | study: AquaDiva: Metagenomics assemblies of 32 groundwater samples | reverse complement strand
GCCAGCTGTTCAATACTTACTTCTTCCTGGCTTCCTATATTAAATACTTCTCCTACTGCTTTTGGTTCTTCCGCCAATTTTATCAATGTCTTTACCACATCTTCAACATGGATAAAACACCTGGTTTGTTTGCCTGTCCCATATACAGTAATGCGCTTATTCGTTAATGCCTGCTCTATAAACCGAGGCACCACCATCCCGTAATAGCCGGTCTGCCGAGGGCCTACAGTATTAAACAAACGCACAATTAGCGAAGGCACTTTTTTTTCTTTCCAATACACGTAGGCAAGCATTTCGTCCACTGCCTTGGCAGTAGAATAACTCCATCTCACCTTTAACGGCGAGCCTAATATTCTATCGTCAGTTTCCTTGAGGGGCCCGTTAACATTCTTGCCATAAATCTCTGAGGTTGAGCTGATAAGTATCTTTTTATTATAACGATAGGCCATTTCTAATACTGTTTCACTGCCTTTGATATTAGTTGTTAATGATTCAAGAGGTTTTTTAACTATCAATTCCACGCCCACTGCCGCTGCCAAGTGAAAAATCACATCCACCCTTTCTGCGAACTTATCCACCAAGTGTTCATTCAATACCGTCCCCACCACTAATTCAAAATTCGGATTTTTCTTTAAATGAACGACATTCTCAATCCTTCCAGTAGAAAGATTATCCAGAGCAATCACCCGATGTTTATTTTTTAGCAACTCATCCGCCAAATGTGACCCGATAAACCCTGCTCCGCCGGTAATTAAAACCTTCATTTTTTCTTACCCTTTCTGAATATCTGTTTCTATGCGCCGAACAAACCAACTCGTCTTTTTCAATTCCTCCCACCCAACCTTACAAAACATTCCCCAAAATGCCGCAAACAAAAGCACTGCTCTAATAACCCATCCAAACAATTTGATCTCTTTATGCAAGAACAAAGATAAAAACATATTGGTTAGAATTGCCGTAAATATAACCATCCCCCCTGCCTTGACCGGTAAAAAATGCAATTCTTTTTCTACCTCTGCCATTGAATTTATAATTATACTGGAATTCACGTAATTAACAATTCTATTTTTACGGACGTTACACGAATTAACTATCCATCTTGCGGCTTTACTATTATAAAAAATTTCTCTATTATCTTCTCCCCCGGTTTCCGTAATTCTCCCTAAAAAACTATACCTAAAGCAAACCTTTACCTGGTTTAAAAATTTCTCGAGATTCCTGCTAATCCAGCTATCCTTATATACTAAATCACATTTTCGTACTAACACTATAACCTTACTCGTCTCAAGAAAATTAATGCTTTTCATCTCTTTTTTTGCTCCACCTCTTGTTCTTTAGCTGCCGAAGAAGCCCCCATAGAAGTTATTCTATTCTCCAAAGAACTTATTTTATTCTCTAAGAAACTTATCTTATTCTGCGATTTAGATACCTCATGCTCCATTTCTTTCTGCTTTTGCTTAATCATTTTAATGCTACCTGAAACATCTTCCGTGTGATTATTATTTTCAACCAAGGCCGGCGCATACAATGCCTCAACTTTATACTTGTCTGTCACAAAGTCAATAGTTGAATTATCGCTTATTAGACTATCCTTATAATATAGATTATTCTGCCTAACCTCCGCTTTTATTTTTAGGGTTACCGACAAATCTTTCAAGAGAGAATCAGCAATTGCTTTCTTGGTAGTGCCAATGACGACTTCATAGCTATATGGCTTAACTCCTCCTAAACTTAAGATTTCCCCCAGAATCCCTCTATCCTTACCAATTTCTTTATCTCCTACTGAAATAAGGCTCAAGCCCTGAGGATTAATCTTCTTAAAAATAAAACCCAGTTCTGTTTCTATAAACTTATTTTTCTGCGCCTCAACATTTTGCTCTGCCCGATTAACCGGCTTCATATGAAAAATTTTATACCCATAATAAAACATCGGTGTCAAAGAAAGGAAAAATATTATTACCAAAAAATCAATCACGTTTATCTTTCCTAAAAATCTTCCCTTCTCATCAATAATTTTCATAAGTTAATTCTCCTTTTAGACCCAACCCCTCCACCAATAATATATTATACCCAAATATTCATGTAATATGCCATTTATTTGTCGCAGGTTAATTCTTTTCCAAATCCTTTTGCCATCTGCATCTTTTCCCTGATGTGCGTAAAATAGGCTATTTGGCATAGGCGTATAAATGGCCTTTATAGCTCTGGCAATTTTATTGAACACGAGTTGGCTTCTTAGCATATGATACGGAGAGCTTATCAATAGAATATTGCCCCATCCGTGTTTTTCTAGTATGTCTTTTGTAAATTTTACATTTTCATATGTGTTTTTTGCCCGGTCATCTAAAATAATGGCATCTTCGAGCACGCCTAAAGATACCGCCAGGGCCTTCATTACTAATGGCTCTTCAAACACATAGGTATACCCCGAAGAAAATAGGATATTTTTGGCATATCCTTTTTTATATAACTCAACTGCATATTGCACGCGCTCTTCATATCCCTGTCCTGGCTTCCCGGATTCACCAACGCCTCCGGCAAAGACAACAATGCAATCCGATTTCTGCGGAGCCTGGATAATTTTTAATGGCGCGGCCATAAACCAAACTAATGGGGTGTAAAATAATACAAGATAAAAACATAAGGCCGCCACACATGCCTTTGTTATTTTTTCTCTCGAAAACTTATATATCTTAAGCAAGCGCTCCTGCCAGTTAACCGCGTATTTTAATTTCTTATTCAGAGCATCCTCAATGAAAATGCTCATTTCTTCTATCCTGACTTCCCAGCTATTTTTTCTTGCCGAATTTACGCGCATAGTTTTCAATTTTTCATCCTTGTCTTGAATAGCATTTCTAAGGCATTCGGTAAATTCTTCAGCTGTCTTAGCTATAGATACCAAATTTTCATTTTTGGCATTAAAATTAACTACCTCCGGGATGTCGGTGGAAACAACGGGTTTACCCATAGCGTGGTATTCATTTAATTTTGTCGGAAAAACAGTTGCGGTATATCCGCTTATATTATACGGTATAATGCCGACGTCAAATTCTCCTATATATCCTGGCAGGTCTAAAAAATCCTTCTTACCTAATAAAAATATATTTTTGAGCCAGGAGTTTTTTCCGATATCGGTCTGGATGGGGCCGACCAAAACTATTGACCATTCAGGATGGGCCCGGGCAATATAGTATATCAAGTCAAAATCTATGTGCCGATGTATTCCGCCTATATAGCCAATAATTGGTTTTTTTATTGATTTTATATCGTCCGGGAGTTTACCCAGCTCATGCTGAAAACCCCCGAAAGCTTCGATGTTTACACCGAACGGAAATATGTATACATTATCATTTAATCTTCGGCATCTTTTTTCTAAAACTTCGCCCTGCACAAATATTAATTCACTTTTCCGGATTAATCTATCTTCAACAACCTTTACTTTATCAGGGTTTCCGGATAATTCATAAAAATCCGCTATGCAATAATAAATCACCAATTCATAATCAATATTATTTATAATATCTAATGATGCCCCGTTAGGAAGAAATGTCCAGATTATCGGGTTGTGAAAATTCATTACCTTCATCCACCTTTTTATCGGCCTAATAAACATATACTTATTAATCAACCGCACCAGCCGGAAATAAGGGAAAGGCAAAATGACAGGCGAATAAACATAAAGATTGTCCCCTTCCTTGCGAAAACCCTTAATGCTCTTAATCCAATTTCGAAATCTCTTTTTAAGGCGCGGGATATCCTTAAAGTTAGGAGCGCGTATGCCTGTATTATCTATAAATAAAACTCGGTTACCATTCTTGGCAAAGGCCGACATTATCTCCTGATGCCCCTGCCAGATAAAATCCCAGTCAATGCTTGATACGCAAATTATATTTTTATTAGTTATCATGCCCTAGCAGTGCTGCTGCCATCCTTTCTTACACTCGATAATTTTTAAGCCTGTTTAGCTATTTGCTTTAACAGGATTCCAAGAAAAAGCGGCACTTATATAATTGAATAATTCCTCGGCGGCTAAATTATTTCCTAGCGCGCTAAAATGACAGTCCTTCGGGAATAAATATAATTTATTAATATCGTTAGTTAGTGCGAATGATTGAAACTTGGCGCTTAAATCTAAAAAACTGATTTGATTGGCCTTAGAAAATACCTTTAATCGGCCTTGTGGTCTAAACCCATCATCCAGGCCGAATTGTTTAAAATCAGGTAAAGCCACTAAGAGAAAATCAATCTTTTCATTATCGCAGAACTGTTTTAGTTTTAATATGTAGGCAAAACAACTATTCCATAATTTTTTTTCCAGCGTTGTGTCTTCGGCATCAAAAATATCTATCCTTTCTTTGGGCACATAAGAACCTATTTTAAACTTAATAAAAGCATACGAAACGTTTACGCGTAGGGCATTAAATAGCGCAAAAGAGCGTATATAGCTTTTAAACGGTTCGAATTTATAATGTCCTTTCAACAAATTTCTCCAGGAATCCTGCCTGTTTAATTCCGTGATATCATTGGGAAACCAGGCAAGAATTAGCATATCGGGATCCAAATGAATACCCCTTTCCATGAAATACTCATACTCCTCGCGCGTTGAATAAGCACCGTGAGCGGCATTAATAACTTCTATCTTCCTCGCTTTTACGACCCCCCCGTTAAGTAGTTCTTCTAATTGAAAGGGAAAGGTCTCTGCATCATTAACCCTGGAGCCGAAGGCAAAAGAATCTCCCAAAACAACTATCCTGAAAGAATCACTTTGTTTATTGACATTCATTTCCGGTCCGCGTAACCCTTGGGAATTTATTTTGATATGATGGCGCAAAATGAAATCGCTTGATAAGTCCTGTAGCGGCTTATAGTCGCCTAAGAGGCCAGGATAAATCGTTTCGTTTATAACCCGTGTGTGGACCAGGTGAAATACTCTAAGAATCCCCTCTAAGATAAAAGTAAACATGAGAAAAAAACATAACACCGTAAGACCCCGTTTGATTAGCGCACGCCTCTTCATATTTTTTTTGCTATGGTTATATGGTTAAACAAAATAAAATCAAGTTTAAAAAATTTAATTATTTTTTCGATCTTACGCTCAAAGGGAAGTGCGCAAAAAGGAAATAGCATAATGTGTTGGGCAGAAATGACTTTAAAACCGCTGCTTTCCAGAATTATCTTTATCCCTTTAATGCTAAATCTTCGTATGTGCCCGGTATCGTTAAAAAAGGTATTAACAGCGTCAAAAAATGGGTTCGGCAAGATTAGGCAGATTATCCCGTCACATTTAAGAACTCTCTTTAGCTCCGCGATTACGGAATAGGTGTCGCCTATATGCTCAATGACTGCCGTAGCCAGCAGTAAGTCAAAAGTGGCGCTCTTAAATGGAGCCTTTCTGGCGTCAGCTAAGATAAATTTCAAATTTTCATAGGCAGTGCGCTCTTTACAAGTAAAACCGCAGGGGTCATTGTCAATTCCTACGGCAATCTTAGAGTTAAGCTTAGCAGCGATATTCCTAAGGACGGCCCCGTCAAAGGTTCCTACATCCAGGATAGAATAGGCGTTTGTGATGGATTTTTGCCGTAAGATTTCGTGGATAGCGCTAATCCTTTTATTCAAACGGTAACTTGTGTAATTTTTTTCTTTTCTGCGCCTTAAATAGGATTCGTGCATCGAATAAATTGTTTTTTATGCCTTCCCTTAAACTGTCCATTCCGGATATTACCGAATGTATCAACAATCGTTTCATTTATACCGCCTGCCTCTCTGATTCAAGCGCAGCAAGCGGCAAGGCAAGCAGCAGCCAAAAATGCCTCATAGTAAGCACATCTAAAGTGACCGCATTAAGGAGAAATCCGCAAAGACATGCCAGCATGCAGCCTGAAATGATAGCGCGCTCTCCATCTGGTTGATGTTTTTTGAATGCCCTTACAAAAAAAATCAATGCACATCCTAAGAAGAGCAGCAAGCCGGCAAACCCCACGATGCCTGTTTCCGCAAGGCTGCCAAAATATACTGAATGCGGATCAAGATTCAAGGTGTGATTATTGACTGCCGCCACACACTGTGGATACGCCTCAAAACCAAAAGACCTCTTCACCCACTCCCAGTCTACGTAACGCGAAAACTCACGATTAAACGCACCCAATCCTACTCCCAAAAACGGATGCTGCGCCGCCATGGTAAAGGCAGCTGCTAAAGGTAGCATATGCAGGCTATACGATGTATACGCCTTAATTGTAACCATCTGCTGTTGACTGTCATGAGTTACGGAAAGAGGGAATATCGCCCAGATAGTCGTAACAATTGAAGCGGTAAAAAAAAGAATAAAACCGGTAAATGTGAGAACCCGCGCCAACTGGGACATCCTTCCTTTAAGATGCCAGAGACTGATTAGAAATAAGCTTAGCAAAAGCCCGGTGAACCTGCGGGAGCCGGTCAAAAAGGCCGTAATTATAAGGATTGCAATAATCGCGGCCAGAAAAAAGCGCATACGCGCCTTAGCACGTAATGACCGCAGGTATAATATTACCGCAGCACAAATGGCGACATGCAGGTAGGATAAAAACATATTGGCATTGATAAAGGTAGAATCAATACGCGGAAAATGATGGGCCATTGCTTCAATGGGCGTGTAAAAAAGAAATCGGTTTCCTGCGATATTTCCCGAAAAATAGGCGTAGGCAAAGGCGGCTAACCCGATAAAAGACACCAGTAGCGCAGCCGTAACCCATACTGCCAGTAGGGCAATGAGCTTTTCCGAGGAAGTAACCACGCGGCGCACGATGACAAAAAGCAAGTAGAGATAACCAAGCGCAGCTAACTCTACTATTCCTTGCGCGCGATACGCAGAGAAAATAAGAGAAAAAGAAAACAATATTAGCATAATTAGCCCGGCGTAATCAAGTGAGTCTAAAGAGATGGTCTTTGCTCGCAGTATCAGCTCCCACGCATACACAGACGCTAACCCCACAAAAATAAGATCCGAAAAAAGCACTACTCTGCTCTGTATTGTACATAGCGCATAATCCATTATGGGCAGCGCCAATAGATACGCAACCAGCAGCCAATCCTTCAATTCCCAGGATGAACATTTACGCAGTAATGTTATCATAATGAATGCGCTTTTCGCAGTAGATAATATGAAAATAGGCCGAGGCGCTTAATCTGCCGTTCTTTTACAAGGCCGGCCGAAGAGAAGAATTCCGATAAACCTAATTGGCAATTCGCTTTTATCGTGGGTACATGCCAGCGCGTTAACGCAATAAGCCAACCAATTAAGGAGGACGGTCGGTCAAGGTCCATAAGCACAATCTTACCCGTATTTTTTATCACGCGGGAGGTTTCCCTGAGTACTTCTTTTTTAACTTGCACCGGAAGATGATGCAGCAAAAGCGCGTTAAACGTAATATCAAACACCTCAGGCTTAAAAGGCATATGCGCTGCATCCGCAACGATATACTGTATTGCCTCTACCGGCTCAACTTTCCTGCGGGCAATGCGGACCATCTCAAGTGAACGGTCAATACCGACGATACCGCAGGTAACCCCCCGGCGTATCGTTTCAGACTTTAGATCAATAACGAGGTTACCTACTCCGCAGCCAATATCGAGGATTCTAGTACGGGGTGTAAGCCTAACGAGTCCCAGCAATAGTTTTGAGAAATTTTTCCCTCCGGAAAAAAGAAAATACGAGAAGCGCGAGAAAAGGCGTATAAAATTAGCATATTGCTTACCAGAGCCGCGGTGGGTACTCTCCTCATTAGTAATCCGTGATTTAAGAAACCAGCCCGCGAACGTAACCACTCCGCTTAAAAGATAAAAGGAGATGAAAAAAAGAAATGAATACGCGACTGCCTGCTCTGGCCCTACTCCCAAGCGTGAAAAAAGATACACCATTCCTATCTCGCGGGTACCGATACCTAGTACTGTTACCGGAATAAAAGATATTAGCGAGGTAATTGAAACCAGCGCAACTACCTCTGGGTAGGTAAACCTAAGGCCCAAAAGTCCGGCTAAAAGATGACATTGCAAGAAATATAACGCATAAATAACAAGCGAATACAGTAATGCGTTGACTAGCTGAGGGCAAATGAGCGCTCGCAAGGCATAGAAAAAGGATTTAGATTGTCCACCGAAGAGCTTTTCATCCGCCCCGGCAAGCGCGAAACGGTATAAAAAGCGCGCTCCCCCTTCAAGTGCTGTTTTGTGCAACATTAAGAAAGGTAAGGCTAAAAACACTCCTAGAAATAGCACGGGGGGCCAAGAAACCCTTACAGGAATCCAAAACGTTATCCCCATCATTGCCGCAACCGCCAGCACATAGAGATCAAAAAGCCTATCCGCCAGCACGCCTGCCAAGCCTTGGGCATAGGGCACTGCCTGCTCTTCTTTTAGATATACTGCCTTTACAACCTCACCCACCCTGCCGGGGGTTACCATACCTATATATATCCCCGCTAGATACGAAATAAAAGCATCTTTTAGCCCGTAGGCGATTCCTTGTAATTTAAGGAGATAACGCCAGCGCATGGCTTTAAGGAAGAGCCCTGGAATAAGCAAGAGATTAATCAGCGCAAGAGGAAAAACCTTAACCATAGTAAATATCCGTAAAAGTTGAACAAGGTCTATGCGGGTGAGAATAACGATAAGCGCTACGATACCTATGCTGCGCAGGAGCCATTTCATCGATGCGGCCCTCTGGTTAATTTTTTCAGAAAAAGCTGCCAGATTACCACCGCGCCCTCCATCATGATACCTAACGACATTTTGGACTCACCCTGAGCGCGCTCGATGAATAGGATAGGAATCTCCTTTATGGCATACCTTTTCGCATAGATATTCCAGGTTACTTCAATCTGAAAGGCATACCCGCGTGAATGAATAGTGTCAAAAGGCAAGGAAGCAAGTGCCTCCCTGCGAAAACACTTGTAGCCTGTGGTAACATCCGAGATCCGGATACCTAAGAGAAGATTCACAAACCACTTCGCAGTTTTGGAAAGCAGATTCCGCCATAGAGCGCGCTTTTCAATACTCACCCGCTTCAGAAAACGCGAACCAGTAACTAAATCATAGGTGCGGGCGTAATGAAGCATAAGAGGAATATACTCTGGGTTATGCGACAGGTCAGCATCCATTTGCACAATAAAATTAGCATCTGTATGAGTCAGAACATAGCGAAATCCTTCTTTATAGGCATACCCCAAACCCCGCGGCCCGCTACGGGTAATCAGATAGACGCCTGCATTATTCTTTGCGTATGCACTTACCGCATCGGCAGTGCCATCGGGCGAATTATCATCAACAACCACAATCTCAGCCTGAGGCAAGACTAAACGTACAGCAGCAAGTATGGATTGAATATTCTGTTGTTCATTATAGGTAGGGATAACCACCGCAAGTTTTAGGGAGTAGGCTTCTTGCACGTAGAGGCGGCTTTCTTTTAATGTTTCACGGGCAAGGCAAGTATCCGTAAGTAGCGGTGAATAGAGCTCTGATTTATGCGTGAGCATCTTGCTGCCTACCTTTACATAGCGCATAAGCTCATCGCATGACTTAAGCTGTCTGAACCGCGCTAAAACCACCGATAGCCGAAAATAAAACTTATGATAAAATTCCCTGGTCAGGGCATCGACTTCGCGCATGGAAAGCGAAGTCCACGGCGTAGGGAGCCGCTGGCTCATTTTCTTTCCTGCAACGTGCGCGCGCCAGTAATCCTTACCCGTCTTTTTAATCAATTCCCGGTCAAGCTCTGTGCCGGGTTTTGCGATTGTTCGGCAGACTTGTATAAAATCAACCCCCAGATGCTTGGCAAAATCTATCGTGTTACGAATACTCTTCTTAGTATCATGGGGATTCCCCACCATAAAAAATCCCATGGTACGAATACCAAAACCCTTAGCCCAGGCAATTGCCCGGCGTATCTGGTCGGTATCCACATCTTTTTTTATTGCACCCAGCACATCATGATCCACGGATTCGATGCCGAAATAAATCTGCCGGCACCCCGCATCCTTTGCCGCACGCAAGACATCCTTATCCACCACATCCACTCTGCTGCGGCATGACCACTCAATCTTAAGTCTCCGGCGCTTAATCTCTTCAAACATCTCAAAAGCGCGGCGCCTGGGAAGAAAGAACGTCGCATCAAAAAAATCAATCTCACGCACCCCGAATTCTTGATAACATTGTTCGATTTCATCAACCACCTTTTTAGGTGAGCGTAACCTGTAGGCCATTGTAGGATGAATAGCACAAAAGGAACAGCGGTAAGGACATCCTGTGCTGGTGAGCATAATAGTAAAATTCTTAAGTTGTGAAATAAACGAGTAATATTTTTCATTTGGCAACAAGTGACGCGCGGGAAAAGGAAATGCGTCAAAATCAGCGATCCGTTTGGGTGCAGGGGAAATTACCACCTGTTCATCCCGCTTGAACGCTATCCCTTCAAGCTTTAAAAGATCATTTTTGCTTTCAATCCCTCTAAGCAACTCCGGCAAGGTATCGAGCGCATCGCCGATTACTCCGTAATCAATTTCGGGATGCGACATTGTTTCGCGTGGATACAGCGACATATTAATCCCGACTTCAACTACCGGAATACGCAAGTGTTCTTTAAAAAAACGTACCCAGGCAAGAGCAT
>ERZ1292645.761-Hain-H14-02um-R2-761-length-10639-cov-6_pt1 | contig 10639 bp, 8 predicted proteins | sample MGYA00564401_ERZ1292645 | MGnify/ENA primary metagenome ERZ1292645 (study PRJEB36523, sample SAMEA6512644) | groundwater metagenome | collected 2019-01-09 | study: AquaDiva: Metagenomics assemblies of 32 groundwater samples | reverse complement strand
CATATTCTGGGCGGTCAGATTTCGCTCTTGGAAAAAGAGGAGAACCGAAACCTAAATTTGCTGGCCTTAAAAAATAGAATCGGCAAAAGGCCTCCGGCCTCGGCTGAAGTTATTTTAGCCCTAAACGCCACCACCGAGGGACAAGCCACCGCTTTATATTTGGAAAAATTTTTGGCTTCGGCCGGAGTTAAAATTTCCCGCCTAGCGCAAGGCATGTCCACCGGCAGCGAGATAGAATACGCCGACGATCAAACCTTGATAAACGCTCTAAAGCATAGAAGATAAGTAGAGACGGGTTTTTGTTTTCGCCAGCGAGGATTGTTTGAGCCGCAGTCATCGGAGGCGAGTTCCGGAGCCAGAAAACAAAAACCCGTCGCAACGCGGCTTAAAAATCTCCGCCTAGGCGGAGATTTTGGTGATCTGGATTTCGGTATAGTTCTGGCGGTGGCCCTGCTTCTTTTTGTAGCGTTTTTTGGCTCGGTATTTAAGAATTATTATTTTTCGGGCGCGGGCGTTTTTAACAACCTTAGCCGTTACCTTAGCCCCCTCAACCTTGGGAATGCCAATCTTTATATCATCATCATTGGCCACCATCAAAACCTCGTCAAAAATCACTTCCTGCGATTCTTCCACGGGCAATTTTTCGATCTTTAATTTCTGGTCTTCGGCCACTTTATATTGCTTGCCACCAGTTTTTATTACGGCAAATGTAGGCATAAGAGTCACTATATCTTAACAAACTAATCCTCATCTTGTCTAGGACCCTCCAGGGTCACAATTTCTACTCCAACTTTTTCACCCGTAATCCGCAAAACATCCTTGTCTATCTTGCCAAATTCGCGATAGGCCTGGTTATACATATTGACCGTGGTACCCAAATGGTTGCCCATCTTGCCTAAATACGATTCATAGTTGGCTAAGTGCTTACCCAGTTCCTCTACCCGCTTTTTGATCTCCTTGGCTGATTCCTCTATTTGCATGGCTTTAAGACCCTGCAAAACCATCTTGAGGTGAGACAAGAGTGTCGTCGGAGAAACAATATGAACTCTTTTTTCAATAAAAGCATAATCAATCAAATCACGAGTGTTTGTTTTAACGCTGCCCACCTGATTGATTAAAAGATCATAATAAATGCCTTCCGCCGGTATAAACATAAAAGCAAAATCCATAGTGCCCTCTTCCGACTGCACATATTTCGCCGTTTCATCAATCCTGTTTTTTAGATCCTGTTTAAATATTTTTTCTAACCGCTCACGCTCTGGCTGGTTATTTTCTTCACGGATTCTGTTGTAATTTTCCAAAGTAAATTTAGAATCTATGGGTATGATTTTGTCCTTTATAAAAATCACGGCATCAACAATGGTGCCATCTTTGAACGGATACTGCATTTGATACATCCCCGGTGGAAAGACATTTTTTAACAGGGTTTCCAGTTGATATTCTCCAAACAGTCCGCGCTGTTTAGGATTCTTTAATATATCTTCAAGACCCCTCAATTGATCAGTAACATTCACGACCTGCTTGTTGGTTTCATCCAACTTAACCAGCTTTTCGGTCACATCCTGAATAATGCGGTTACTCGCCCCAAATTGGCTCTGCATCATTTTAACGGACTCGCCCATTCTTTCGTCCAAAGCGCGGGATATCTGATTTATTTGGTTTTGCAACATCAAGAACAGGTTTTGATTTTCTGGCTCGGCGCGTCTAACGCGCCGGGACAAAAACCAAAACAAGCCGCCGAAACCGACGATTACCACAGCAACTAAAATAACCAATTCTAAAGTCATTTGTTAAATATAGAATGTCTAAGCCGACGAGTAAATGCCCACTTGGCGATTTCTATCAAGATTACATTTATCAATCCCACTCCGAAAATTATAACCCATTCCCAAAATCCGATGGGCTGGGAATGCAGCAAAAATTGCAGCGGCGGCCAATAAACGGCAGCGGCCAAAAACACGAGACCTAAAACCAAAGAACCCAAAAGATATCTGTTTTCAAAAAAGGGAATTTCCCAAAGAGGCCGCTTTAGATTTCTCATCGAAAAAGAAAAGAACAGAGCCAATACGCCCAAGCCCACAAAGACCACGGTTTGGGTGTAGGCGAGACCATCGGATGAAGATCTAAAAAAAAGAAACATTAAAAACAGCACCATCGCGCTGACACTTCCGACCACGGCTATTAAAAATCTCGTCAGGTTGTCCAATATAGGCCTGTTAACATCCGGCGGCGGGTCGTCCATCACATATTTTTCGGCGGGATCAACGGCCAGAGCCAGAGCCGGCAGACCTTCGTGGACCAAATTGATCCACAAAATCTGAACCACCCCCAGCGGCAAAGGCAAACCAAAAAACAAACTCAAACCCACCAGTATTATTTCGGCAAGGCCGGTGCTTAAAAGATAAACTACCACCTTTTTAAGGTTGTCCAAAATAACCCGGCCGTTTTTTATGGCTTTTATTAAAACCGAAAAATTATTTTCTAAAAGAATCACCCCCGAGGCCTCTTTAGCTAGATCCACCGCTCTTGAAAGCGACACCCCGATATCGGCTTCTTTTAGAGCCGGAGCGTCATTAACGCCGTCACCAACCACCGCCACCGTTTCGCCGGCAAGTTGCCAGGCCTCGGTTATTTTTAATTTTTGCTCGGGCGTGACGCGGCTAAAAATATCCACGGCTCGCACCCGATGCGACAACTCTTTAACATCCAAAGAAGCAATATCTTTACCCTCGGCCAGCTCCAGCGGCAAATTTTTATTTAGGGCAACCAAACCCGCTTCTTTGGCCACCAACCGAGCCGTAAAAGAATGGTCTCCCGTGACCATAACCGTTCTGATGCCGGCCCGCCTCGCCAAAGAAAGGAAGTCCTTAACATCCGGCCGCACCGGATCTTTAAGACCAACCAAACCAACTAAATTAAGTCCCGCCAGCGCCTCGTTAAAAATACCCGAAGAAATATGTTTCTGGATAATGGTTTTGTCTTCTATTTTTTTAGAACAGACGGCCAGAACCTTAAAACCGCTTTTAGCCAAACCGTCAGCGGACTCTTTGATCGTGGCCAGTTCAAAAGGTATCGCGTTTTCATAGCGGTTCAAAATTTGTATTTTTTTAATATGGGCCAAAAGCATATCGGGCATTCCGATCACAATCGCCCAGACCGAACCTGTTTCGTCTTCTCTGAAAGAAATGCCGTATTTTCGGGAACTATTAAACAATATCTGGCCCAGTTTTTTGAACTTGCGGTGAATCTTTTTAAAATCCAAACCGGCCTCTAAAGCCGCCAACAGCAAGGCCTGATCCACCGGGCCGCCTATAGTTTTCCATTTATGGACTTCATCGCCCGGGTTTTCAACCCAGGCCTCTGAAACCAAAAGTCCATAAGATAAAATCAGCATATGGTTGGACTCATGTTCCATCGCGGCGCCCATCTCCAAAATCCCGCCTCGCCTTTCTGGTGTCAGAATTTTAGCCACCCGCATTTTACCTTGAGTCAGGGTTCCGGTTTTATCGGTTAAGATTACACTGGTTGAACCCAAGTTTTCGGCTGCCGATAAGCTTCTAACCAACCCCTTTTCTTTTAAAATTCGCTCCAGGCCCATTACCAAAATAACCGTGATAGCCGCCGGCAGGCCTTCGGGTATGGCGGCCACGGCTATGGCCGCCGCAACCAAAAACATCTCTGGGCTGTTTCGTCCCGACAATATGCCTCCAATCAAAATAAGCGCGCTTAAAATTACAACAACGAAACCAACCAAGCGGCCAAGCTTGCTTATCTTTTTTTCAAAAGGCGTCTCGCCCAGGGGTGGGTCTTTTAATAAACGGGAAATACGGCCAATTTCCGAACTGCCACCCGTGCCAAAAACCACGGCCTCGCCGCTGCCGTCGGTTACCAAGGTGCCTCCAAAAATAATGTTGGTTCGTTTAAAAACTGGTTTTGAAGCGTCTACGCCAGTCACCCATTTTAAAACCTCTCTGGATTCGCCCGTCAAAATACTCTCATCCGTTCTTAAACCAAACGAGCGTATCAGTCGCGCGTCGGCCGGAACCTTATCTCCGGCTCTTACAGCCACGATATCACCTGGAACAACCATGTCCGCCGGCACAACCGCATACGCGCCATCGCGCGAGACCACGGCATTTCTTACCTCAAGTTTAGAAAGCGATTTTAAGGATTTTTCGGTTTGATATTCCTGAAAAAAAACCATAAAACCGTTTAAAATAACCACCGTAAAAATAACGACGGCGTCCAAAAATGATTTAACGAAAAGAGTCAGGACTCCGGCGGCCACGAGAATTAGGCTAAACGGATTCAAAAACTGGCGCCATAATATTTTTACCGCCAGCTTTTTCTTTTGCGGTTCCGGTTCATTGTGACCAAAATGTTTAAGTCGTTTTTCGGCTTCAACTCGGCTTAAGCCGTCTCTTTTAGAATCCAGATGCAAAAAAACATCGCCCAAAGGGAAAGAATGCCAGACAATTTCTCCGTTGGTCTGGCTTTTGGTCTCCAACTCTGCCGATTTCATACTCCAATGTTAGCACGCCCCGCAGTAGTTTGACTCTATAACTTTTGCGGCGCATAGGGGAATCGGTCACAGATATTTTTCTGCTGAAAAATTCTGCGGCCCCGCCTCGCGCCGTCGCGCTCCGGCTTTCTCATCCCCTCTGCAACCCAATGATGTCCCACTCGGAGAGCTCCCAGCTCTCCTTGTGGATCATTGCGGCGCATAGGGGAATCGAACCCCTGTTACATGGATGAGAACCATGCGTCCTGGACCACTAGACGAATGCGCCAATAAGGTAAGATTAAACCCGAGCGATCTCATAGTTTGATTTCTTCAACAATCGCTTCCATCTTAACCGACCTGGAGCCCTTTATCAACACAACATCACCCGGTTGTAAAAACTTTTCTACGGCTTTAGCCGCTTCTAAAGATGTTTTAAACCAAAAGAGGTTCTCGCCCGATTTTTTTTTGAATTTTTCCGCCTCTTCACGAGCAAAAACCATTTCATCCCCAACTAAAAATAAAACCTGGGCCGCTGGGGCGGCTTCTTTACCCGCTCGGCGATGAGCCGTTTCGGTGTTTACTCCCAATTCCCTCATACTGCCTAAAACCGCTATCCGACGATTTTTTTTAAACTTGGCTAAAACCTCCAGAGCCGCGTCTGCGGCAGCCGGAGACGAATTGTAGGTGTCGTCCAATATAATTGTTTCTTTTATTCCCCTAACCAGTTCCAAACGATGCGCCGGGGGTTTTAATTTTTCTAAAGCTGCGGCCATGGAAGCAAGGTCAAGGCCCAAAGACCGCCCCACAGCGGCGGCGGCGAGGGCGGCATATATGGAAGGCAAACCCAAAACGCCTGGCAACTTAAAATCAAACAAGTCGCCAGAAACTAAATCCTCAACTTTAAAATTCATGCCTGATCGTTCCAACTCCATGGTCGAGGCGGGAACGGTATAATCAAAATTTATAACGCGGATATCCGCGCCCGTTTGAAAACCGTAATATATTCTTCGGCGATCGGTAGGCACTCGATCTCGCAGCTCCCTAACCGCCAAGTCGTCGTAGTTTAAAACCGCCAGGCCACCCGGTTTCAGATTTTTAATCAGAGCCGCTTTTTCGCTTATGTAGGTGTCGCGTTCGGGAAAAAATTCCAAATGCACCGGCATCTCGCCTATGGCCGTGACCACAGCTATGTCCGGATGAATAAACGAGGTGAGATAACTAATGTCGCCCGGCCGGTCGGCGGCCATTTCCAAAACCAAAATTTCGGGATAATTTTTATCCCACCGCAAAATCAGTTTCAGCGCGAGAGCGAAATTTTTAAGCCAGAGCCAAACATTTCGTGCGGCGGCTTCTCTACCGATTACCGCCAAAGGTACTCCGATTTCAGTATTCAGGTTAGCTTCACCGCGTCTGACACGGCCCGGAAATTTATGCTCCAAAACCAAAAAAATGGTCTCCTTGGCCGAGGTCTTGCCCACCGAACCGGTAATAGCCACGACCTTGGGGCGATACTTGGCTAAAATGGCAATACTTAAGTATTTTAGAGTGAGTTGTATTACTTTACGAGTCATTAATTTTCAATTTAAAATGTTCAATTTACAATCAAATTCCAATGATTCAATTATCAAACGGATTTGAAAATTGTAAATTGATAATTGAAAATTACTTAGCAAGTGCTTTATCCGGCGGCACATTTAGGTAATGCAAAATAAATTCGCCCACCGCCTTAAACACCGGCGCGGCGGTGGCTTCGGAAAATTCCACACCCTTGGGATTGTCTAGTTTGACTAGCATCACTAAAGAGGGATTAAAAGCCGGACTGTAGCCCACAAAAGTGTGAATGGTCTTATCGGTATAACCAGCCGCATTTGACGCGGCCACCTGGGCCGTTCCGGTTTTACCGGCCACGCTGTAGCCGGGAATTTTAGCTTGGCGACCGCTGCCTCTTTCTACCACACCCACCAGCATCTGGGTTAATGTTTCACTGGTTGATTGTTTAATCACCCTCCGTTTTACGGTCCTGCCATTTTGCGCCACGACTTTTTCGATACTTTTAGAATTATCAACTATTTCGTCTACGATATATGGCTTTAAAAGTTCCCCGCCGTTGGCAATAGCCGCAATAGCCGAAACCATGGCCAAGGGCGTAACCGAAACGCCCTGCCCAAAAGACGAAACCAGCCAATCAACCTCCGCGCCGCTCTTTAAATTACTTATATCACCCTTGGCTTCTCCCGACAACGAAATGCCGGTCTTTTCGCCAAAGCCAAAATTATTAACATATTCTCGCCACACCCCTTGAGGCATGCGCCGCAAAGCAAAAATAACGCCCGTGTTTAATGATTTTTCCAAAACCTGGGCCATGGTTTGCTCGCCCCAGGACTGGCGAGTGGAATTTCTTATAGTATGATCCCCAACCTTGACCTCGCCCGCGTCAAAATATTTTAAGTCCGGCGAAACCACATTTATGTCCAGCGCCGCGGCCATGGTTATGGGTTTAAAAATAGAACCGGGTTCAAACACCAGTTGGATATTGGAGTTTAAAAATGAAGCGGGGTTTTTAACCTTGTTGTAGGCATTGGGGTCAAAATTGGGCAAGGTGGCCATGGCCATAACGGCCCCGGTTTGAGGATTTAAAACAATGCCGTTGGCGCCGTCGGCCGACCACTTATCCATGGCCTTTTTAAGTTCTCTTTCTAGCACAAGCTGAATATTGTAATCAACGGTCAGATAAATATCTTGCCCTTTTTTGGCCTCAATCACGCGGCTTAAAGGCACCACCAAAGAACCCAACGCTTTTTTGACTCCGGCGATATAGCCGGTTTCACCTTTTAAATTATTATTGAGATAACTTTCCAAACCGTATTTTCCAGATTTTATTTTTTCGTCGCCGCCGTTTAAACCCACAAAGCCGATCACCTGCGAAGCCAGTTCTCCCAAAGGATAATATCTGTCCTGAAAGGCCTGCCAATGCACGCCCTTGTATTTAAGTTTCTCCAATTCTAAAATCTCTTGTTTATCAACTTTATCCTTGATGGGTTCATAGGGGTCGTTGGATTTTGCCATTCTTTCGGCCACCATCGCCTCATCCAAATCCAACAGATCCGAAAGTTTCTTAGAAATCTCCGTTTTTTGTTCTGGAATTATTTCTTGGGGAGAAACCCAGACGCCGTACCATGACTTGGTTAAAGCCAAAGGTATGGTTGGCGTTCTTGAATCCGCGCTGGCCAAATACACCGCGCCCCGTTCCGCTAGCACCACATCCTTAAAACCCTGCTGCCGCTGGGCCGCTTTCTGATAATGGCCGGATCTAAACACCTGCAAATAAAAAAGTCGCCCCGCGGCGAATAAAAATAAAAGAATAAAAATTCCGGCCAAAACCAAAATCCTGCTGCGCGCCGATGACATTATGGCTTAATATTAGCTAAACCGGCCGCTGAAGCCGCCGTTTGCGGACGAATGTCCACATAGCCGTCGGCCAAAGAAATTTCCACTAAATTTAAATCCGAACCGGCTCGGGCCAGAGCGTCTCGGCTTTTGCCTTGAGCCAGACCAGCCAGCATTTGATCATAATTTTCTTTGGTCTCCAGCCGCCGAGCGGAAATTTTTTCTATTTTAAAATCCAAAGAGGTGGCTAGACCCGAAAATAAAAGATAGACGACCAAAAAGAGACCTGCGAACGCGCCCAATATCCACTCTGGTTTATTTTTTAAATATACTCTCATTTTTTCTTAATAACCCTTAACTTCGCGCTGCGCGATCTGGAGTTGGCTTTAAGTTCCGCGGCCGAAGCCACTACCGGTTTTTTGGTTAAAATCTGCGCCAGGCCTAAAATTTGTTGCCGTTTAAAAAAATCCTTAACGAGCCGATCTTCTAAAGAATGAAATGATATGGCGGCAATCCGTCCCCCGGGTTTTAAAATATCCCCAGCGCCCGCCAAACCCTGTTTAATGTTTTCCAATTCGTTATTAACGGCAATGCGCAGGGCCTGGAAAATTTTACTATGGGTTTTTATTGCGTTTGACGCGACTATCTTGCCAAGCACTTCCACCAACTCCCCTGTGGTTAAAATCTTTCTTTGTTTTCTGGCCTCGGCAACCGCCCGCGCGATTCTCTTGGCATTTTTCTCCTCGCCGTATTCTCTAAAAATTCTGGCTAAGTCCTCCTCCGGCCAGTCGTTCACAATCTCCGCAGCCGTGATCCCATCTATTGAAGTTCCACTTCGATAGAAACGCATATCTAGGGGTTCATTCTTAAGGTACGAAAATCCTCGGCCGCTCGCCTCCAACTGATCACTGGATAACCCGAAATCAAACAACACACCATCAACACCGTTAGGAAAATACTTGGCGGATATTTTTTCTATCTCGGCAAAATTTCCCCATTCCACCAATAAATTCTCAAAAGACCGGGGCTCGATCCCAGATCGGATCTGCGGTTCGGATTTTATTAAACTTTCCGATCTGGTCTCGAGTCCAAATCCTTTGACGAAACTTGCCTTGAGCGTAGTCGAAGTGTCCCAATCCAATCCCAATAACATTCCGCCCGGTAAAATCTTTTTCAATATCTCTCGGGCATGGCCGCCGCCCCCGAAAGTGGCGTCAATAAAATTTTCACCCGGTTGCGGATCTAAATAAGCGATAACCTCTTTTAAAAGAACCGGAGTATGCGCCAATTTTATTTGCGAACTATTGTGAGCAATCATAAAATTGAGCGTCCTGAACCTTTGTTTTTACAAAGGTGAAGGATAACAAATTAATACACCCCCAACTCTCCCAACTTTTCCGCTATTTCACCCGTATTTTTTTCGGAATTTTTCTTGTATTCGTTCCAGGTCTCTTCATCCCAAATTTCTAAACGGTTGTATAGGCCGGCTATAACCACATTCTTTTTTAATCCGGCGTAGTCCTTTAAATAATCCGGAACCAAAACACGGCCCAACGAATCAATCTCCACATCAGCCGCGCCGGCCAAGACCGTTCGCACAAAACTTCTGGTGCCGGCTTGTCCCACCGGTAGTCGGGCTAATTTACCCGCCAACTCCTCCCATTCTTTTACCGGATACAATATCAATGAATTTTCCAAACCCTTGGTTAATACCGCCGCTTCGCCAATTTTTTTTCTAAACTTGGCCGGCACAGCCAGTCGTTTTTTGGCATCAATTGTATGGCGGTATTCTCCGATGAACATAATAGGTCTTATAGGCCTTATAGGACCTATGTTGTCCACATTTTAGCAAACTTATGCACACTTTTATCCACAATCTCCCACTTCAGTAACCTTACATACCACATTGTAAACTTTTATCACCGCCAAAACAACAAGCCGCCATTTATCCACAATGTGGAAATCTCATTTATTTTGTCCTCTTTATCCCATTTTTCCCCTTTACCCCATTTTATGGTATTAGTATCTTGATGGGCCCGTGGTATAGTGGCAGCACACCGCATTTGCACTGCGGAGATGGGAGTTCGATTCTCCCCGGGTCCACCCCACCCCCATTACGCCGCGCCGTCCCCGCGTCGGAAAAATCCGGTTGCGCGCGCTCAAAAAAATTTACATTACCATGCTTCACAATCGTCACATAAAAACTTGGTCTGGCTTCGTTTACAACACCCTTCCTGACTGATAGGGCAAGGTTGCTTTTTGTATTTGCAATCCACCCTATCGGGCGGGTTTTTTGTTTGTGCGTATTTATTAACTTCATATTCATTAACTTAAGGAATTACAACTATGATTATCCGACCAATCAAAACCCGTGTCTTTCAAGAGGGCGACGATTTGTTTGCGTTTATCACGGATTATTTCAAAAAGCTATCCGAAAAATCCGTGATCGTCGTTACCTCCAAAATCGTCGCCCTTGCGGAAAAACGAACGGCTGTCGTCGAGAATATCAAAACCAAAGAGAAACTAATCCGCGCAGAAAGTGAGTTTGCCATTCCGACTAAATATGTTTGGTTAACTGTCAAAGACGGCATGGTTATGGCTTCCGCCGGAATTGATGAATCCAACGCAAATGGCAAGCTCATTCTTCTGCCGAAAGATAGTTTCAAGACCGCTCGCTTTCTGCGTAACAAATTGCGGAAACATTACGGCGTTAGTCATCTTGGTATTCTGATTACCGACAGCCGTACG
>ERZ1292645.760-Hain-H14-02um-R2-760-length-10639-cov-8_pt1 | contig 10639 bp, 7 predicted proteins | sample MGYA00564401_ERZ1292645 | MGnify/ENA primary metagenome ERZ1292645 (study PRJEB36523, sample SAMEA6512644) | groundwater metagenome | collected 2019-01-09 | study: AquaDiva: Metagenomics assemblies of 32 groundwater samples | reverse complement strand
GGCGCCCCCTTTGCAGCAGCATCATCGGCTGCTACAAAACTCATTATGGGGCTCTCCTTTGGCATAGCCTTAAGCCTGGTCATATTTGCCGGATCAGAGCTATTTACAGGGAACAATATGTTCTGTCTTGTTGGCGGTCTGACAGGGGAGATCGGCTGGGGAAAGGTGTTTATGCTGTCCTTTTTATGCCTTATGGGGAATCTTATCGGTTCTCTCTCACTTGCGTGGCTCGTTGTAGCCTCAGGCACCCTTTCATCCCAGCCGCAATCCGACTTTGTAGTTAAGGTTGTATCATCGAAGATGAACCTTCCCATCTCCGAGCTATTCTTTAGGGGGATACTCTGCAACTGGCTTGTCTGTCTGGCTGTCTGGACAGCAGGGAGGACCCAAAATGATGCGGCAAAGCTTATACTGATATTCTGGTGTCTATTCGCATTTATAGGGAGCGGTTTTGAACATTCTGTGGCCAACATGACCCTCTTGGGTATGGGGCTATTTCTGCCGCACGGGGATACTATCTCCTGGTATGGTTTTGCAAGAAACCTGATCCCTGTTACCTTGGGAAATATTATCGGAGGCGGGGTTTTAGTCGGCGGGCTCTACTGGATCGTATCCCCGCACAGGGTGATTTATGTGGAAGAGATCGGGGCGAAAGAGATTTCAGATGTGGACAGGCTAAGAGAGGAAGAGGCTTAAAAAGAAAAATTAAATGTCAAAATCCAAATGTCAAATAGGTAAACCAAATCCAAATGCCAAAATCCAAATGTCAAATAATTTGGAATTTGAGTTTTATAATTTGAAATTTGCACTTTGTAATTTGTCATTTGAGCTTTAAAGAAGGAGTTTATCATGGGTAAGAGGTTGGTTGTAATCGGGAACGGTATTGCAGGGATAGCCACGGTTGATGAGGTATTGAGGTTTGATCCTGATATGCAGATCTCGATATTCGGGAAGGAGCCCCACCTGGGATATAACAGGGTCCTCCTCTCAGAGGTGCTTGCCGGGAAGATGGGGATGGATTCGATCTATCTTAAGAACAGGGATTGGTATGATAAGAACAATATAGACCTCCATCTTGGAGTGAAGGTTATCGGGATTGATACCTTAAACAAGAAGATAACAGCCGAGGATGGGTCTACTATAAACTACGATTCACTCCTTGTAGCAACAGGGAGTTCCTCCTATATCCCGCCGATCAAAGGGGTTGAGAAGGAGGGGGTCTTCCCATTCAGGAATATAGAGGATACAGAGGGGATCCTAAATGGCGCAAGGGACAGCATATATGACGGCAAGGTTATAGCCAGTGTGGTATATGACCCCGAGGGGATACTGGAAAAGGTTAAGATGAGCAAAAGGGCGCTGGTTATCGGGGGTGGTCTGCTCGGGCTTGAGGCGGCAAGGGCCTTGAGCCTGCATGGGGTTGAGGTAACCATAGCCCATATAATGGAGAGGCTCATGGAGCAGTACCTTGATGAGACGGCATCCGGCATGCTTAAAGATGAGATGGAACGGATGGGGATAAGGGTGCTTTTAAATTGTGAGGCTGTTGAGATCCTTGGTTATCCCAGGGTAAGGGGTGTCAGCTTCAGGGATGGAGGGATATATGACACAGACCTTGTGGTGATCGCAGCAGGTATAAGGCCCAATCTTGGACTTGCTGTCAGCTCCGGCATAATGGTTGATCGTGGGATCTTGGTTGATGACCATATGGAGACATCAGTAAAGGATATATATGCCATTGGTGAGTGTGCCGAGCATCGTGGGAGGACCTACGGCCTTGTGGCGCCAATTATGGAACAGGCAAAGGTAGCGGCAGAGGCTGTTTGTAACAGAGATGGGGCCATATATGAAGGTTCCATACCTGCTAGTGTTTTAAAGGTTATGGGGATAAATCTTATGTCAATAGGTGAGTTTTCCGGGCAACCTGGTGATCTGGAGGAGATTGTATACAAAGATTTATCGGCATCCATCTATAGGAAGATCCTGGTTAAGGAGAACAGGGTGGCGGGTGCTATCCTTCTTGGTGATGTTAATGATGGACCGAGGATATTAAGGCTGATCAAGGAAGGGATAGACATCTCCTCCGTAAGATCCAGAATACTCTTCGGTGATCAGTCTTCCGGAGCCGCAGTAATGACCGATGCCGATTTGGTATGCCGTTGCATGGGGATTACAAAGGGTATGATCGTAACGGCGATAGAGGAGCATGGGATTACAAGCCTGAATGGTGTTGCCCAACATACAAAGGCCTGCACATCATGCAGGGGGTGCTCCCCAATTATCGATCAGATACTTCAGGAGGTGCTGGGCGGTGATTATTCGGTCGAGCCAAAGGATCCCCCTATCTGCTCATGTATAAATCTGCCCCAGAGAGAACTTAGGGAGAAGATTATTGAGAAGGGATTAAAATCAGTGAAGAGCGTCCTGATAAATTTCGCAACTGCCCCTGGCTGTGATAAGTGCAAACCCGCTATATCTTATCTGTTAAATGAGATATGGATAGATGATTATGAGGAGAATAGGTCTGCCAGGTTCATAAATGACCGTGTCCATGCAAATATCCAGAAGGATGGTTCTTTTTCCGTGATCCCGAGGGTTCCGGGTGGTGTTGTGACATCAGAGGAGTTGAGGAGGATAGCTAATGTGGCGGATAAGTATAAAGTCCCGATGGTAAAGATAACAGGGGGCCAGAGGATCAGCCTTTTAGGTATCAGGAAGGATCAGCTTCCTTTCATCTGGTCTGACCTTGGGATGAGGTCGGGGCATGCATATACAAAGGCCGTCAGGACATGCAAGACCTGTGTCGGTAATCTCTTTTGCAGGGTCGGGCTCCAGGATTCGATCGGTCTTGGGATTGCAATGGAATCGAGGTTCCAGGGGGTTTCAACCCCTGCAAAGATCAAGATGGGAGTTTCGGGCTGTCCCCGTAACTGTGCCGAGGCGACAATAAAGGATATTGGTGTTGTCGGGATACAGGACGGCTGGGAGGTTTATGTTGGAGGCAATGGAGGAAACAGGGTGAGGTCTGCCGACCTTCTTGTATCGGTCAAATCCGGCGATGACGCGATAAGGATCTCCGGCCTCTTCCTCCAATATTACCGGGAGGATGGGCGATTTGGTGAGAGGACATCATCATTTGTAGAGAGGATTGGCATGGACAAAATAAAAGAGACCCTATTTGATGATAGCTTAAAGAATGTCCGGTTAGGGGAGAGACTTGATCTATCACTTGCTGTACTCAAAGACCCATGGGAGGAGGGGAGTAAGCCTGTAGCGGTGAGACAGTTTGAGGAGCTAGGCGCATATGAAGGATAAGATGATAAAGGTAGGAAAGATATCAGATGTACCCGAAGGGGAGGGGAGGGTTTTTCGCTTAGGTCGGAGCGAGATCGCCATCTTCCGTCTCGACTCTGCTATATTCGTAGTAGATAATAAATGTCCGCATAAGTCAGGCCCGCTTGCCGATGGGATTGTTGCAGGCGACGAAGTGATCTGTCCCCTTCATGGACACAGGTTTAATCTAAAGACCGGACTCTCAGTAGGTGATGATGAGAGGATCAATACCTATCCGGTTTTTGTAGAAGGGGAGGATCTGTTTATAGAGGATGGATTTGCAGAATGAGCTAAAAATAGTATAATGGTAAAATGATTAATGAGACTATCGAAAAGATTATATCCCCCTCTCTCTAGGGAGCGGCCATCAAATCCCTCGATACAGAAAAAGACAAGTTTCTCATTATAGAGCGTATTTTGGAACATGGTGGAGACAAACAGATAGACTTTATTATGAGCAATTACAAGAGAGAGGATATCATCTGTGTTATTAATGAAAGCTCATATCTCAGCCCAAAAACCGTAAACTATTGGTGCTTGTTTTTTGTCTGGAAGACCAGGTGTTACACAAGGCCATCCCTCCATCTGTGGCCGCCTTCCTAAGTGAATAACTTTCGACATTGACGAAACTCATCTTTTCTGCTAATTTTAGATAAACTATACAAATGGAGGATTGAATCAATGCCGATAGGGGTTGAAAAACAGAAAAAAGTAATAGACATTATAAGAAACCTGCCTCCTGATAAAATTGACGAGGTAATAGACTTTGCAGAATATTTAAAAAAGAAAAGTAAGCTGTTGCAAAAAGCAAAAATAAAGCCGCCTTTAAAGATACCAACCTTCCATCTTGGTCGTATAGCAGAACAGGCATTTGACAGAGAACGGCTTTATGGTGATTCCATCAAAATTATCGATCCCCTTTCTTAGAACCTGTTTGAAAACGAAGAAGTGAAAAAGGCGTTCTTAGGCGGGTGATTTAGCCATAATATTTTTCAGAGATCATCTTGCCAAATAATGCAATAGATTAATACCCCATAACCATTGAAAAAATAACAAAAAATGATATAATGGCAGAAAATAGCAAGGAAGCCGAAATATAGATCATCTTCTGCTTTAGGCTTCATCGGGGGGGGGAACGGTTACTGATGATAGGTAAAAATCTGTCATTAACTAATTACCACTCAACATTGATGAGGTACGTGTGCGTTTCTTCCGCCTGGAAATAATACGCAATCCCTGGCTGTTAGCCTTTCTGGGATTCCTTGTCCTTGCCGTGATAACGTTTACGCTTAACTTGCCATCACAGATCTCGATTGGTGAAAAGGGCCAGACAGCTATGGAGATGTCGGATGCCATGAGGCGCCCATTCCTTGAGATCAAAACAGCGGAAACCCTCCTGATCGGGACAGATGATAGAAGAGAGGCTATTAGCGATTTTAACAAGGCCGTTGAGATGGGAAATACCCTTCTTGCCAATTACCGGCAATTAGCAGAATACAATCCGGAATTATCGAGGCGGGTCGCTAAATTATTCAGAGGCGTATGCAGACTGGATATCAGTAGAGCGGAGGCTGTTTGATCATTTCAGGGAAGATTCCATGGGTGAAAATGATCGGGTTGTAAAGGCGCAGATTCTCCAGGACCTGAACATTGCCTCGGCCCTATTTTTGAATACAATGAAACAGTTGGGAGAAGGGGAGATACCTATTCATGAAGATATCAGTGAGGGCCGCATGGCCACCTATGTATTCCTAGCTTCACTCGGTCTTCTGTTTTTATACATGATCGGTTTAATATTTTTTCAACAGCGTGCCAAAACTCAAGAGTTGGAATCGAAGGTAGAGATGACCACTGCCGATCTCAAAGAGGCCAACAAGAGTCTCACACAGGAAATTATAGAGCGCAAGGGGGCGCAAGAGGAGGCTGAAAAGTCCCTCTCTTTCCTGAGCGCAACGCTTGAATCGACTGCCGACGGTATCCTCATTGTAAACGATGATGGAAAGATGGTGGGCCTTAATCAGAGGTTTGTAGTAATGTGGCGCATCCCCGAATCCATTGTATCATCCAGGGATGACAATCAGGCTTTGGCCTTTGTTCTGGCACAGTTGAAAGACCCGGAGGGATTTCTTGCCAAGGTGAGGGAGTTATACGCAGAGCCTGATGCAGAGAGCTTTGATCTATTGGAATTTAAGGATGGGAGGCTCTTTGAGCGATATTCGCGGTCACAGCGAATAGGTGAAAGAGTTGTCGGAAGGGTCTGGAGCTTCCGCGATGTCACCGAGCAGAAGCAGGCAGAAGAGACATTAAAGGAGAGCGAGGAGCGGTTCCGTTCTGTGGTTCAATCAACGATTGATGCAATTGTTTCAGGCAATAGCAAAGGGGAGATAATCTCCTGGAACAAGGGCGCGCAAATCATCTTCGGCTACTCAGAAGAGGAGGTCTTAGGCAAGCCGCTCACCATCCTGATGCCTGAAAGATATAGGGATGCCCATCGAAAAGGTCTGGGGCGATTTCTTTCAACCGGAGAGGGGAATGTGATTGGAAGGGTAGTGGAACTACATGGACTAAGGAAGGATGGGAGCGAATTTCCATTGGAGCTTTCAATTTCTACCTGGATGAAAGAAAAGGAAAGATTTTTTGCCGGTATCATCAGGGATATTACCGAGAGGAAACAGGCTGAGGAGGCCATTCACCATATGGCCTATTATGATCTCCTGACCAATCTTCCAAACCGCCTTATGCTCCATGACGATATAGACAGGGCCATAAGCCAGGCAAGGACCGAAAACAGCTCATTTGCCATTCTCATTGTCAATCTGAACCGCTTCAAGGAGATAAATAATACCTGTGGCCATCACAATGGCGATCTGATATTACAGCAGGTAGCTACCCTGTTGCAGGGGCTTTTCTGCGAGTCCAATACAGTGATACGCCTGGGCGGTGATGAATTTGCAGTGGTTCTGCCAGGAGCAGATGTAGAGGTTGCCAGGGGGCAGGCAGCCAGGATAATCGAAAGGTTCAAGGAGCCCTTTGCCATAGAAGATCTCTCTATTGATATCTCTGTCAGTATCGGCATCTCCCTTTACCCGGGCCATGGTGAGGATACCCACACACTGATAAGGCGGGCGGAAATAGCTATGTATGAGGCGAAAAGGGCAGAAAGCGACTCACTGATCTACTCTCCCCGGATTGACCAGTACTCACCTGAGCGCCTGGCGCTTATCACAGACCTCCATCATGCTGTCGATGCTAATCAGCTATTCCTCGTATACCAGCCGAAGATAGATCTTAGGTCCGGCAGGGCTATTGGTGATGAAAACAGCGCTAAGCTGGTGCGCTCTATAATAGAAATGGGGCATAGTTTAGGCTTCATAGTTACAGCAGAAGGTGTGGAGGATCATGAAACACTTGAGAGGCTCGCCTCACTTGGCTGCGACTATGCCCAGGGTTACTTCATAAGCAAACCGGTTCCCCAGGAGGGGCTTATAGAATGGCTGGGTAAGCAGGGTCCGAACAAACCGGCTTAAATGATATATCGGTAATTAGCCCTATACGATGGGTGCATAGGAATGTATATCCACACAAAAACCTGAAGAACCAAAGTTAATGTGAGATATGGCCATAGTAAGTTTCGAAATTATCGACGGGCTTAAGGAATATGCGCCGGATGGTGTAGTCATTGCGAATGTGCAGGGAGAGATCGTTCTTGTCAATACACAGACAGAGAAGATGTTCGGTTGCAGCCAGGATGAGTTAATCGGAAGGCCCATTGAGATCTTGATCCCAGGGCGCTTCAGGGAGGCACATGTTAAACATCGGGCAGGATATATATCTAGCCCCTATACCAGGCCGATGGCCAGAGGCCTTGATATAACCTGCCTCCGCAAGGATGGGAGCGAGTTTCCGACAGAAGTCAGCCTGGGCCCTATGGAGACGGATAGGGGACTGCTCATAATAAGTTTTATCCGTGACATCACACTGCGCAGGGAGGCGGATGAAAAGATCAAAACCACCCTAAAGGAAAAAGAGGTCCTATTGCGGGAGGTCTACCATCGGGTCAAGAACAACATGCAGGTTATTTCAAGCCTGCTTAATCTTCAGTCAGGATATGTCCAGGATAAAAAAACAACTGAAATGTTTAAGGAGAGCCAGAACCGGATAAGATCAATGGCCCTTGTCCATGAAAAGCTTTACCAATCAAAAAATCTGGCTAACATTGACTTCGGAGAATATATTAAAGATCTGGTAAATAGTCTATTCCATTTTTATGAAGATAGGGCATGTAAGATTGAAGCATATACGAAGGTTGAGGATGTTTGTCTCTCAATCGATTCTGCTATTCCATGCGGATTAATAATCAATGAACTTGTCTCCAACTCAATAAAACATGCCTTTCCAGAAGATTGGAAGGTAGAAAAGACGCCTGGGATCAGGATCATCCTCTCCTCTCTGGGCCAGGATACCTATGAGCTTATAGTAGCTGATAACGGCATCGGTATGCCGGTAGATCTCGATCTGAATAATGTCGTGTCGTTGGGCTTAAAATTGGTCAACACCCTGGTCAAGCAGCTTCAGGGAAGCCTGGAACTGCGAAGGGAGGGTGGAACCGAGTTCCGGATAAGGTTCAGGGATATAAAACCTATTAAAAAGGTGGTCTGATGGGAAATGAAAAGATCCTGGTTGTTGAGGATGAGGGTATAGTTGCTGAAGATATAAAATTGAGTTTACAGCGTCTTGGATTTGTTGTTCCCGCCACAGCGGCATCAGGAGAGGAGGCGATCAGGAAGACAGAAGAGTATCACCCGGATCTTGTGCTGATGGATATTATACTGCAAGGGGAGATGGATGGGATAGAGGCAGCCAAAAAGATAAGTACCCATTTTAACATCCCTGTTGTCTATCTTACTGCCTATGCAGGTGAAGGGATGCTGGAGAGGGCCAAGATAACAGAACCTATCGGATATATCTTAAAACCTTACACCGAAAAGGAGCTGAATGCGACGATAGAGATGGCCCTCTATCAATATAAGTCAGGCCGGAGAAGACGGGAGTTGATGTATAGGGAGATCCTGGAATCAATGCCTGATCCAATCATTATTACCAATACCAGAGGTCTGATCACACAAGTCAACATCCAGACTGAGAAGGTCTTCGGATACAACAGGGATGAGTTGATCGGGAAACCGATTGAGACATTGATCCCGGAGCGTTTTAGAGAGGCGCATATAGGACACAGGCAGGGCTACTACTCTAACCCACGCACACGTCCAATGGGTGTATGTCTTAATCTTTATGGCAGGCGTAAGGATGGATCTGAGTTTCCTTTAGATATAAGCCTCTCTCCTGTAGATACAGATCCTGCCTTGCCGGCAGGCGGGGAGGGCCTTCTGGTCATAAGTGATATCCGTGATATAACTGATCGGAAAGAGATAGAAAAGACATTAAAGAAGAACTATAATCTCCTAAATACGACCATCGAGGGGACGCCTGACGCTATCTTTGTGAAGGATCTTCATGGCCGTTATATACTGATCAATTCTTCAGGCGCCGGCCTCATAGGAAGATCTGTAGAGGAAATTATTGGTAAAGACGACACTGAATTATTTGAGCCTGAGGCAGCACGTAAAATCATGGAGGATGATCTTAGGATCATAACTTCTGGAGGGACTAAGACATACGAGGAGGAGCTTGAATCAAAAACAGGCATCAGGCGCACATATCTTACCACGAAAGTGGTTTATTGCGACCATGAAGGAAAGGTGATCGGTCTTATTGGTATCGCCCGCGATATTACCGAGCGCAAACAGGACGAGAAACAGATCCATCACCTGGCCTACTATGACCTCCTCACCGATCTCCCGAACCGCTTGATGCTCCGCGATTACATTGACCGGGCAATAACATCGGCAAGGAAGGAAATTGTTCCTTTTGCCCTGCTTGTTGTAAATCTCCACCGTTTCAAGGAGATCAACAACACCCTCGGATACCAAAAAGGAGACATCGTGCTGCAGCAGGTTGGTAAGCGCCTGAAGACTATCCTTCCGGAGGCATTTTCAATCGCCAGGACAGGGGGGGATGAATTTGGAGTCCTGATTTTAAACACTGATGCGAATATCGCTGTTCTGGTAGCAGAGAAGATCGCAAGGGGCCTTGAGGAGCCGGTATTTGTTGAAGGGTTCTCGCTTGATCTCGCTGTCAGCGTTGGTAGTGCCCTGTACCCTGGCCATGGCGAGGATGCCGATACCTTGATCAGGCGGGCGCATATAGCTATGCATGCCGCGAAACAGACTGAAAGCGGATATGCCATATACACACCGGAATACGACCAATTTATCCCGGAGCGCCTGGCGCTCATGGGTGAACTCCGATCGGCTATTGGTCAAAATCAGCTCTTTCTGGTATACCAGCCGAAGATCGACCTAAAAACCGGCCGGACGTTAGGCGTAGAGGCTCTTGTCCGGTGGCAGCACCCGGAAACCGGCCTTATACCCCCTGATAAATTTATATCGCTTGCAGAAGAGAGCGGTTTGATTAAACAACTTACCTTCTGGGTTTTGAGAGAGGCGCTTCGCCAGTCAAGATCCTGGAGTCAGGCAGGACTTGAGGTTTCTGTAGCGGTAAACCTTTCAATAAAGAACCTCCGGACCCCATTACTATTGGATCAGATAAGGGGACTCCTTTCCACATGGGGTGTTGATCCAAGACGCTTAAGGTTTGAGATTACAGAGAGCTTAATAATGGCCGACCCGAAACTCACGATCGAGATACTTACGCAGTTGACCCTGATGGGGATATGTTTTTCAATCGACGATTTTGGCACCGGATATTCCTCCCTTAGATACCTCCAGACCCTGCCGGTGGATGAGATTAAGATAGATAAATCATTTGTGTTAAACATGATGACAGATGAGAGCAGCATGAAGATCGTCAGATCCACAATAGAACTTGCCCATAGCCTTGGACTGAAGGTCACGGCAGAGGGTGTTGAAAGCCGGGAGGTATTTGATAAGCTCACCGAGCTTGGCTGTGACGCAGCCCAGGGATATTTCATAAGCAGACCGATCCCGCAATTGGAGCTTACAGCCTGGTTAAAAAAACAGGATCCAAAACATTGATCAGGAGGGAATGGTGGGCAAATCTCTCAGTGTGTTAATCATCGATGATTCGCAGGACGATGCCGAACTGATACTCCTTGAGCTCAGGCGTGGAGGATACGACCCGAAATATGAGCGGGTTGATACCCTTGATGCTATGATAGCCGCCCTTGATCGCCAGGAATGGGATCTTATCATCTGCGATTATGTTA
>ERZ1292645.759-Hain-H14-02um-R2-759-length-10640-cov-5_pt1 | contig 10640 bp, 11 predicted proteins | sample MGYA00564401_ERZ1292645 | MGnify/ENA primary metagenome ERZ1292645 (study PRJEB36523, sample SAMEA6512644) | groundwater metagenome | collected 2019-01-09 | study: AquaDiva: Metagenomics assemblies of 32 groundwater samples | reverse complement strand
GCCGAAGCCTTGGGCAACACTACGATTATCGTTGCCGATAAAACATCAACTTTGACCGAGGGGAAGATGAACCTAACCCGGCTTTTTACTTCTGAAGGGAAAGATATTTTAAAGGGAAATTTTCCCGACGTTATACAAAAAGATGAGACATCCGTGGAATATCTGTCCCTAAAACTGACGGCCCTTTTATCTGACGCTTTCATAGAAAATCCTAATGATGCGGAAAAGGACTGGAAGGTTTACGGCCGTCCGGTAGATAGAGCGATATTGCTGACTCTTGCAAAGTTAAATTTTGAAATACGGAAGATACGGAAAGAAATGCCGCGATTGGACGAACTGCCTTTTAGCGCTGAATACAGGTATTCGGCTGTTTTAAATAAATTTAACCGGGAGAAGAATGTTATTTCTGTTTTAGGCGCGCCCGAGGCAATATTGGAACTATCCGACTATCCTGAAAAGGAAAAGATACACTTAAAGACGAGAGAATTGGCCAGGCAGGGCTTGAGAATAATGGCTGTCAGTTTTAAATTTACGGATTCTGTTAAAAAAACCCTTAGCCACTCTGATATAAAGAATATGACTTTTTTGTCTCTTATAGTATTTTCAGATCCGATAAGGGAAGAGGTTAAAGAAGCCATAGAAAAATCAAAATTAGCCGGTTTGAGGACTATAATTGTTACGGGAGATCATTTGCTTACGGCCGAATATGTGGCTAAAGAATTGAACATTCTGGTAAAAAAAGGAAGAGCGATAGAAGGGAAAAATCTGCCGGTGAATTTAAGCGCGGCTGTGGTTAACTATGATGTTTTTGCAAGAGTTACGCCCGGGGATAAAGTAAGAATAGTTGACGCTCTAAAAGAAAATGGAGAATTAGTGGCGATGATAGGCGACGGTATCAACGACGCCCCCGCTCTTTTAAAATCAGATATTGGAGTTGCGGTCGGTTCCGGCACCGATGCCGCCAAAGAGGCATCGGATATTATTCTTCTCAACGACAGTTTTACCATAATAGTTGAAGCCATAAAACAAGGAAGAATAATTCTTGATAACATAAGAAAAGTCATCATATTTGTCATTTCCAACGCTTTCTCGGAGATTATTCTTATATCAGGCAGTATAATACTGGGTTTGCCGCTTGCTCTTTTGCCGGCGCAGATACTCTGGGTTAATTTAATAGTGGACGGCCTTCCTTCCATGGCGCTGGCTTTTGAAAAAGAGGAGAAGGTTATGGCGCGAAAGCCGGAAAAGAAAGAAAATATTTTCACCAAAGACACTAAGAAGTTGATCGGCATTTTCGCCGTTGTTACGGATTTGGCGCTTTTCGCCTTATTTTATTATTTGTTTCAGGCAACGGATGATATTAATTACGCAAGGACTATGGCTTTCGCCGGCCTCGGGTTCACATCGCTATTTTATGTTTTTTCGGTAAAAACGCTCCGGCTGGCTGTCTGGCGCATAAATCCGTTCTCAAATAAAATGCTTAATGCCGGGGTTTTGATTGGCGCAGGATTGTATATAATTGCCATATATTTGGAATTTTTCAGGAATATATTGGGGACGGTGGCGCTGGGTCTTAACGACTGGTATATACTTATGGTGTTGGGAGTATTCAATATTGCGGTGATAGAGATGGGTAAATTCTTTTTTCTAAATAACAATAAATATGTTTAAAAATTATCGTCACTTGGCCAAAATAACTTTTCTTTTGCTGATTATAGCGATGGCCTTTTGGACAAGCGGAATTGTCAAGAATAGTGATTTCGTAATTGAATTGATAAGAAGATTCGGGTACGGCGGGATATTCCTTATTTCGGTCGTAAGCGGTTTTAATGTGGCCATACCGGTTCCGGCTGTTGCTTTTATGCCCCTTTTTATTGCTTCCGGACTGAATATTTTTGCCGTGATTGTAATAATAGCGGCCGGCATGACGCTTGCCGACTTCATAGGATTTCTTTTAGGCAAGACGGGCAGGCGCATAGCCGTGTCCGCGCTTGAAAGAAATGTTTTAATCAAATTTGAAAGAATAAAGAAGAAATTAGATTGGTCTCCAACGCTGATATTGTTTTTATTCGCTTCCGTAGCTCCGTTTCCCAACGAGATTATAGTTGTGCCTATGGCCTTTCTCGGCTATAAGTTTATCCATATATTATTGCCGGTGTTTTTTGGAAATATGATTTTCAATTCCATTTACGCGATCGGAGCCGTCAATATTTTTAAATTAATAAGCTGGTAGCCGGCATATCATATTGGAAGATAAAATCTCTCCGGCCGTAATCCACAGATAACATTGACGCGGAAATCAATAACTTTTAAAATTCAATTATATGATTAAAAAATACATAATTGTAAATATATTGTCGGTCTCTTTGTTTTTAGCCGCCGGTTTTGTTTGGGCGGAGGAATCAGTTTCCGGTGTTTTAGACGGAGCAAGAAACGGAGTTGAAGAAAATAATAAAATACGGGATGAAAGAGAAGAAATTAGGGCTGAAATTAAGGCCAGGCAGGAAGAATTAAGGCAAAAGAATCTTGAATCTCGGGAAGCGATGAGGCAGGAAATTGAAGACCGGAAAGAAGAACTAAAAGCCAAAATTGAGGAGAGGAGACGGGAATTAAAAGATCTGATGGAACAAAAAAGAGAAGAATTAAAACAGCGGCTGGAAAAAATTAGAGACGAAAGGAAAAAAGGAGTTGTTGAAAGGATAGACAAACAAATAAATGAATTAAATGACCGGCTCTTGGATCATTATGTGAACGTGCTTGAGAAACTTGGCAGATTGTTGGTTAGAATAGCCGAAAGAGCGGATAATGCCGAAGAGAGAGGTGTTAATGTTTCCGAAGTCAGAACGGCAATTGATGAAGCAAATTCAGCGATAGCGAAAGCAAAAGAGGCAATAGAGGTTCAATCCGGTAAAACATATACGATTGAGATAACAACTGAAGAGGGTCTTAAGAACGATGTCGGAACAGTAAGACAGGCGCTTCATGATGATCTGGTCTTAGTTAGAGATGCGGTTAAAGATGCTCATGAAGCGATTAGAAATGCCGCGACCACACTCGCCAACTCGGTAGAAGAGTTTATTCCGACCCCTACACCAACAGTAACCCCAACCCCGTAAGTATAAAATTAATAATATAAAAACTTTAATACAAAAATTTTATGGATAATATGGATAATACGGATCAAAAACAAATTAATAATATGCGGGCCGGCGGAGGAAATAATATGAGTTATGGAATGGGTGATTCCGGGCAAAAGGCGAATATCATTCATATTTTTTTGGCGGTAGGGGTTGTTATCGCGCTTGCTCTTTGGTTGTGGCTGACTTCAAAACAAATATACCTAACGGATCTTCCGACATTGCCTGGATTACCAGATACGCTGGAAGTTATCAATCAGGAACTCCAGGGTATTGATCTGCAGGGCGATATGAATGTAGAGTTTCAACAAATAGATCAGGAATTGGACACTCTATAATATTCTTATGTAGCGACTGATAATTAAAGGGGTCCGATTAAAATCGGACCCCTTTAATTATGGTACAATTTAAAAATGTCTCGTTTGCCAAAAATTGTCGGTGGCAGGTGGTTTAACTCACAACCTCTTTCGGAAGAAAATCTTAAGGGCAAAGTTGTTTTAATTGATTTTTGGACGTACTCCTGCGTGAATTGCAAACGCACAATACCATATTTGAAAGAATGGTGGCGTAAGTACAAAGAAAAGAATTTTGTAATGATAGGCATTCATACACCGGAGTTTGAATTTGAGAAAGAATTCAATAATGTGAAGCAGGCTTGCCGAGATTTGGGCGTGACTTGGCCGGTTGTCTTGGATAACGACTATGTTAACTGGAATAACTTCGCTAACCGTTACTGGCCGGCCAAGTATATTGCTGATAAAGACGGTAAGATTGTTTATGAACATTTCGGAGAGGGGGGCTACGAGAAAACAGAGAACATTATAAGAAAACTTATAGGCGAAGAAATGGAAGATGTCAGTGTCAAGGAGCATGGCCATGGCAATGTGTGTTTCTCGCCAACACCTGAACTGTACTGCGGTTATAAGAGAGGATTTCTGTCTAATCTGCCTGCGAAAGCAGACCTGCCTGCGCAGGCAGACAGAGAGGCCTATGTTTATGATTTGTCTTTTGATTATAAAAAACCGGAAATGAAGGAAGACACGATAGGATTAGCCGGTAAATTCATAGCCAGATCGGAGTATGTGGAATCGGTTGACGCTGATTCTGAACTCTTCCTTAGATTCAGGGCGACCGAAGTAAATTTGGTTATTCATCCGGTGGAGAGCTCGGCGGTTGCAGAAATTTATTTGGATAATGACAAACTTCCCAAAGAATATTGGGGCGAGGATGTGAACGAAAGCAATATTGCGATATCAAGGCCGACGATGTATAATCTTGTTAAAACTTCCGGACTGCTTGAAGGAATTTTAAAGATCAAACCGATAAAAGGCAATTTTCGGGCGTATGCGTTTACTTTTTCCGGATGTGAGTACTGATTAATATAACTTGCTTTTATTTATGATAACCATAGATGATTTTAAAAAAGTTGAACTGAAGGTTGCAAAAATACTTGAAGCGGACAGGGTTAAAAATTCTGATAAACTGGTCAAACTTAAGGTTGACCTTGGCTCGGAGCAAAGGCAGATAATTGCCGGTATAGGCAATATCTATACGCCGGAAATATTGGTTGGAAAGCAGATAATCGTGGTAGCCAATCTTGAACCGAGAAAGTTAATGGGACTTGAAAGCCAGGGCATGCTTCTTGCGGCAAGCGATGAGATGGGGCCGGTTTTGGTTGTACCGGAATCGGAAGTCAGGCCTGGCACAAGTTTAAATTAAAATTAATGAGCAAAGTGAATAAGCAAGAACAAATTAAAGAAAGATTATCCTGGGACGAGTATTTTTTAAAAATCGCCGGAGTGGTATCATCAAGATCAACCTGCAATAGGCGTAATGTGGGAGCTGTTATAGTTAAGAACAAAGTTGTTCTGTCAACCGGCTATAACGGGGCTCCGCGGGGTTTACCTCATTGCGATGATGCCGGTCATGAAATCGTGGATGGTCATTGTGTCAGGACTGTTCATGGAGAAGCAAACGCTATTGCCCAGGCGGCCCGAAACGGCATTTCCATTGAAGGAGCTTGTCTTTACCTAACCCATTCGCCATGCTATGATTGTTTCAAGATGATTGTAAATGCCGGTATAAGTGAGATTAAATACAGCAGTTTTTATATGAGTCGTTACGAAGCGTCTAAGGCAGTTCTTACTTTGGCTAAAAAAGCAGGAGTAAAATTGCAAAAAATATGACAGAAATCAACAAAAATATGCCCCGAGACACTTTTATGTATCTTGCGGCTATGATTACTTTGGTCGCAGTGGCAGTCGGCTTTGGAATGGCCGTTTTTAATTATATTGATTTTTATTTCCCGGATCCGGCAGTGGACTACTATCGAAGCCCGTCTTCTTATGAATCGCCGATAAGACAGGCGATGGCTATGCTTATCATTGTTTTCCCGGTATTTTTCTTGATTTCCAGATTTTTGCGGAATGATGTCCGGCTTAATCCGGAAAAGAAAGAGTTTAAGATAAGAAAATGGTTTTTGAACCTGACTCTTTTTGTCGCCGCGCTTGTTATAGCGGGGGATTTTATCGCCGTAATAAACAATTTTTTGGGAGGCGAACTTACGATTAGATTTGCCTTGAAAGCGCTGACGATGTTCTTTATCTCCGGCTCGGTTTTTTACTATTATTTTGCTCAATTAAAAGAAATTAAATGGATTAACGCTTTTTCCTGGGTGATAACTGCCACTGTTATCACGGCGGTTTTAGGGGGCTTTGCCGTTATCGGCTCTCCTTTTCAGCAAAGAAATAAACGCTTTGATGAAATACGGGTGAATGATTTATCGGCTATTCAAAATTACATAACGAACTATTGGCAGAACGAAGGAATATTGCCGGCTAATTTAAGCGACCTTGATGACTCGCTATCAGGTATTGTTGTTCCGGTTGACCCGGAAACAGGCGGAATGTATGAATATAGAATTATAAATGAATTAACCTTTGAATTGTGCGCGACATTCGTGGCAGAAAGTACAGATGACCAGCGCGCTGTGCCTCAAATATATCCTCCGAAAAGCCGTGACTACAACTGGCAACATAGCGCTGGCCGCGTCTGCTTTGAGAGGACAATAGATTCTGATTACTATATTCTTCATAGAGATAATATTAAAGTTCCCGCAATCCCCGATGGAATTCCAAACTAATAATTATTATGTCTAAATCAGTGTATATATTTACAATTTTAGTAATTTTTGTCGCTATCGCGGTTTGGTTTGTCGTTCAAAGGACTAGAGAAGTGAACGAAGTAACGGAAACCCCGATGCCGACTGCTGTACCGACATTATCACCGACACCGGAAGATTCAGCCGGTAAACCGATCAAATACGATAACGGTCTGGTTGTACAGGATGTTGTTACGGGCGGCGGCAAGACCGCGGAAAGCGGTGACACATTAAGCGCTAATTATATCGGCGCTCTTGAGAATGGAACTGTTTTTGATAACTCATATGACAGAGGACAGCCAATTCAGTTTGTGCTTGGTTCAGGCCAGCTTATTCAGGGATGGGAACTCGGGCTTGTCGGCATGAAAGAAGGGGGCAAACGAAGATTGATAATACCGCCTGAACTTGGCTATGGTGCAAGAGGCGCCGGAAAATCTATTCCTCCCAATGCAACTCTTTTGTTTGAAATAGAACTGGTATCGGTTCAGAAGAAATAATGTCTGAAGCTCTAAAATTCCCCGATGGATTCAAATGGGGGAGCGCCACATCGGCTCATCAGGTTGAGGGCGGCAATCACAATGATTGGACGGAGTGGGAAAAATCGCCTCAAAGAATTGCTCAATTAAAAAAAGAGGAAAAAGACCCCTATGGTTTTATTTCAGGACGCGCGTGTGACAGTTATAATCGCTACGAAGAGGATTTTGATATCGCTCAAAAACTTAATCACAACATTCATCGGTTCTCAATTGAATGGTCGCGTATCGAACCCGAAGAAGGGAAGTTCAATGAAAAAGAATTAGAGCATTATAAAAGGTTAATAGATGCATTGTGCGACAGGGGAATAGAGCCAATGGTAACGCTTTGGCATTTTACCAATCCTGTTTGGTTTGCGGAAAAGGGCGGGTTTCTAAACAAAAAGTCGCCGGAATACTTTACAAGATTTGCAAAGTATGTTGTGGATAACTTAAAAGACAGAGTAAGGTTGTGGATAACTTTTAACGAGGGCGCAAGCGTATATGCGGGCTTTTCTTATTTAAACGGTCAATGGCCTCCACAGCGCAGGAGCTTATTTGAGTATTTGAAAGTTCGCAAGAATTTTATTAAGGCGCACATACTCGCCTATGGAGAGATCAAAAAAATAAGTACATCGCACAACTTCTTTTCTGCGATGCGGGCATCGCAGAAAAGCTCTACATTGTGCAACGCTGGAGCGTCGCACAATGTAGAGATAGGGATTGTGGAAAGTAATGTTTATAACGCTCATGGCAACCGATGGTATGAGAAAATAATAGGCAGGATATATGGCTACCAAAGAAATCTTTATTTTTTTGATAAAGCCCTTCCCTACTACGACTTTATCGGTTTGAACTACTATCATGTGGATCGCCGGGTGCCAGGAAGCTACCGGATACTGCCTCGCCAGGGCTGGATGCCCGAAATGGGCTGGGAAACATATCCCAAGGGTATTTACTATTGTTTAATGAAATTAAAAAAATTTAAAAAACCAATATATGTGACCGAGAACGGTATTGCCGACGCTAAGGACGAACAGCGTGAGAAATTTATCAAAGAGCATTTGCGGTGGATCTGGCAGGCCATTCATGATGGCGTTGATGCGCATGGATATTTGTATTGGTCGCTTTTGGATAATTTTGAATGGCATCACGGATTTGAACCGCGATTCGGACTGGTTGAGATGGATTATGCAACATTAGAAAGGAAAATTCGTTCGTCGGCATTTGAATATTCCAAAATATGCAAAGAGAATGCTTTAAACTTTTAATATGCTGTGGTTTTATTTAACTATTCTCGCCTACTTATTTAACGCTTTTGCTTTTATTTTAGACAAATATCTTCTTGTTAATTATAATCCCCGTCCTTTTGCCTATGCATTTTGGGTGGCGATTTTAAGCACATTCGCTGTCGCGCTGATACCGTTTGGCGTGGTTGCGCCTGGCGCAGGATATCTTCTTATCGCGATTATTTCGGGGAGCGCGTTTTTTATCGGGCTTATTTTTCTGTATAAATCTATGCAAATAACGGATATTTCCGTGGCTACAACAATGTCGGGTGTTGCTACGGCCGCATTTTCTTACTTTTTGGCTGTTCCAGTACTTGGCGAGCCGAGCGGGGTTTTTAATTCTGCCGCTATTATTTTGTTGATAGGAGGAACATTATTCCTTGGCCGCACTGACAGGAAAATTTGGTTCCTGGCCATAGCGGCGGGTATATTCTTCAGTGTTTCATTCGTCTTTTTAAAAATTTCTTTTAATCTCTCTGATTTTGCAAATGGCTTCTTTTGGACCCGTGTCGGTTTTGTGGGAACAGCTCTCGTTTCACTGATATCCGCTTCTTTTCGCAATGATGTTCGGCAGTCTTTTCGCGGCGCAAATATTAAAACGGGGTCTCTTTTTATTAGCGCTAAAATACTTGCCGCTGCAGGATTCATTCTTCTTTATTATTCAATTCAACTGGGCGAGGTTTCCGTGGTTAATTCGCTTTTGGGTTTCCAGTTTTTGTTTATCTTTATTCTCGCTCTATTATTCAGGCGTATAATTCCTCATATTGAAGAGAATATAGACAGGCGTTACATTATAAATAAGATAGTCGGAATTTGTTTGGTGATCGCCGGTTTTCTTCTAATACTGATATTATAAGTTCAGAATAAGACGGTAAAGTGTGTTTTATGAGCAAAAAGAGCAGAATTATTATTAAAATTTTACTGTTTATTATCTTCCTTCTTTGGATATTTTCTTTTGATTTTTCGGATAAGACGGGCGAGCCGGCCTATGGCGTGTCATTCAGCCGCTTTCATGCCGATGAACTGGGATTGGATTGGAAAGAGACATATCTTGCTCTTCAGAATGATTTGGGTGTTAAGAATTTTAGATTTTCCGCTCACTGGCCTATTACGGAACCGCAAAAAGACAAATATAATTTTGAGGAGCTTGATTTTCAGATGGCCGAAGCAAAAAGAAACGGCGCAACGGTAATCTTGGCTGTTGGTAGGCGTTTGCCCGGCTGGCCGGAATGCCATATTCCCGGCTGGGCAATGGAATTAAGCCAGGAAGAACGGAATGATGAACTTCTGGAACTTATTGCCCGCGTCGTGAACCGGTATAAAAATTATGACAATATTATTTATTGGCAGGTTGAGAACGAGCCGTTTCTTACCGGTTTCAGCCGTTCGGTCTGCGGTGAACTTAATAAGGAGATACTTCAAAGAGAGATAGAACTTGTAAAAAAACTTGATCCAAGGCCGGTGTTGATCACTGACGGCGGTGAGTTTGGCGATTGGTTCAGAGCTTATTCTCGCGGAGATGTTTTTGGGACAAGTTTGTATTTATATGTCTGGCCTGGGTCTGTCGGTTTTCCGTTTCGTTATCCCATAACTCCGGCATTTTTTAGGATAAAGCACAATATAGTTCGCCTTTTAATGGATGCCAAGCCGTCGTTTATTGTGGAATTATCAACTGAACCGTGGCTTCTACAACCGATAGTTGAGACGCCTATAGAAGTCCAATTGGAAAGGATGGGCATGGACAAATTTAACGAGATGATTGATTTTTCTTCTAAAACCGGTTTTAATGGTTACTATCTATGGGGCGCGGAATGGTGGTATTGGCTGAAGCTTCAGGGACACCCGGAACACTGGGAACGCGCCAAACAACTGTTTAACTGATTGTGGACTAACGACATCGGGTGTCGTTATGTGGATAACTTTACAAAATGAATTATACGAAAACAATTCTAATCGGTTTTTTGGGCGGCATCCTGGCTTTGATTTTGGTCTTCTCTCTGCCTGTCAGCGGGTCTTTTATCTTTAATCTTATAAGAAATGATCTTATTGATTTTCTTGGAACAAAACCAGTTCCGACTCCAACGCCTACTTCTGTTTCTCCGGATTTTTGGCAGAAAATAGTGTCTGACCATTTATTGAGCACCGTGGCTGTTCAGTCTTTCAAAAATGGGAAAATAATCAGAGAAGGAAGCGGGATAGTCATATCATCAGACGGTATTATTATTACAACTTTTGATGTCGTTGCCGGAGCCGATGTTTTTCAGGTATTGTACGGAGACAAGATACTGCGGGCTCAACTGGCGCTGTACGACGGTTTCAAGAATCTCGCCTTACTTAAAGTTGCCGCGACCGATATGAATGCCACCCGTCTTGAACGCGACTATCAATTTCAACCGGGGCAGGATGCAGTTGTTTCCGGCAAGATGGTTAAACTGTCTAGTCCGGCGGTTTTTGCCCAAAGAGGGATGATAAGTTATATTATTTCCAAAGATATAATTATAGATACCGAAAAAAATAGTGCAAACGCAGTTACTCGTCTTAT
>ERZ1292645.757-Hain-H14-02um-R2-757-length-10646-cov-7_pt1 | contig 10646 bp, 13 predicted proteins | sample MGYA00564401_ERZ1292645 | MGnify/ENA primary metagenome ERZ1292645 (study PRJEB36523, sample SAMEA6512644) | groundwater metagenome | collected 2019-01-09 | study: AquaDiva: Metagenomics assemblies of 32 groundwater samples | reverse complement strand
ATGCTCGGCGGCCTGGTGCTCGGCGTGGTCGAGGCGCTGGGCGCGGGCTATATCGGCGATCTCACCGACCTGTGCCGCTACGGGCTGGGTCCTGAGGCGAGTTGCGCCGACGGCGGCCATTTCGTGCTGTTCGGCTCCAACTACCAGGACGTGTTCGCCTTCGTGGTGCTGATCCTGGTGCTGGTTTTGCGGCCCTCCGGCCTGCTGGGCGAACGGGTGGGAGACCGGGCGTGAAAGGCAGGAAGCTGCTCTGGCTCGGCATCGGGCTGATCGCGGTGACCCTGCTGCTGCTCCCGTTTGCGCTGTCGCAGGCCGGCACCGCCTGGGTGCGCATCGGCAACATTGCGATCCTGTACGTGCTGCTTGCGCTGGGACTGAACATCGTGGTCGGCTTCGCCGGCCTGCTCGATCTCGGTTACATCGCGTTCTACGCCGTCGGCGCCTACGCCTACGCGCTGCTTGCGAGTCCGCAGTTCGGCCTGCACCTGCCGTTCTGGGCGATCCTGCCGATCGGCGCCGCGGTCGCGGCGCTGTTCGGCGTCCTGCTCGGCGCGCCGACGCTCAAGCTGCGCGGCGACTATCTCGCCATCGTCACGCTCGGCTTCGGCGAAATCGTTCGAATATTCCTGAATAACCTGTCGCAGCCGGTGAACATCACGCGCGGCCCGCAGGGCATCGCCGGCATCGATCCGGTCCGCGTCGCCGGCGTGGATTTCTCGCGCAGCGACAGCGTGCTCGGCGTGATGCTGAGCGGGCCGATGAAGTACTACTACCTGCTGCTGCTGCTGATGCTCGCGATCGTGCTGGTCAACGTGCGGCTGCAGAACTCGCGCATCGGCCGCGCCTGGGAGGCGATCCGCGAGGACGAGGTGGCGGCGCGCGCCATGGGCATCGACACCACCGCCCTGAAGCTGCTCGCGTTCGCCATGGGCGCGAGTTTCGGCGGCGTCGCCGGCGGCATGTTCGCCGCGATCCAGGGCTTCATTTCTCCCGAGAGCTTCGCGCTGGTGGAGTCGGTGATGGTGGTCTCGATGGTGGTGCTCGGCGGCATGGGCAACATCTGGGGGGTGATCCTCGGCGCGCTGCTGCTTTCCTTCGTCCCCGAGTTCCTGCGCTGGACGGTGGCGCCGCTGCAGGAAGCGCTTTTCGGCAGGATGCTGATCGAGCCGGAAGTGATCCGCATGCTGATCTTCGGTCTCGCCCTGGTGCTGGTGATGCTGTTCCGTCCCGCGGGACTCCTGCCCTCGGCCGTGCGCAAGCGCGAACTTACCCATGACCGCGCTGCTTGAAGCACGCGAGGTCAGCAAGCGCTTCGGCGGCGTCCTGGCGCTGTCGCAGCTGTCATTCTCGATCGGCCGCGGCGAGATCTACGGCCTGATCGGGCCGAACGGCGCCGGCAAGACGACGCTGTTCAACCTGCTCACCGGAATTTACGCGCCCGACGCGGGATTTTTTCTGCTGCATGACACAAGAATCACCGGGCTGAAGCCCGACCAGGTCGCTGCCGCCGGCATCGCGCGCACCTTCCAGAACATACGCCTCTTCGCCAATCTGTCGGCGCTCGAGAACGTGATGATCGGACGCCACGCGCGCACGCGCGCGGGTGTGGTCGGCGCGGTCTTGCGAACCAGGAGGACGATCGAGGAAGAAACGGCGATCGAAAAGCGCGCCCTGCAGCTGCTCGACTACGTCGGCATCCGCGCGCGCGCCAACGACGCCGCCGGAAGCCTGCCCTACGGCGATCAGCGGCGCCTGGAGATCGCACGCGCGCTCGCCACCGAGCCCAGGCTGCTGGCGCTGGACGAGCCCGCGGCGGGCATGAATGCCTCGGAGACGGTCGCGCTGAGCAAGCTGCTGCGGGATATCCGCAAGGACGGCATCACCATCCTGCTGATCGAGCACGACATGCGCCTGGTGATGAACGTTTGCGACCGCGTGCTGGTGCTCGACTATGGCGAAAGAATCGCCGAAGGCTCTCCGGCCGAGGTGCAAGGCGACCCCAAAGTGATCGAGGCCTACCTTGGCGTCTCCAGCGCTGCTTGAGGTCAGGGGCCTGGAGGCCGGGTACGGCGGCATCCGCGCCGTGAAGGGCATCGACCTCGAGGTGCGCGAAGGGGAATTGGTGTGCCTGATCGGCGCCAACGGCGCGGGCAAGAGCACCACGCTGCGCGCAATCTGCGGCCTGCTTCGGCCGCGCGCCGGATACGTGCGCTACGCCGGCACCGACACCGCGCGCCTCCCGGTTCACGAGTTGCCGCGCAAGGGCCTGGTGATGGTCCCGGAGGGGCGCGGCATCTTTCCGCAGCTCACGGTGGGGGAGAACCTTTCCATGGGGGCCTTCGCGAGAAACGAAACGGATGTCTCCGGCGACCTCGAGCGCCAGTACGAGACCTTTCCGCGGCTGAAGGAGCGGCGCACGCAGACCGCCGGCACGCTCTCGGGCGGCGAGCAGCAGATGCTGGCAATCGCTCGCGCCCTGATGGCGCGCCCCAAGCTTCTGCTCCTGGACGAGCCCTCGATGGGGCTGGCGCCGCGGCTGGTGCAGAAGATCTTCGAGATCGTGCGCGAGATCGCACAGGCCGGCGTCACCATCCTGCTGGTCGAGCAGAACGCGCGAATCGCGCTCGAGGTCGCCTCGCGCGGCTACGTCATGGAATCGGGCGCGATCACCCTCGCTGACGAATCAAGCAAGCTGCTCGCCGATCCGAAGGTGCGCGAGGCGTATCTCGGAGAGGGCGCGGCTTGACGCGGTCCGGTGCAATGCTCCGTCGGCCGCTCGATGCGCTGCCGCGCTAGCGCTGCTCTTCTGCCGCGAGGTCGGCCTGCGTGGTGAAGCTGTCGCAGAAGAACTCGTCCTCAGGCAGGCCGCGCTGCGCGATGAAGTCGCGTTGCGCGGCTTCCACCATCACCGGCACCCCGCAGGCATACACCTGGTGTGCGGAGAGGTCCGCAAAGTCCTGCATCACGGCGAGGTGCACGAACCCGGTGCGCCCGCCCCAGGCGTCCTCGGGCAGGGCGTCGGAGATCACCGGCACGTAGCGGAAATTCCGCTGCTCTGCCGCCCATTTCAGCGGCAGCTCATGCAGGTAGAGGTCGCGCGGCCGGCGCCCGCCCCAGTAAAAGGTCATTGGTCGGCTTACGTTCCTGTGAAACGCGTCCTCGAGGATCGCCTTGATGGGCGCAAATCCGGTGCCGCTCGCGACGAGCACGATCGGCTTCGGGCTGTCCTCGCGCAGAAAGAAGCTGCCGTGCGGGCCCTCGAAACGGAGGATCTCGCGCTCCTTCATCTGGTTGAACACGCGCTCGGTGAAGCCCCCGCCCGGCACGTGGCGGATGTGCAGCTCGATCGACTCGTCTTTGTGAGGCGGATTGGCCATCGAGAAGCTGCGCCGCGCGCCGTCCTTCAGCAGGAAATCGATGTACTGTCCGGCGAGGTACTTCAGCCGCTGGTTCGCGGGCAGCTTGAGCGTGAGCACGGCCACGTCGGGCGCGCGCTTGTCAATGGTCTGCACGCGGCACGGCAGCATCTTGATCTCGATGCCTTGCAGCGTGCTGACCGTGCGGACCTCGATGACGAGTTCGGACAGGGGCTTTGCCTGGCAGAACAGCGCCTTGCCGTGCGCGCGCTCGGCGTCGGTGAGCACCCGCAGGTGATAATGGCCGTAATCCACCGTGCCGGCGATGATCTTGCCCTTGCAGGAACCGCAAGCGCCGTCCTTGCACCCGTAGGGCAGGACGAAACCGTTGCGCAGGGCAGCGGTCAGGACCGATTCGCCGTCCTCGACCTGGAACCGGTGCCCGGCGGGTTGGATGGTGACGGTATGCATAAAATAACGAGAATGAAACGCCTCTTGCTCGCCGGCTACGGCGACATCGCGCGCCGAGCCCGGCCGTTGCTCGAATCCCGATTCGAGATCCGCGTCCTCTCGCGCCGCGGCGGAACGGATCTTGATCGGCCAGAGAGCCTTGCCTCCCTGGAGCACGCGCACGCGGTGCTGCATTGCGTGCCGCCGCCGCCATCGGGAGAGGCCGATAGCCGCACCGCGAATCTGCTCGCCGCGCTCGAGAGCAGGCGGATTCTACCAACCCGCTTCGTCTATATCAGCACCAGCAGCGTGTACGGCGATTGCGGCGGGGCGCTGGTCGATGAGTCCCGCCCGGTGAATCCGCAGAGCGGCCGCGCACGGCGCCGCGTGCATGCCGAGCAGCAGCTTGCACTATGGTGCAGCTCGCATCGCATTGCGCTCCTGGTGCTGCGCGCACCGGGCATCTACGCCGCGGACCGCTTGCCGCTGGAGCGCCTGCGCGCGGGGACTCCGATGCTGCGCGATGCGGACGATGTTTACACCAACCATATCCACGCCGAGGATCTCGCCGGGAGCTGCCTGCGTGCACTGGAAGATGGCGCGCCAGCCGGCATCTACAACGCTTCGGACGATACGCGCCTGAAGATGGGCCAATGGCTCGACCTGGTCGCCGATCGCGCCGGGCTGCCACGCCCGCCGCGGATCGCGCGATCCGACGCGGCCAGCCGCATCGCGCCGGAGCCGCTCTCCTTCATGCGCGAATCCCGGCGCCTGGACAACCGCCGCTTGAAGCAGGATCTGGGAGTACGGCTGCGCTATCCAACGGTTTACGATGGACTGGAACATGAGCACGCTATTGGTGTTGACTAATCTTCCGGACCGCGCAACCGCGGACCGGCTCGCCGATGCCCTCATCGAAAGGCGCTTGGCCGCCTGCATCAACATTCTTTCGCCGTGCCGCTCGGTGTACCGCTGGAAAGGCGCGCTGCAGCACGAAGAGGAGCACCCGATGCTCATCAAGACGACCCTCGAGCGCTACGCCGCGCTCGAGCAGGCGATCCGCGCCGGCCACCCCTATGAACTTCCGGAGATCATCGCGCTCCCGATCGAGCGCGGCCTCGCCGCCTACCTTGACTGGGTGATCTCGGAAACCTCAGTCAGCCTCTAGCCGTCTTTCAGCGCCCTCGCCGCCTCGAGCGCGAAGTAGGTGAGGATGCCGTCGGCGCCGGCGCGCTTGCAGGCAAGCAGCGTTTCCATGATGCAGCTCTCCGGCAGCCAGCCGTTGGCGATCGCCGCGCGCAGCATCGAATACTCGCCCGAGACCTGGTAGACGAAAGTCGGCGCCTTGAACTCTTCCTTCACGCGCCGCACGATGTCCAGGTAGGGCAGCCCGGGTTTGACCATCACCATGTCGGCGCCTTCCGCCAGATCCAGTCCGACCTCCCATAGCGCCTCGTCGGAGTTGGCCGGGTCCATCTGGTAGGTCTTCTTGTCCCCCTTGCCGAGGTTCTTCGCCGAACCCACGGCATCGCGGAACGGTCCGTAGAAGCCGGAGGCGTATTTCGCCGAGTAGGCCATGATCCTGGTGTGGATCCGGCCCTCACGCTCGAGCGCCTGGCGGATGCGGCCGATGCGGCCATCCATCATGTCGGAGGGCGCGACGATGTCCACGCCGGCGGTGGCCTGCGCGAGCGCCTGCTTCTCGAGGACGTCCAGGGTGACGTCGTTGAGGATATAGCCGCTGCGGTCCACGACCCCGTCCTGGCCGTGCGAGGTGTAGGGGTCGAGTGCGACGTCGGTCATGACGCCGAGCTCCGGAAAACGCTTCTTGAGCGCCCCGGCCGCACGCGGGATCAATCCCCGCGGATTGAATGCCTCGCGCCCGTCCAGGGTCTTGAGTTTCTGCTCGACCACCGGGAACAGCGCCATCACCGGGATGCGCAGTTTCATGCAGCGCTCGGCCACCGGCAGCAGCCGATCGAGCGTCATGCGCTCGACCCCCGGCATCGAAGCCACTTTCTCGGTGCGGTTTTTGCCGTCGAGGATGAACACCGGGAAAATCAAGTCGTTGGCGCTGAGGACGGTCTCGCGCATCAGCCGGCGCGAGAACTCGTCGCGCCGCATGCGCCGCATGCGTACCGCGGGAAAGGAGCCGTAGATCTTCATGACGCTGATTTTTTGGGAGGTTTCCGGCCCGGGAACTTTCTCCCGGACCGGCAATCTTACCTTCAGACGATGTAGATCGTCTCCCGCTTCTCCTCCCTGAGCGGGTTGCCTTAACCAAGTTAAGGCGCTTTTGCCCCCGGTTGAGTTCCCCTTTTCCGGGGGTTTTTTATTGGCGATATGGGAGTTGCCGTACCCAACCCTTGGCAGGGAGGGTAGGCGATGACTAGTTCTGCCCTCTCCAAAGCAGGCCAGAAACTGCCCAAGCCTGCGGCTACCTCAGGCGCTGCGCTATCTGCCGTAGCTGGTGATCAAGCTGCGCCACGGCAGCTTCAAGCGTCTTCAATCGCTCCCGGTTCTGATGGGCGATCTCTCCGGCGTCAAAGTATCCAGTCACTCCGACCACCGTACCGCAGGAAGCGCATTGGATAAATATCTGCTTGTAGGTTCCGCCTGCTGGCTCCACTTCTTTCATTTCGAAGCGGTGCGCGGAGCACTTCGGACAACTAGATAAGGCCATGTTTCCCTTCCCAGAGAGACAGAATTACAGCCTACGCTTAAACCGTGGCGGGTGGTGTAGGCCGGAGCGACCGGTTACTACCTACACCACCCGTTCCCACGTACTGCGCAGTCTCTTAGGCAGTAATTCCTGGAAGTTGCGGTTGCTGCTTATTAGCAAGTCCTTCTGCTGCCAGCGCAAAAGGATCTCGTTCATGCCTAGGAATGAAGGCATCACTAGCGATTTTTTTAACTAGATCGGACGCTTCGTAATAACGACCCTTGCGCTCTCCTTTTGGGACAAGAAAACCTGTGTCAACTAGAGTCTTGAGGTCTTTGCTTGCACTCTCGTTAGAGATATTTACTTGATTGCGATAGCTCGAATTTCTGACTTTGATGCCAATGCTTGCATCGGCGATCGCCCATGCCAATCGCTCCATGAGTTTCCGCTTCTTGATTTCCTCGGAAACAGACGTCCAAATTTTTTCAAGAAGAATGTCCTGCCTGAGAAGATTTTCTGCTTGCTGAAAATGCGCAGTCAGGCAGAACTTCACAAATGGCAAAGGATCATTTTCCGGATGCCACGCCCCCTGTCCGACTTGGCCAAGAACGTCGTAATAAGGCTGAGTATGCCTACCAAGCCATTGTTCGATGCTGGAAAAAACTGGATCAACGATTTTTTCTCTAGCCATCAACAAGGTTTGAATTGCGCGCCCCATGCGTCCATTACCATCTGAAAACGGATGGATCATTACGAGATTCAAGTGAGCAAGTGCCGCTTTCACCATGATTGGCAGTTCGTTTTTTTCGTTGAGACTCAAGACGAACTCGCGCATGAGGGAGGACATCAATTCCGGATCTGGCCCCTCATACACAACCGTTTCCTCGGGCTCGCGGCGCACAAAGATTCCTCCGCGACGCCAGATACCTGGATGCGACTTCATGTCGTGCGACAACATCATGAAATGCATGGCACGAATCGTGGACTCCTCTACCCGCAAATTTGCATCGCCGGTCATCTGCAGCGCGTAGGTGAGGGCTTGCCGATAGCCAATGATGTTTGCCCACTCCCGATCCTTGGCGTCTACCGGTTCCTCACCGTCTACTGCTGCAATCGCATCGTTGTAATTGACGTTGTATCCCTCGATGCTGTTAGATCCTTGGATTGCCTTGGCGAAAGTCGAACGGCGAAGGATGCCAGTCCACCTACGGCGCTCGTCGCTGAGGGCGAAGCGCAGGCGCTTGCGCAGAGTCATAATCAAATCAATGACTTGGGAATACTCATCCGGGACGCTATTCAAGGTATGAAGCATGATTTCCTGTTGCGCTATGTATTATTTCCAGATAATATCATGAAACATTCCAGAGTGCAACAGGATAACCGTATGAATCATTCAATCCTCTCCGCCCCGTACTTCCACAACGAAGAAGCCGCCTACGAGTTCGTAGAAGGCCGCCTCTGGCCCCAAGGCCCGATCTGCCCCAAGTGCGGCGTGATCGGCGCCCACTACAAGCTGAAGGGCAAGTCCACCCGTCTAGGCGTCTGGAAATGCCGCGACTGCCGCAAACCGTTCCGGGTCACTGTCGGAACCATCTTTGAGGCTTCGCATATTCCCCTGAACGTCTGGCTCCAAGCAGTGTTCCTCGTTGCAAGCAGCAAGAAGGGCATGAGTTCCAACCAGCTTCACCGTTCTCTCGGAATCTCGCTCAAGTCGGCGTGGTTTATGTCGCACCGCATCCGTGAGGCCATGCGCTCTGGCACCTTCCTACCGCAGTTTGGGCAAGATGGTGGAATCGTTGAAGCCGACGAGACCTACATCGGGCACGACCAGACTATCAAGCCCAAGGGCGAGAAGCGGGGCCGTGGCTACCACCACAAGAACAAAGTGCTGGCGCTGGTTGACCGTGAAACCGGACAGGCACGTAGCTTCGTGGTTGACAACGTGAGGACCAGCACCATCATTCCGATCCTCCGGGAAAACATCGCCAAGGAAGCGCGGCTAATGACCGATGATCACCCGCTCTACAAGGGCATGGCGCGGTATGTCGTTGCTCATGGAATCGTGAAGCATGCCATCGGGGAGTACGTGTCCAAGAAGTACCCGCTCAAGCACACCAACACCATCGAGGGATTCTTCTCCGTGTTCAAGCGCGGCATGAAGGGCGTTTACCAGCACTGCGCCCATAACCATTTGCATCGTTACCTTGCAGAATTCGACTTCCGATACAACAATCGGGTAGCCAATGGCGTCAACGATGCGCAGCGGGCCGACCTGCTGCTTAAGGGCGTCGTTGGCAAGCGGCTAACCTACGAAACGACTGCTCAATGAGTACCCGCACCGGAAAAGGAAAAAAGCGAAAGCCAAAGGGCAGCCCGGACAACCCGGCGCAGTCCCGAAGGTTTATCGAGTCCGCGAGAAAGCTTGGGGTGGACGAAAGCGGCGCGGATTTCCAGAAGGCAATGGACGGCCTGCTGAAGCCCAAGCCGAAGCGTGGGAGCAGCTAGACCTGTTCAACTACTAGTGAAAGGAAACCTATGGACCTCGAAATGGCGCAATCTCTGAGGGCGCTCTATGACCACTCCCAGGATGTCGAGGTCAAGGTGCAGGAAGTCTGGAATAGGGCCGATAAACTGCTACTTGGCGTTTTGAAATTGAGTGGATTCGCCTGGATTCAAACGATCCTGCTTGCCCTGATCCTATGGCGCGTTTGGTGATTGGTACGCGAAGTCTAATATCGCCTTTTTATTTCCGGTTCCGGACCGCGTCCCGCAGCCAGCGCCCGAGCAGCTCGCGCACCGCCTCAACGCTGTCGCGGTCCTTGATGGAGAAAAGCATGACCGTGGCGGCAACGCCCGCTTCCTCCAGCGCCCGGCGGGCGTGCGCGAGCGCCGCCGCGCGCTCGCTGCGCGAGAGCTTGTCGGACTTCGAGAGCAGGACCAGACGCGGCGCGGCGACCGGCGCCAGCCATTCGAGGAACTGCCGGTCCCCGGCCGCGAGGGGGCGGCGCGCGTCCATCAGCACCACCACCCCGGCAAGCGACCCGCGGCCGGCGAGATAGCCCCCGATCAGCCGCTCCCAAGTGGCGCGCAGGCTGCGCGGGGCGCTCGCGTAACCGTACCCCGGAAGGTCGGCAATCCGGCCTGCTGCGCCGAGATCGAAGAAGTTGATCATGCGGGTGCGACCCGGCGTGCGGCTGACGAAGGCGAGGCGCTTGCGATTGGCGAGCGCGTTGATCGCGCTCGATTTGCCGACGTTGGAGCGCCCGGCGAAGGCGAGCTCGGGCCCCGCCTCGGGCGGTATTTCTTCAGCTCTGGCGGCCGAGGCAAGAAAACGCGCGTGCAGGAACGCGGACAAGGGGCGGAGTATGTGCCGAAAGCCGGAAATTCTAATAAAATCGCGGCTTTCTAAGGCGACAGCCAGGGAGCCTCCGCATGATCCGACTGTTGGCGTACGCCGCCAGCGCCGCCGCCTTCTGGGCCGCGCTTGGGTCCGGAAGCGCTGCCGCCCAAGGCGCCGCCAAGCCCGATGCCGCCAAGGGACAGGGCATCGCGAGCACGGTCTGCGCCGCCTGCCACGCCTCGGACGGCAACAGTGCCGCGGCCGCCAACCCGAAGCTCGCCGGGCAGATCTACGAGTACCTGCACAAGCAGCTGGTGAATTTCAAGCCGCAGGGCGGCAAGAAGGCCGAGCGCGACAACGCGGTGATGGCGGGCATGGTGGCGGTGCTGTCCGAGAGCGACATGAAAGACGTCTCCGCCTTCTACGCCGCGCAAAAGCTCAAGCCGGCCAAGGCGACCAACAAGGTACGCGTCGCGTTGGGGCAGAAGATCTACCGCGCGGGCAACGCCGCCTCCGGCATGCCCGCCTGCGCCGGCTGCCACGGCCCGACGGGCGCCGGCATGCCCGCGCAGTATCCGCGCATCTCCGGGCAGTTCCCCGAATACATCGAGGCGCAGTTGAGGGCGTTCCGTGCGGGCACGCGCGCCAACGACCGGAACGGCATGATGCGCGGCGTCGCCCAGCGCATGAACAACCGCGAGATCCGGGCGGTCGCCGAGTACGTCGCCGGCCTGCGCTGAACACATAACCTGAGTTTGCACTCGAGGTTGCCGGCGGTCGGATCCAAACCCGGCACTAATCTGCAGTTACGCGGAACAAAATCGCTCCCGGGCCTGTT
>ERZ1292645.755-Hain-H14-02um-R2-755-length-10661-cov-4_pt1 | contig 10661 bp, 13 predicted proteins | sample MGYA00564401_ERZ1292645 | MGnify/ENA primary metagenome ERZ1292645 (study PRJEB36523, sample SAMEA6512644) | groundwater metagenome | collected 2019-01-09 | study: AquaDiva: Metagenomics assemblies of 32 groundwater samples | reverse complement strand
TCCAAATAAAATAGGTATAGACACTAAAAAACCAATAAAAGAAAATTTGGAATTTGTAGTTAATTCTGTTTTAAGAAAGACGCTTATTTAACTCATGATGTAAATAAATCTTTAAATAGCACGCTTATTTCCCAAAATATGGGGATTATAAAATGATATTTGAAGATTTATATGAAATATTAATAAAAAAGGAAAAGCAAAGAATGATAATAGGGGTTACTGGTTTTGTTGGAAGCGGAAAAACTTCTTTTTCAAGAGAATTTGCACAATTTTTAAATGAAAAAAATATTAATTCAATTCATTTTAATATGGATATTTATAATTCCACTACAAGAGCTGAAAGAAACGAGATAATTTCCTCTTTGGATAAAATATATGATCCCTTCTGGCCTAAAAAAGCATATGCACAAAATCATGATTTAATCAGAGAACATTTAACCAATATAAAACAAGAAAAAAGTTTTTCTGTAAATAATTTGTGTAATCCACAAACAAAAGAATTAAATTTTGCAATAAAATTCTTATTTAATAAAGATTCTACAATTGTAAACCTCGGAGAAAATGAAAATCAGTACAATAGCAATAACTCTTGGATTATATGTGATGGAGTAAAAATTATGGAGCATAAAGAGTTTTTTGACTGTATTATTTTTTTAAATGCAGAATATGCAACTCGTTTTAACCGCATTTTAGAACGAAACAACAAATTACCTTCTCCTGCAAAAATCAAAGACAATTTATTTAAAGATGTTGAAGATGGCTTAAATTTAGATCATGGCTTAAGTGAAAAACACGCGCATATAATTATTGATAATAATGACTTTGAGAATAGAACAATTACTAAAAGAGAATACTAAATTCTTCTTTAAGGCCTTTTTTAATTTATTCTATTAAAGGTAAAAAGATTATAAATTTTTCCATAGTCTAGTAATTATAAAGGAGTAATAAAGTAGATAAATTTAAATACTAAACTAATTATTTAAATCTATGACATTAGACTTATACTTATTCAGACATGGAGAAAGTGAATTAAATGTTAAAGACATTGGTAACGAAGCAACAATTGGAGGAAGATCTCCGCACATTAATTTATCAGAAAGAGGTATTCAACAAGCAAAAGCTCTTGGACATGAACTAAAAAGAAGAGGGACTTCATTTGATTATCTATATTCGTCGCCAACTGTAAGAGCAGAGCATACTGCAAAAATTGTTGCTGGTGCAATTGGTTTTCCTGCTGACAAAATTCTAACTTCAGAAGCTTTGCACGAAGTATCAAATGGCAGTTGGGAAGGGAAATTAAAAAAAGAAGTTTATACTCCAGAAGTTATTGCTCAAATTAATGCTAACAATTGGCAGTTTATTCCTCCAAATGGGGAATCTCAACAACAAGTTGCAAATAGAATGTATGATTTTATTTATCAAAATTTCATAGAAAAAAAAGATTTATCTTCTAATATTTCAGTTGGTTTAGCAACTCATGGAACATCAATGAAAGACCTGCGCGCTTTAATTTTATTTAGAGAAATAATGGGTGTTGATGAGAATCTTGTTAGAAATGCAATTCGTTCAACTATAGAAAATTGTGCCATCGCACAATTTAAATATATTCCACAAAATCAAAAAATGTCGGGATGGCATGAAATTTCTTGGAACGATCATGCGCATCTCTATGAAAGCGGTTTCCAAAAAGAAGGGTATTACTCTGGAAGAAAATTAATTAAAATTTCTGCATAAAAACCTTTTTAAAATCCTATTTACAGACTAATAAACATTTATATAATTATGTTTATTCTATTAAATATGAAATACGAAATTCCATCTCCAAGAGAGATTAGAAAATCTTTTCAAAAATCAAAATACTCTTTTATAGAATATCACATACATAGGAGAATTTCACCTTATTTTACATGGTTTTTTTTACATTTTACCATAATTGCTGAGTTAATTGCATTATTAACACCATTAATCGATTTAATTACTCTTTATTCAATGTCTAATGGAAATTTTATTCTTGCTGCCATCTTAACACAAGTGCATATTATTTTAGATTCAAGTGATGGGGAAATTGCAAGATTCCGTAAGACAATTGTGAAACGATCAAAAAGCCAAGAAGCATTTGGAGGATTTGCAGATTCAATAGTTGGAATGATAATTTTTCCATTTATAATTTTCTATACGGGATTTATATTTGGCAATCTAATAATTGGCTTGATAAGTATAGGTGCATTTTATCTAATGGTATTTTCTTCAGCATACGCAAAGGTCTATTTTCCAAAATCAGAAATAGGCGCTAAACTTAGAGAAAAGGCATTTGGAAAAAGAAAGTATAAATGGGGCTTTAATTCAATAATTCAAAAAAGTTTAGTCACATTAGCGTTATTATTTCAATCAATAATCTTTTTATGGATTTTTGTTGGAGGAGCAGTCGTAGTCAGCTTATTAAGGATATACCTGTTGTACAAACAAAAATAAATTTTTTTTAATTTAATTAGCAATCTTTATTAATTGGTTTCTTTTATTTTTATTATGAAAAATCCTTTGATATCAGTGATAATCTCGGCATATAATGCAGAAAGTAAAATTGGAAAATGTATTAAATCTCTTTTAAATCAAACATACAAGCCAATTGAAATAATTGTAGTTGATGACGGCTCTACAGATAAGACAAAAGAAATTGTTAAAAAATTTACAGATAATAAAAAAATATTTTTATTAGGGCAAAAGAGACAAGGTCCTGGAGCTGCAAAAAATTTAGCTTCAAAAAAAGCTGAAGGAGATATTTTAGTTTTTGTAGATTCTGATGAATACCCTCGACAGGATTATATTGAAAAATTAACTAAACCGATTAGAGAAGGAAAATCTAAGACTTCTATTGGTGCATGGGTTCTTGCATATCCTAAAAATCCATGGGCAAGATGCAGATTTAAAGATACCTCAGAATTAAGACATCATGCAGTAAATTCTGGAGTTTTTAGGGCAATTAAAAAGGATTTTTTTAATAAACTTGGAGGATTTGATTCTTCTAAGGGATATTCTGATGATAGAATTCCAAACAAAGAAAAAAGGGAAAGAGTTGACGACGCTGTTTTTGACCACGACACAGACAGCAGTTTAAAAGAACTTTATAAAAAAAGAAAATGGATTGGAAGTTCGGTAGCCTCAAATCCAAAGCCGGCAAAGTTCTGGATTAAATTAATTTTTGGAGGTATGCTTTTCGGAGTTTTTATTGCAAGTTTTTGGATAAATTTCTGGTTGACATTTCTCCTCTTATTAATAGGGATTGCTTTTATTGTATATCAAAGCTCAAAAAAGGTCTTTTTTTATAAAGATATTAGGCTTTTAGTTTATTATCCTATTTATTTTATAATTACTTCAATTGGAATGATTATTGGATTCCTGAAGCCAGAATATAAAAATAAAACATAAATCCTTAAAAAGAAATTAAAATTAAAAAATTTATGAAAGTTTTAATTACTGGTTCAAGCGGAGAAATAGGAACAAATACTTGTCTTAAGTTAAAAAAAACAGGTCATGAAGTATTTGGAATTGATAAAAGAAAAAATAATTGGACTAAAGATTTTGATTATTTAATGTGGGATCTTTCGCAAAAGTTTTCTGATTTTAAAAAAGGTTTTGGAGACGCAAAAATTCCTTTTACTCCCGAGGTGGTTGTACATTTTGCAGCTAACGCAAAAGTTCATGAACTTGTTGAAAATCCTTCAAGAGCAATGGATAATATCCAGATAACATTTAATGTAATTGAATACTGCAGACAAAATAATGTTCCGATCATTTTTTCTAGTTCAAGAGAAGTTTATGGAGATATACATCGGTTTAATACAAACGAGCTTATTACAGATGAAAAAAAAGCTGATTTTAAATTTACGGAAAGCCCATATTCTGCAAGTAAAATTTCAGGAGAAGCTTTAATTTATTCGTATGCAAAATGTTATGCTCTTCCATATATTATATTTAGATTTTCTAATGTTTATGGCAGGTTTGATAATGATTTAGAAAGAATGGAAAGAGTTATTCCGCTTTTTATTAATAAAATAAATAAAGAAAAGCCAATTATCGTTTACGGCAAAAACAAAATATTAGATTTCACATATGTAGATGATTGTGTTGATGGAATTTGTTCTGGAATAGAAAAACTTGTTTCAGGTAAAATCAAAAATGAAACAATTAATTTAGCTTATGGTAAAGGTCAATCCCTTTTAGATTTAGTTAGCTATATAGAAAACAATCTTGAAAAAAAAGCAAAAGTTAGTTTTGAACCCACAAAAATTGGGGAAGTTAATTATTATATTGCAGATATATCTAAAGCTAAAAAATTACTTAATCATGCTCCTAAAACTTCTTTACAAGAAGGAATTAAAAAAACTATAAATTGGTGGAAAGAAAGGGGAGATTTATAATAATCCTTCCCCAGTTTTTATCACGTCATCAACTTTAATATTTTTCAAACAATTAAAATTGTCTTTAAAAGGAAGTTTCCTCATACTTCTGCAACACGGACCTTTATCAACTAAAATCTTATGTCTTGAACTATTTAATGGCCAAGCCCCTACAACTTCTGGAATTGAAGGACCCATTAGCTCAATGATTTTTGCATTTACCGGGTCTTGATATGCTAAATGAACAATCGCAGTGTCTGTTGCAATTAACAATTTTGATCTTTTCAATAAAGCTCCAGCTTCTTTTATAGAAAGTTTTCCACATGCGCTTATAATTTTATTTTTATTTTTTGAATATTTCTTGATTTCTTCTGCCAAAATTGATTCTTCTTTAGTTCCCGTAATAATTATGTTATAATCCTTTTTAGAAAAATAATCTGCAACTTTAGCATATCTATCAAGATTCCACAAATGAGGGGGCCATTTTCCTTGTTTATATGATTCTGCAACATATTTTCCCCCTGGATGAATTACAATAAATTTTTTTATTTTATTTTTTTTAATAAATTTATCTGCATTATTTTCATCTTCTTTGGAATATTCAAAAATAAGTTTTTTTTCAGGGAATTTAAATCCAAGAGCTTCAAACATTTTAAATCTCCCGCCAACCATATGATTTTTAATTCTACTATAAACCTTTCTTGTATATCCAAATTTTTCTCTGGATAAAAACCCGCTTAATCCAAATTCAGTTTCTCCAATTTTATACTGGATAAAAAAGAAATTCTTTATCTTTAATTTCCCAAGGTCAAAAAATAAAACTGCATCAAAATTTTGCACTTTCAACTCCTTTATTGATTCTTTTCCAGAATATTTTATAAAATTTATTTTTTTAACAGAGCCAAATTGCTTGATTGTCTTTTCATCAGAAAGCATTGAAATTTCAATATCTGGATATTGCGTCTTAAAATAATTTAAAATTCCAAGAGTGACAAAATCCCCGCCAACATTTCCTTTTTCCTGATTTATGAGAACTATTAAAATTCTTTTAATTTTTTGAGTTTTTATTATTTTGAATTTGGCTGGATCAAATAAAAACCATATTAAATAATCAACTAAGGAAAAAAGTATTTTTACTGATTCATGCAAAGATATACTTATTTTTGTGAATTTATTTTTCATTTCTTTAAAAGAGAAATGCAATTTATAAAGTTTCATTTAAAAAATGATAAACTATCTAGCATGATAAAAAAGACATAAATCTTTAAAAAAAGAGGGGGATTCTAAGAATAATGTTAAAAAAAATAAAACAACCCAAAGCATCAATAATAATTGTTAACTATAATGGAGAAAAATTCTTGCCAGATCTTTTAAATTCATTGAAAAAAACAAGATATCCAAATTACGAAATAATTGTGGTAGATAATATTTCTACAGATAATAGCGTTAAAATTATTAAAAAGAACTTTCCTAAAGTAAAGATTATTGAAAACAAAATTAACAATGGTTTTGCTGGCGGGGCAAATGATGGAATAAGGGCAAGTAAGGGAGAATATGTTGTAATCTTAAATTATGACATGTATGTCCATCCAGATTGGTTATCTCATTTAATTGAAACTATGCAATCTGACAAAAAAATTGCAGTTGTTGGTTATTCCAGATTATTGCCAAAAAGTGACATAATAGAAACATTGGGCAATAAAAGTATAAACATAAATCTAGCTAAATTTAAAAAAATAGGCGCAGGGCATAACCTAAAAGAATATCCAGATGAAGAATTAATCGAGGTAGATTTTTGTCTTGGTTTAATGAGAATGTCTGTTTTAAAAAAAGTTGGGACTTTTGATGAAAAAACTTTTGCAATGTATGAAGAAGCAGATATTTGCCGTAGAATTAAGGATGAAGGATATGGAATTGTAATTAATCCAAAATCAAAAGTGTGGCATTTTGGATCGCAATCAATTAAAAAAACAAGTGCTTTTAGAATTTATTATTCTTATAGAAACAGGCTAAGATATGTTCTAAAACACAATCATGAATTTGCCAAGATATATTATGCGCCAATACTTATTTTAATTTATTTTTATAAAATCTTAAAATTTTCTTTTAAAGGAAAATTTGATTTAAGCTGGGCAATATTAAAAGGAATTGGCTGGAATATAAAAAATTTGAGAGATTATCTCTGATTTTTTTCTAAAAATAAAAGAGTGATTTTATCATTAAAATTTTTCCTATGTTTTACCGCATATTTTAATTTAAATAGAAAATCTAAGCACTCTTTTTTTAATTCCTTAGAATGAGTCTCTAAAATTATTTTTGGATGATATTTCTTTAGAATTTTTCTTGAACCCGCTAATGCTTTCATTTCATCTCCCTCTATGTCTATTTTAATTATTGTTGGGACTTTTTTTGTTGTTCTTAAATAAAAATCAAAGTTATTTTTCTCGTCAATTTTACCTAAATAAGTTTTTATTTTATTTTGGAAATTGTTAAGCTTTATGTTTTTGTCCATTAGAGTGTAAGCATCTTTTCTTAATTCAAAAGCCAAACACTCTGCACCATTTTTAGCGCATAAAATTGAGTATTCTCCCCCCCTCCGCACCAACATCGTAAACAATATCGCCTTTTTTAATCTGAAAGAAATCATAAATCTTATATTCATATATTTCCCGCAATGCTTCACAATAAAATTTAGAATAGACATTTAAAAAATTCAAATTATACTCTTTTTTTATTTGTTTTGTTAGATTTTTTACAAGGATTTTATCTTTTGTTTTTAATCTCCATTCTTTTAATTTGGTTTTTATTAATGGGAAAGTTATAATGCTAAAGAGGACATAATTGATTCTTCCTCTTTTTATTTCTTTAATAATAAATTTTATTTTATTCATTTTTCTTCATTCATAGCATAAATTCTTCCAAACATTTTTCCGTCTTTAATTAATCTAATTTTAAAATTATTTTTATGCAAAAATCTTGCTAAATCTTCCCCTGTATCTTTTCCATAATTATGAAATTCCATTGAAATTTTTTTAATTTTTTGCAGTTCTTTTCTTGATAATGAAAATAAAATCCCATATTCTGCTCCTTCGCAATCTATTTTCAAAAAATCTATTTTTGGAATTGTTCTAAGAAAATCTTTAAATGAAATTTTATCAACGCTAATTTCTTTTTGACTTTCCCCCAGTTTATGTATAGAATTTTGCCCTTTATTCTTAGATGTTGAGACATAAAATTTTAATTTCCCCGAACTATCTGAAACTGCTTTATTAAAAACTTTCACATTTTTTGCCTTGTTTAAATTTATATTTTCTAAAACCAAATTATAATTTTCTTTAAATGGCTCAAAGGCATAAACTTGCCCTTGTTTGGCAAAATAAGAGGCCAAAATTGTAAAAATTCCTGCATGAGCTCCAATATCTACAACAATATCATTTGGCCTTATTTCAAATCCTTTAGGATTGTAAGATTTATGAAGCCAAACTTCATTTATTATAAAACGATCCGTACTTCCCCCGCGAAGTTTGTATTTTAATCCATTTCTTAATTTATATAAAATGTATTTATTCTTGGTTTTTCCAAAATAATCTTTTAAATAAACAGAATAATTTTTAATCGTTTTTATTAATTTAAAAAAGGTCAACAGTTTGCTTGCCATATTCCAAGAATAAATAATAGAATTATAAATCTTTTCCCCCAAGATCTAAACTAATAGGTTCGACTTTTTTTCTTAAATGTAATTTCTCTTTTATTAAATCTAAAATTAATTTATCATTTTTATCTAAACATCCCATTAATAAAATCAAAAGAACATAAAGTGAAATAAATAAAATTCCTAAAATAATTAAAGTAAATAAATTAATCTCAATTATTTGTTTAATTAAAAGCAATGCTCCTGTTGGAATCAGTGCAACAAGAGTTATATTTATCATTTTTCTTCTTAATGGAACAATTCCAAGAATCTTCCAGGATTGAAATGCAAAAAGCGATCCCAAAAAGATAAAAGAAATCATTGTTGCAATTGCTGCCCCACTTATCCCATAATGTGGAATAAGAATTAAATTAAGAATAATATTTAATACTAATACAAATAAAATATCTTTTAAAATCAGCTTAGATTTTCCTTTCATTGAAAGAAGCTGTTTTGAAATATCAAATACACTTGTGAACATTGCTCCAATAGACAAAAACCTAAGAGCATTTGAGACAATAAGATATTCTTCTCCAAAAAGAATTTTAATAAAAACTCCTGGAAAAATAATCAAAAGAATAAACAATGGAAGACTAAGCATATAAACCCATTTTCCAGTTTGTTGGCTTAACTGCCTTACAATCTCTTTATTTCCTTTTGCATATTGCTGAGTTATTACTGGAAAAAACATATAGCTAAAAAGACTTACTGAAGTAACTAACAATAAAGCTATTGGAACTGCGGCATTGTAAAAGCCAACATCCTCTACTGTCTTAAGGAGACCAATCATAAAAGAATCTACTTGATAAAGCAGGAACATAGAAAGAGTAAAAAAAAGCAAAGGCCAAGAATAAGAAAGAATATCTTTAGCAAGTTGTTTGTTTTTTATTGGTTTTATTTTAAAAATATTTTTAAAAGAAATTCTGCAAAATAAATAAGCAAATAAAGAGACAACTATTGCTGCTAATAAATAAGAGATGGGAACATTAATTGAATTAACTCCCAGAAATATCAAAGCAACCAATGCAATCACTTTAACAAGAGGATCTAAGATTTTTGATGCAAATAAAACCCATTCAAATTTTCCATAAACTTGCATAAGCGGGAAAAAAACAGTCTTTAAAGAAGTCAGGGGGATTGTCAAACTGAATAATTTTAAAAATACGGAAAGCTGTGAATTTGAAAAGATTTTTTCAGCGATCAGATCACTAAAAATAAATAATAAGATTCCAGCAGCAATTCCAGTTATTAATAATAAACTCAAGGAAAATTTCATTATATATGAAATTTTATTATCTTTCTTTTTAGTGCTATAAAGGGAAAAATACCTTAAAACCCCAACATCAAATCCAAGCAAGGAGAATAATGCAAACCATCCAATTATTGTTAGAGATAATATAAGCAAACCATAAACTTCTGGACCATAGTATCTTGCAACAATTATCCTATAAACATATCCTAGAATTTTTGATAAGATAATTCCTACAAAAACCCAAGCTGAAGATTTTACTAAAATTTTTAGAGATTTATTAAAATTGGACTCTTTTTTTTGCATGATTAATTATATGAGAACAGATTTATAAAAGATGCGTATTAGAAATCTCAAAGAAAAAGCGATAAGAAAAGCGGAGTTTAAAATTAAGAGTAAGAAAGGAATATTTATTCAAGAAAATTATAGAGAAATTATAATCATTTTGATAATCTTGATAGGTATTATTTTATTTGTTTATCTAAGATTTATCAAAAAGAAAGAGGACAAATTAGAAAAAGAAATTAAAAAAATTAAAAAAAATAAAAGAGGACAAATAGGCGAAGTACAAATAGATGAAGTTCTTAAGAAATTAAAAGAAATGGGGAAAAAACATGGGACATAAATTAATAAAAGACCTAAATAACAAATTATGGAGAAAGTTTGTAGGATACTGCACTTTAAAGGGAGTTAAGGTAAATAAGGAACTGGAAGAAATATTAGAGGATTATCTGAATAAGAATTTTGCAAAAATGTTAAAATCTTTAGAAAAAAATAAAAAAAATAATTAGATATGACATCCTCCGCACACTAAAGTGTGCGGTTTCCGTTGAACTCTAAACAAATTTAGTCTTGTGATGTTCACTCTGATTTTTTACATATTCTTTCACAACATCCAACTGAACAAATCCGACAGAAGAAGCAAATTTTCCTTTGCTCCATAAATGTCCTCGAGGATATCTCAATCTTGCTTTTTCGTGAAACTCAAAAAATAATTTTGCAGAACCCCCCTTCAAGATTTGCAATGTTTTTGAAACTGACATTGTAAAACTAACTTCAACAACGCAATGAACATGCTCGGGCTGAACATCAATTTCCAAAATCTTTATGCTATTTCTAGACGCTGACCTTCGGATGCATGCCTCAATTAAGTTTTTATATTTTATTTTTCCAAACATCTTATATCGGTATTTTGTGCACCATTCAAGATGCAACATCATAACGCCAACGCTGTGGTCATAGCGATTGTATTGGTTTATTTTAATTTGTGCTTCCATTTTTTCTCCATAGCATTCGCTAAGCAAATGCAAACATTTATTTAGTT